>Ga0222712_10003006_pt1 | contig 18755 bp, 18 predicted proteins | sample C33_657DmetaG_FD_165043 | JGI IMG/M metagenome (GOLD analysis project Ga0222712, IMG submission 165043) | Estuarine water microbial communities from San Francisco Bay, California, United States - C33_657D | ecosystem: Environmental > Aquatic > Marine > Unclassified | place: USA: California... | reverse complement strand
AGCGCGATGGCAAGGTCCTCGCCATGCTGCCCGGTCCCGGGCTCGAGCTTCAGCCGCTCTTCGCCGAGCAGGTCGTCCCGCGCCTCCGCGCCTGCGGCTCGGCCTGCGACGGCGACGCCTACGTCCAGGTGCGCACCTACGGCATCGGCGCCGCCCCTCTCGAGGCGAAGATCCGGCCCCTCCTCCTGCCGGGCATGCAGCTCACCTTCGGCACCCACTCCGGCGTCGTCGACGCGCGCATCTCCCCGGGTTCCAGCGGCGCCTGCCGCGACCGCATGATGGAGGTCGCGCGCAAGGTTCGCGACGAGGTGGGCGACGACTTTGTCTGCACCGGCCACGCCTGCCTCGCCTCCCTCGCCGTCGAGCGCCTCGCCAAGCTCGGCCGCACCCTCGCCGTGGCCGAGTCCTGCACCGGCGGCCTCCTCGCCAGCCGCCTGACCGACATTCCCGGCGCCTCCGCCGCCGTCGCCGGCTCCATCGTCTCCTACACCGAGGACGCCAAGATGACCCTGCTCGGCATCCCCGCCGACCTCCTCGCCCAGCACGGAGCCGTCTCCGCCGAGGTCGCCGCCGCCATGGCCACCGCCGCCGCCGAGAAGTTCGGCGCCGACTACGGCCTCGCCGTCACCGGCTGGGCCGGCCCCGGCGGAGGCACCCCCGACGACCCGGTGGGCACCGTCTATCTCGGCTACGCCTCCTCCTCCGGCGTCTGGTCGCGACGCATCGTGGTGGCGGGGGATCGCGCCCAGGTGAAGATCCGCGCGGTCAACGCCGCCCTCGATTGGCTGCGCCGCAACCTCAGCCGCTACGCGGTCGAGGACGCCGTCCACGGCGCCTGAGCGGTTCCGCGTTGCCTCCGCCGCCCCCGCGGGGATTGGCTGGTGCCGTGCCGGCCAACCTCTCCATCGTCGCGGGAGCCGACGAGTTCCTCGTCGACCGCGAGGCCCGCCGCCTCTTCGAGGCGGCCAAGGCCGCCGCGGGCGCCGACGCCGATCCCGAGGTCGTCGACGGTTCCCTCCGCCTGGTCTCCGACGCCCCCGCGGTCGAGTCCCGCATCCGCGAGTCGCTCGCCGTGATGGGGCTTTTCGGCAGCGCCAAGGTCGTCTGGGTCCGCTCCCTCAACTGGCTTGAGCTTCCCAAGGCCCAGGCCGGCTCCGAGGAGGTCGTCGCGATCCTCGAGCAGCACCTCATCCCCTTGCTCTGCGCCCCCGCGCCCGACGTCCGCCTCGTCGTCTCCCTCATCCCCCCCGGCCGGACCCGCAAGGAGTTCAAGCAGCTCAAGGCCGCCGCCGGCACCTTCGTCGACCTTCCCGACCCCGCGCCCGAGGCGCTCGCCTCCCTGGTCGCCGCCGCCTTCCGCGAGGCGGGCGCCAAGGCCGGCCCCGATGTCGCCGCGGCCCTGCTCGAGCGCGTGACCGGCTCCACGCGCGCCCTCCTGGCCGAGGCCGAGAAGCTCGCCGTCCACGCCGGACCGGGCGGCACCGTCGGCGTCGACGACGTGCGCCGCCTCACCCCCGTCTTCGGCGAGTCCGACTTCTTCGAGCCGGTCGACGCGCTTCTCTCCGCCGACCTCGCCTGGACGCTCGCGTCCCTCGACCGCTATTTCTTCAACAACACCTCCGCCCGCCCCCTGCTCGCCTCGCTGCACAACCGCCTGCGCCTCCTCATCCAGCTCCGCGCGTTCGCCGACGCCGGGCTGATCCGCCTGACCGCCTCGGGTGTCGCCGACCGCGACCTCAAGGCCCTCGCGGCCCGGTTCGCCCCGCTCCACGGCGGCGCCGCCAAGTCCTCCTCCAACCCCTTCAGCCAGAACCCCTGGTATCTCGGAACCAAGGTCGCCCCCGCCGCGGCCCGCTTCACCCTCCGGGAGCTCGTCGACCTCCAGCTCGACCTCGCCGAGGTCGCCGCCTCGGGCGACGAGGAGGGCGCCCTCCGCGCCGCCTGCGTCCGCGCCCTCGGCCGCCGCCCCCGCGGCTGACCTTCCCCGTTGCCCGCCGGCCCCTTGCCCGGCAAACTCCTACCCAACCGTCATGGACACCGTCCCGAACATCCTCGCCGACCGCTACGCCTCGCCCGAGATGCGCGCCCTCTGGTCGCCCCGCGGCCGGGTCGTGCTCGAGCGCGAGTTCTGGATCGCCGTGCTCCGCGCCCAGCGCGACCTCGGCGTGGCCGTCCCGGCCGGCGCCCTCGAGGCCTACGAGCGCGTCCGCGACCAGGTCGACCTCGACGACATCCGCCGTCGCGAGGAGGTCACGCGGCACGACGTCAAGGCGCGCATCGACGCCTTCTGCGCCCTCGCCGGGCACGAGCACATCCACAAGGGCCTCACCAGCCGCGACCTCACCGAGTCCGTCGAGCAGCTCCAGCTCCATCGCTCCCTCGGCCTGCTCCGCGCCAAGTTCGTCGCCGCGGCCGCGCGCCTCGCCCGCCGCGCCGCGGAGGAGCGCGACACCCTCCTCGCCGCCCGCACCCACAACGTCGCCGCCCAGCCCACCACCGTGGGCAAGCGCTGGGCCATGTTCGGCGAGGAGTGCCTCCGCGGCGTCGCCGCAATCGACCAGGTCCTCGCCGGCTTCGCCGCCCGCGGCCTCAAGGGCGCCGTCGGCACCCAGCTCGACGCGCTCACGCTCCTCGCCGGCGACCGCGCCAAGGTCGCCCAGCTCGAGGCCCGTCTCCTCGTCCACCTCGGCATCCCGCGCGTCCTCGGCGCCGTCGGCCAGGTCTACCCCCGCTCGATGGACCTCGAGGCCGTCTCCGCCCTCCTCGTCGCCGCCTCCGGGCCCTCCTCGCTCGCCCGCACCCTCCGCCTGATGGCCGGCCACGAGCTCGCCAGCGAGGGCTTCCTTCCCGGCCAGGTCGGCTCGTCCGCCATGCCGCACAAGATGAACGCCCGCACCTGCGAGCGCATCAACGGCCTCCATGTCGTCCTCCGCGGCCACCTCGCGATGGCCGCCTCCCTCGCCGGCGACCAGTGGAACGAGGGCGATGTCGCCTGCTCCGTCGTCCGGCGCGTCGTGCTGCCCGACGCCTGCCTCGCCGCGGACGGCCTCGCCGAGGCGTTCCTCACCGTGCTCGGCCAGATGGAGGTCAACCGCGGCGTGGTCGCCAAGGAGGCCGCCCATTACCTCCCCTTCCTGCTGACCACCACGCTTCTCATGGAGGCCGTCAAGGCCGGCGCCGGCCGCGAGGCCGCCCACGAGGCGATCAAGGGGCACGCGGTCGCGGTCGCGCGCGAGCTCCGCTCCGGCGCCCTCGCCCGCAACGACCTGCTCGACCGCCTGGCCGCCGACCCGCGCCTGCGTCTCACGCGCGCCGCCGTCGACGCCGTGCTCGCCCGGGCCCCCGAGCTCGCGGGCGCCGCCGGCTCCCAGGTCGACGCCTTCGTCGCCGAGGCCGCGGCCTGGTCGGCGCGCGTCCCCGAGTCCGCCTCGGTTCGCCCCGGTCGCATCCTCTGAGCCGGCCCGAGGGGAGGGCAGGTTTGCCTTGCCAAGGGCGGGGCGGGGCAGCACAACCCCCCTTTCAACCGTTCCATTCCCATGTCCCTGCAAGGCAACCTGCTCGTCGCGCAAAGCGGCGGCCCCACCCCGGTCATCAACGCCTCCCTCGCGGGCGTGCTCACGGAGGCCCTCAACCACGAGGATTCCATCCCTGAGATCTTCGGCGGCCTCAACGGCATCCACGGCATCCTCAAGGAGGATCTCGTCGACCTGGCCGCCGAGTCCCAGCTGACGGTCCGCGCCCTGCGCCACACCCCCGGCGCCGCCCTCGGCACCTGCCGCTACAAGGTGCGCCGGCCGGAGGATTTCGACCGCATCCTCCAGGTCTTCGAGGCCCATAACATCCGCTATTTCCACTACATCGGCGGCAACGACTCCCAGGACACCGCCTTCAAGATCGACACCCTCGCCAAGGAGCGCGGCTACGACCTCCGCGTCATCGGCGTGCCCAAGACGATCGACAACGACCTGCCCCTGACCGACCACTGCCCGGGCTACGGATCCGTGGCGAAGTACCTCTCGGCCACCGTCCGCGAGATGGCGCTCGACAACGCCGCCATGGGCCAGAACGACTTCGTCTCCATCCTCGAGGTCATGGGCCGCAACGCCGGCTGGCTCGCCGCCTCCACCGTGCTCGCCCGCCGCAAGGACAAGTCCGCCAGCGACGCCCCCCACATCATCCTCCTCCCCGAGGTGCCCTTCCAGACCGAGGCCTTCGTCGGCCGCGTCCTCGAGGTCCTCAAGTCCAACCCCCACTGCTTCGTCGTCGTCTCCGAGGGCGTGCAGGACGAGGCCGGCAACTACCTCGGCGCCGACACCTCGTCCGCCGACGCCTTCGGGCACGCCGTCCTCGGCGGCGCCGGCGAGTACCTCCGCACCCTCGTCGAGAGCCGCATCGAGGGCGTCAAGGCCCGCTCCGCCAAGCTCGGCATCGCCCAGCGCGCCGCCTCCCACCTCGCCTCCCTCACCGATGTCGACGAGGCCTTCCTCTGCGGCCAGGCCGCCGTCCAGGCCGCCGTCGCCGGCGAGTCCGGCAAGATGGTCGTCCTCGCCCGCATCGAGGGCAAGGACCACTACTCCGTCAAGACCGCCCTCGCCCCCCTCGGCGAGGTCGCCAACGGCGTGAAGGCCTTCCCCGCGAACTGGATCGGATCCGACCGCATGTCGGTCGAGCTGCCCTTCATCAAGTACGCCTCGCCTCTCATCCAGGGTGAGATTGCGCTGCCCTTCGAGAACGGCCTTCCCCGCTACGCGCAGCTCGCCGCGGTTCGCGTCAAGAAGACCCTCGAGCCCTTCAAGTCCTGAGGCGCGCCCCCGATTGCCCCAAGCGCCCGGAAACCTCGGTTTCCGGGCCTTTTTTCGCCCACTTTTCATTGCGCCCCGGGCCCTAGCCCCCAAACTGTCCACGCCCCCCGCACGCCATGCGTTCCCTTCTCGGAATCAGCCTCCTCACGCTCAACCTCCTCGCCTCCGCCTCGCTCGGGGCCGCGCTCCAGAAGGGCGTCGTCGAGGCCGGCAAGGTTCGGGGCCAGGTCACCCTCAAGGACGCCTCGGGCCGCTCCGCCAACCTCACCACCGGCGCCACCTTCCGCGAGGGACATTTCGTCGAGACCGGCGCCAATTCCAGCGCCGAGCTGATCCTTTCCAACGGCGCCACCCTCGTGGTCTCGGCCGAGACCCTGGTCGAGCTCAAGGTCTTCTCCCAGGTCGCCTCCAAGCTCATCGTCCCCGGCAAGTACCGCGAGCTGTCCGAGGAGCCCTCGCCCTCCGTCGTCCAGATCGACCTGCACCGCGGCAAGATCACCGGCGAGGCCCGCAAGCTCAACCCCTCGACGCAGTTCACCGTCAAGACGCCCGTTCGCCTGACCCGCATCCGCGGCACCGTCTGGACCGACGAGTACATCTACGACATCAACAACCAGCTCGGCACCCAGACCACCAACTGCGTCAAGGGCGCCATCGAGGTCAACGACCTCGAGGGCAACCTGCCCGTCCCCGCCGTCGGCGGCGAGCAGGTCATCATCGTCGCCCCCTCGCAGGCCCCCCGCAATTACCTCGGCAACGGCCAGTGGGACGACAATCCGCCCAACCTCAGGGGCGTTCGCGCCCAGCTTCGCACCGGCCCCTCGCCCGACGACCACGGGAAGCGCGCCTTCAAGGACCTGTCCGACGACAGCGGCCTGCCGCCCGAGCTCACCGACGAGAAGACCTATCCCCCCGGCCCCCGTCTCCCCCTCGACGAGCGGCTCCGCCCCGGACAGGGTCCCACCCGTCCCCGCGACCGCGACATCTTCGACCGCATCATCGAGAAGCACACCCAGGAGAACGTCTCGCCCAGCGGCGGCTGAGCCCCCGCTTGGGGCTTGCCCCCGTCCCCCGGCTGTCCGCTGATGAGTTCGTGGCCGCCTTCTCCCGCATCCGTGGCGCGCTCCTCACCTTCGAGGGCGGGGAGGGCGCGGGCAAGTCGACCCTCATCGCGCGGCTGGCCGAGCGCCTGGTCGCCGAGGCCGGCCTCGCGCCGGCCGACATCATCCGCGTTCGCGAGCCCGGCGGCACCGCTCTCGGCGAGGGCATCCGCGAGATCCTCAAGCGCCCCGAGGCCGCCATCTGCCCCGAGGCCGAGGCCCTTCTCTTCACGGCTTGCCGCGCCGAGCTCGTCAACCAGGTGATCCGCCCGGCCCTGGCCGCGGGCAAGGTCGTGCTTTGCGACCGTTACGCCGACTCCACCGTGGCTTACCAGCAGGGCGGACGCGGCCTGCCCGCCGACCTCGTCGCGTCGGCCAATCGCCTCGCCTGCGGCGACACCGCCCCGGCCCTCACCGTCCTGCTCGACCTCGACCCGGCCCTGGGCCTGGCCAGGGCCTCCCGGCGCGATTCCGGCAAGCCCGACCGGCTCGAGTCGCTCGACCTGGCCTTTCACCGCCGCGTCCGCGAGGCCTACCTCGCCCTCGCGTCCGCCCATCCGGCGCGCTTCCTAACCCTCGACGCCGCCCAACCTCCCGAGGCCGTGGCGGAATCCCTCTGGCATGAGGTCGCCCGCCGCTTCCGCTGAGCGCGCCCGGCGCAGCGCCGACGCCCTGCTGGCCGCCGCCCGCGCCCGGCGCCTGCCCCACGCCGTCATCCTCCACGGCGACAACCTCGCCGAGCTCGCGCGCGTCGCCCGCGCCCTCGCCGAGGCCCACCTCGGCGCACCCGTCGCCCAGGGCCACCTCGACCTGCTCGAGCTGCGTCCCGCCGGCAAGTCCCGCGGCATCCCGGTCGAGGCGACCCGCGAGGCCGTGCGCTTCGCCAACCTCAGCTCCCACACCGGCCGGAAGGTCATCCTGATCCACGAGGCCGACTGCCTCCGGCCCGACTCCGCCAACACGTTCCTCAAGACCCTCGAGGAGCCCCCGCCCGGCGTGCTGCTCGTCCTGGCCACCCTCCATCCCTACCGCCTGCTGCCCACCCTCGTCAGCCGTTCGGCGCGCTTCGCCCTCGGCGGCGAGTCCGAGCGGCTCGGCGACCCGGCCTGGCGCGACTGGCTCGACGCCTTCTCCGGCCTCCTCGCGCGCGCCGGCGAGCGCGGCAAGCCCGCCGCGGCCCCGCTCCTCCTCGCCGAGGCCTACGGCCTGCTCAGCCGCTTTGAGCAGTGCCACGCCGCCCTTGTCGGCAAGGCGGAGGCGGCCGAGCCCTTCGCCGACAACCTGCCCGCCGACGCCGCCGCCGAGCGCGCCGAGCTCCGCGAGGCGCACGAGGCCCGCCTGGTGAGGTCCGTTCGCACCGGCATGCTGGCCGAGATGGCCGAGGCCGTCCGGGCCTTCGCCCGAGCCAACCCCTCCCTCGCTCCCGCGGCCTCCGGGGCCCTCGACGCCCTGGAGGCCGCGGAGCACCGGGCGCACCGCCTCAACCTCCAGGCCCAGCTCGCCGTCGAGGTCGCCCTCCTGCGGCTGCTCCGCCGCCTCGCGCGCCCGTGAGGCCGCCGCGAAACCCCTCCCCGTCCGCGGGGTTCCATCCCTGATGCCCGAGACGGACATCGATCCCGACGAGGATGATCGTCGCCTCATGGCCCTTGTCGCCGCGGGCGACGACGACGCCCTCCGCCTGCTCGTCCATCGGCATCATCCCCGCCTCGTCGGTTACCTCGCCTCCCAGGTCGGCAGCCAGGCCACCGCCGAGGAGCTCGCCCTCGAGGTGTTCATCCGACTCCACCGGGCCGCCGCCCGCTGGCGCCCGGAGGCCAAGCTCAGCACCTACCTTTTCCACATCGCCCACAACCTGCTGCTCAACGAGAGGCGGCGCCGCGCCCGCAAGCCCGCCTCCGCCCTCGAGGGCGCCCCGGAGCCGGCCGATGCCGCCCCTCGCTCCCAGCAGGCGGTCGCCGAGATCCAGGAGGCCTTCCGGCACGCCGTCGCCCAGCTGCCCGAGGAGCAGCGCGCCGCCATCGTCCTCCTCGTCCAGCAGGACCTTTCCTACGAGGCGATCGCCGAGGTCATGGGCGTGGGGGTCCCCGCCATCAAGACCTGGATTCACCGGGCCCGGCTGCGGCTCCGCGAGCTTCTCGGGCCGGATTTTCGTCCCGGCTCCTGAAACTCGCCCCCCGCCCCGGTGTTTCCTCCCTGAGACCATGAACGAGCCCGACCTCGACCCCCGTTTTGTCGCCGCCCTCCGGGCCCGGCGCTCGATTCCCGTGGAGGGTTTCGCCGATCGGGCCGTCACCGCCGCCCGCCGCGATCGCCGGCGCCGCAACGTCATTCGCTGGGCCGGCCTCGCCGCCCCTCTCGCGGCCTGCGTCGCCCTCCTCCTCGCCCCCGCCTCCGGCCCGGCCGCCGGCGAGGCCGAGTTGGAGCATCTGGCCGCCTTGGTCGGCGAGCTCGAGGTCGGCGTGCCCCACCTGGAGGACAGCGAGGGTCTCGCCCGGCTCGCCGCCTGGGGCAACTGAGCCCTCAGCGCCTCTCCGCCGCCAGCGCGGGCCCGATGTCCGGCACCAGGATGTCCCTGCGTCCGCTCGCGTCCCGGAGGAAGTAGGGGTCCGTCTTCCGCACCAGGTCGAAGGGCTCGTCCGGCAGGTTGTCCTCGTCGAACTCCATCTCGTCGACCGCGTCGAGGTCGTCGAGCACCAGGCTCGCCCGGCGGGGCTCGCCCTCGACCAGCTCCGCGGGGCGCGCCAGCCCCCCGGCCTTCGGCAGGAAGGCGACCAGGCAGGTGCGGAAATCGTCCGCCAGCATCCTCTGGAACTCGCTCAGCCAGGCGTTGGGCGTCTCCCATCGGCGCACGAGCACGGCCGCGTCCGCGAAGTGGAGGCAGGACCGGAACCACGGCTCCAGCTCGGGGTGGCGGTGGAGCAGGGGCAGGTCGATCACCGCGACGATGCGCCGGATGGCCCAGCCCGCCTGCGGGGCGGCCGCGATCAAGGCCTCCATCTGGTCCACCTGCGAGCGTCGGCCGTCGCTGATCAGCAGGGCGGGGGCGTCCGCGGCCCGGGGCAGCCGCGCGACCCCGTCCTCCATCGACCATCCCCCGTCGCCGTGCGGGATGACGCCGACGCGCCGCCCCTCGGGCCAGGCGAAGCGGGCCAGCTCCTCGGCCACCTCGCGCCGACCCGAGCCGGCGGCGCCCAGGACCAGGCAGAGGTCCCTCATCGCCGGCGACCCGCCCTGCCGAAGGGCGCGTTCTGGGCGCGGTCCCTCAGCCAGTGGTCGGCCAGCACCAGCGCGGCCATCGCCTCGACGATCGGGACGGCCCGCGGCAGCACGCAGGGGTCGTGCCGCCCGCGCGCGGTCAGCTCGACCGGCTTGCCCGAGCGATCAACCGTGCGCTGGGCGCGCAGGACGGTCGCGGTCGGCTTGAAGGCGACGCGGAAAAGGATGTCCTCGCCGTTCGAGATGCCGCCCTGGATCCCGCCCGAGCGGTTGGTCGCGGTGCGGATGCGCCCGCCCTTGCGGACAAAGAGGTCGTTGTGCTCGCTGCCCCGCAGGCGCGTCCCGGCGAAGCCGCTGCCGATCTCGAATCCCTTCGTCGCGGGCAGGGAGAGCATGGCCTTGGCCAGGTCGGCCTCGAGGCGGTCGAACACCGGCGAGCCCAGCCCGGCTCCGGGCGAGCGGATGGCGCAGCGGATCACGCCGCCCACCGAGTCGCCCGCCGCCTGGGCCTCGCGGATGCGGGCCTCGATGCGCGCCGCGGTCGCGGGGTGGGGGCAGCGCGTCGGGCTCGCCTCGACCTGCGCGAGCGTCGGGATGCGCGCGGGCTCCGGCGCGGAGATGTCGTGCACGCTCTCCACCCAGGCGGTCACCTCCGCGCCGGTCGCCTGCCGGAGAATCAGCTTGGCCACGGCGCCCGCGGCCACGCGCGCCGCGGTCTCGCGGGCCGAGGAGCGCCCGCCGCCCTCCACCGCCCGGATGCCGTACTTCGCGTCGTAGGTGAAGTCGGCGTGCGAGGGGCGGTACGCCTCGCGCATCTCCGCGTAGGCCGAGCCGCGCTGGTCGGCGCTTCGGATGAGCAGCGCGATGGGCGAGCCAAGCGTGAGCCCGTCCGCCGAGACCCCGGAGAGCGCCTCCACCCGGTCCGCCTCCTTGCGCTGGGTGGTCAGCCGGCTCTGGCCCGGGCGCCGCCGGTCGAGCTCCGACTGCACGAAGGCCAGGTCGAGCGGCAGCCGGGGGGGGCAGCCGTCGATCACAACCCCGAGGGCGGGGCCGTGGCTCTCGCCGAAGGTGGCGATTCTCAGTAGGGTTCCGTGGATGTTGCCCATGGCGGTTGTCGGGTAAAAGAAACGCCGCCGGGCGGGTGGCCGGGCGGCGTCGGTGGGAGGCTCAGCCCAGGCTCAGCGGCCGAGGTTCTGGGTGATCCGGTGGATGACCTGCTGGCTCTGCTGGGCGTTGCCGGCGATGCCCCAGCGGACATCGACCTGGGTGCAGTCGTTGCCGGTGTTGGCGTCGACCGCCTTGTTGATCGAGACCCGGACCTGGACGTCGCCCAGGGCGCGGGCGTAGACCGTCACGCCGGTCAGCTCGCCGAGCTCGCTGCGCTCGGGGGTCTCGCCGGTGCGGCCGACGATGCCGACGTCGCGCATCCCGTCGAGGGCGCGCTTGGTGGCGGCGAACAGCGTGGAGACGTCCGACTTGTAGGTCGTGCTCAGGGTGCCCGCGGACCAGGAGGCGGCGTTGTTGTCAGGGTTGTCCACCCCGATCTGGGTGGCGCAGCCGGTGAGGGAGACAATGCCGACAAGGGCGGCGAGGGGCAGGAGGTGCTTCATGTGCGTGCCCGGAGGTTGAAGCAGAGGCGGGGCCGCTTGGCAAACGCAAACGCCGGGCCGCCGCCGCGCCCTGTCCGTCGAGAAATGTAGTTGAAAAGTCATTATTTGTGATTAGGCTCCCCTTGCCACGATCCCGGCCCGCCACGACGAGTATGACTGTTTTTAGACATAAATTCATAAAGCATTGCTAATGAGCATTTTAACTTCAAAATGGAGCCCAATTTGGCTTTGTGAGTAAGTTTGGCGCTATTAGGGGGCAAAAACCTTGACCAGTGGGGGCTTGTGGGGGAAAGTGGTTCAAAAGGGGGCACCTGCCCCTGCGTCACCCATGTCCACCTCTTCCCCCCACGCGCTTTTCACCGGCCTTCACGCCGGCAAGCTCGACGAGAAGAATCGCGTGACCATTCCGGCCTCGTGGCGCTCCGACGATCTCGAGCGCCAGCGCTACCTGGCCGTCTTCCATCCCGCGGTCGGCGCCGTCATCGTCTTCCCTCCCGCCATGGTGGAGCGCATCGCCGCCGCCGCCTCGCAGGTCACGATCAGCGATCCCGCCAAGGTCGACGCGCTCTCGACGCTCGGCGAGAACAGCGTCGAGGTCAGCGCCGACAAGGCCGGCCGCATCACCCTCAACGAGCGCATCGTCGCCCAGGCCAACCTCGGGCGCGACATCGCCTTCAGCGGCGCCTTCACCACCTTCCAGATCCGCGGGACCCGGCCGCCCCGGCCCGACCGCGACTCGCCCCAGACCCGCGCCATCCTCGAGGCGCTGCGCCAGCTCGGCCTCTGACTTGTATCCATAAGTTACTAACACTGTTCCCAGCTTGTTCACACCCCCCGTCCATCGGCCCGTCCTGCTCGAGGAGACCCTCGGGTTGCTCGCGCCCCGCGCGGGCGGCCGCTACCTCGACTGCACCTTCGGGGGCGGGGGGCACGCCGGCGCCCTCCTCGCCCGCTGTCCCGGCGCCCGGGTCGTCGCCCTCGACCGCGACCCCGAGGCCGCGCCCCGGGCGGAGGCGCTCGCCGCCGCCCATCCCGGACGGCTCGATTTCCACGCCCTCGACTTCCGCCATCTCGACCGGGTGCCCGGCCCCTTCGACGGCGTGCTGATGGACATCGGCGTCTCCTCCTTCCAGCTCGACACCCCCGGCCGCGGCTTCGCCTTCCGGACCGACGGGCCGGCCGACATGCGCATGGACACCCGGGGCGGGGTCTCGGCCGCCGAGTTCCTCGAGCGCGCCCCCCGACCCGAGCTCGAGCGCGCCATCCGCGACCTCGGCGAGGAGCCGCGCTGGCGGCGGGTGGTCGACGCCATCCTGCGCGCCCGGGGCACCGGCCGCCTCGGCCGCACCGCCTCGCTCGCCGCCCTCATCGAGCAGGCCGCGCCCCCCCCGCCCGGTCCCCGCGGCGTCCATCCCGCCACCCGCTCCTTCCAGGGCATCCGCATCCTCGTCAACGACGAGCTCGGCGCCCTCGACGAGGCCCTGCCCAAGGCCTTCGAGGCCCTCGCCCCCGGCGGCGTCCTCGCCGTCATCTCCTTCCACTCCCTCGAGGACCGTCGCGTCAAGCGCCTCTTCAACGAGCTCGCCGGCCGTCCCGTGGACCGATCCGACGCCCGGCCGCTCGACGCCCGCCTCGCGCGCGCCGAGCTGCTCACCCGGCGCGCCGTCGTCGCCGGCGAGGCCGAGGTCGCCGCCAACCCCCGCAGCCGCTCGGCCCGCCTGCGCGCCCTCCGCCGCCTGCCATGACGACGCCGCGCGCCTGGGGCATCGCCTTCTTCCTCGCCACCGTCACCGTGGTGGTCTCCGGCGTGGTCTCCATCATGCAGGTCCGGCTTCGCGCCGAGCGGGTCGGCCAGGAGATCCGCGCGGTGGAGCGCGAGACCATCCGCCTGCGCAAGGAGGTCGACCACATCGCCCGCGACCGGGCCCGCGCCCAGGACGCCCTGCAGCTCACCCGCCATCCCGCCTGCGCCGACCTCCGCGCGCCCGAGCCCGACCAGGTCGCCTGGGTTCGCCCTCCCCTCGCCGCCTCGCCCCGCGCCGCCGGCCCCCTCAACCCGCGCCTCGCGGCGCTCGACATCGCCGGCCGCGAGCCGGCCGGGACCGGGGGCCCCGCCCGCCGATGAGCCTGCCCCACGCCAGGCGCCCTCGGCTGCGAATCCTGGTGTGGTTGGTCTCCGCCGGGTTCGCCCTCCTCCTCGCCAAGCTCGTCCAGCTCCACGCCGTCGACGGCCCTCGTCTCCGCGCCAAGGCCCTCGAGGCCCGCAGCGAGCGCTCGGAGCGGCCCAGCCGCCGCGGCGAGATCCGCGACCGCCAGGGCAACCTGCTCGCCGCGACCGACACCGTCTGGGACATCGGCCTCGACCCGCACGTCCTCGCGCCCGAGGACCGCGCCCGCGCCCCCGAGGTCGCGGCCCGGCTCGGCCTGCCCGCCTCGGTGGTGCTCGCCGCCTTCACCGAGGAGCGCCGGACCCGGCTCGACGCGTCGGGTGCCGCCCGCGACGTCCGCTGGATCGTCCTCGCCAAGGAGGTCGACGAGGCCCGCAAGCGCGAGGTCGACGCGCTCGGCGTGCGCGGCCTCTACGGCCAGCCCCGCTTCCGCCGGGCCTACCCGCAGGGCTCCCTCGCCGCCCACGTCCTCGGCTACATCAACCACGAGGGCATCCCGGTCTCGGGCGTGGAGAAGACCTTCGACGACCTCCTCCGCGGTCAGGACGGCTGGGTCGAGTCCGAGCGCGACGGCCGCCGCCGCGAGATCGTCGCCCGACGCCTGCGGGATGTCCCCGCGGTCGACGGCCAGAGCCTCGAGCTGACCCTGGACTCGGTCATCCAGAGCGCCTGCGAGGAGGCGCTCGCCCAGGTCGTCCGCCAGCACCGGCCCAAGGGCGCCGTCGCCATCGTCAGCGAGCCCCGCACCGGCCGCCTGCTCGCCCTCGCCTGCTGGCCCACCTTCGACCTCAACCGGTTCAACGACCGGGAGGCCGCGCCCCTCGACGCCCAGCGCAACCGCGCCCTCGCCGACATCTACGAGCCTGGCTCCGTCTTCAAGGTCGTCTCCGTCGCCGGCGCGCTCGAGTCCGGGCTCGTCACGCCCGACACGCCCCTCGACTGCTCGGCCGACACCGTCCCCTACCGCGGGCGGATGGTCGCCATGCCCGGCGACTCCCACCGCATGGGCGTCGAGCCCCTCCGCGCCGTCGTCTGGGAATCCTCCAACCGCGGCACCGTCCAGGTCGCCATGCGCTACGCCGAGCGACACGGGGAGGAGCGCTACGTCGAGCTCCTCCGCGGCTTCGGCTTCGGCGCCGAGACCGGCCTGCCCGTCGCCGGCGGCGAGGTGCGCGGCATCCTCCACGCCCCGTCGCGCTGGGACGGCCTCACCATCTCCCGGCTTCCCATGGGCCACAGCGTGAGCGTCACCCCGATGCAGATGCATCTCGCCATGGCGGCCATCGCCGCGGACGGCCTTCTCATGCGCCCGCTCGTCGTCGGCCGCGTCCTCAACCCCGACGGCTCCGTCGCCATCGAGTACGCCCCCCGACCCCGCGGGCGCGCCGTCTCCGCCGCCGCCGCCCGCCAGATGGCCGACCTTCTCCGCGGGGTCTGCACGCGCCAGGGCACCGCCGCCGCCGCGGAGATTCCCGGCTACGACGTCGCGGGCAAGACCGGCACCACCCAGAAGCTCGTCAACGGGCGCTACTCCAGCGCCCACCACGTCGCGTCCTTCTCCGGCTTCCTCCCCGCGTCCGACCCCCGCCTCGCCATCACCGTCGTCGTCGACGAGCCCACCGGGTCGGGCGTCGGCTACGGCGGCAAGGTCTCCGCCCCGGTCTTCCGGGAGATCGCCCAGCGAGCCATCCGCCGGCTGGAGATCCCTCCTGCCAACCCCGCCCCGCGCGGCCGACTCGTCGCCGAACGATGAGGCCCGCGCCCGCCAGCGTCCCGACGCTCGCCAGCCTGCTGGACGGGTTGCCCGTGCTCGCGCGTTCCGGCGACTGGCGCGCCCCCGTCTCCTGCATCGTCACCGATAGCCGGCGCGTCGTCCCCGGGGCCCTTTTCTTCGCCCTCGACGGGCTCCGGTCCTCCGGCACCCGCTTCGTCGACGAGGCGGTCGCGCACGGCGCCGCCGCCGTCGTCTCCGGCCATCCCGTCTCCGGCATCCCGGCGGTGGACGCGGCGCAGGTCGCCTCCCCCCGGCAGGTGCTCGCGGAGGTCGCCCGCCGCTTCCACGGCCATCCCGAGCGCGCCCTCCGCCTCGTCGGCGTCACCGGCACCAACGGCAAGACCACCGTCGCCTCCCTCCTGCGCCACCTGCTCGAGCGGGCGGAGGGAAGGCCCTGGGGCCTGCTCGGCACGGTCCGCTACCACCTCGGCGCGCGCTCCATCCCCTCCTACAAGACCACGCCCGACGCCGCCGACCTCGCCGGCTTCTTCGCGGCGATGCGCGACGCGGGGTGCGCCGGCGCCGCCCTCGAGGTCAGCTCCCACGCGCTCGACCAGGAGCGGGTCCACGGCCTCGGCTTCGCCGTCGCCGCCTTCACCAACCTCACCCGCGACCATCTCGACTACCACGGCGACCTCGCCTCGTACCTGCGCGCCAAGGCGCGCCTCTTCGACGGCTCCGTCGGGCCGCGTCCCGCCGCCGCCGTGCTCAACGCCGACGACCCGGCCTCGCCCGAGCTCGCGCGCGCCTGCGGCCCCGTGCGCCCGCTGACCTACGGCGTGTCGCGCCCCGCCGACCTCGCCGGCCGCATCCAGTCCATGGACCTCGGGGGAACCCGGTTCTCCGTGAGCTCGGGCGGGCGCGAGACGGCCTTCTCCACCCGGCTGCCCGGCGCCTACAACGTCGCCAACCTGCTGTGCGCCCTCGCCTGCTGCCGCGCCCTCGGCCACGATCCGTCCGCGCTCGCCGCGGCCGTGGCCGACTTCCCCGGCGTGCCCGGGCGGATGGAGCGCGTCGAGGCCGGCCAGCCCTTTCCCGTCTTCGTCGACTACGCCCACACCGACGACGCCCTTCGCCACGCCCTCGGCATGCTCCGGGCCATCACGCCCGGCCGCGTCCTCTGCGTCTTCGGCTGCGGCGGCGACCGCGACCGCGGCAAGCGGCCCGAGATGACCCGCGTCGTCTCCGGACTCGCCGACCTCGCCTGGGCCACCGCCGACAATCCCCGCCGCGAGCCCCTCGCCCGGATCTTCGGCGACATGCGCCCCGGCGCCGCCGGGCCCGGCGCCGTCGCCTTCGTCGACGACCGTCGCGAGGCCGTCGCCGCCGCCTGCGCCGCCGCCCGCCCGGGCGACTGCGTGCTCATCGCGGGCAAGGGCCACGAGACCACCCAGGAGTTCGCCGAGACCGTCGTGCCCTTCGACGACCGGGAGGTCGCCCGCGACGTCCTCCTCCGCCTCGCCCTCCGCCCCGCCTGACCATGCCTGTCTTCGACCCGCTCGAGCTCGCCGCCTGGTCCGAGGGATCCTGGCTCGCCGCGCCGCCGCGCCAGGTCACCGGCTTCGCCAACGACACCCGCTCGCTCCGCGCCGGGGACGCCTTCGTCGCCCTCGCCACCTCCCGCCGCGACGGGCACGACTTCCTGCCCGACGCCCGCGCCCGCGGCGCCGCCTGCGCCCTCGTCTCGCGGCCGGTCGACGACCCCCTGCCCCAGCTGCGCGTCGACGCCACCCTTCCCGCCCTCGGGCGGGTCGCCTCCGCCTGGCGCGACCGCCTCCGCTTCCCCGTCGTCGGCGTCACCGGCAGCGTCGGCAAGACCTCCTCCAAGGAGATGCTCCGCGCCGTCCTCGGCCCGCGCTGCCACGCCACCGCCGCCAACCTCAACAACCTCCTCGGCGTCCCCCTCAGCCTCCTCGCCGCCGACCCCGAGCTCCATGACGCCGCCGTCATCGAGGTGGGCATGAGCGAGCCCGGCGAGCTCGGCGCGTCCGCCGCCGTCGTCCGGCCCGACCTCGCCGTCGTCACCGCCGTCCGCGCCGTCCACCTCGCCGGCGTCGGCTCGCTCGCCGGCATCGCCCGCGAGAAAGCCGAGCTTGTCCGCCACCTCGCCCCCGGGGGCGAGGCCTACCTCCCCGCGGAGCTCCTCGCCCACGCGCCCTTCGCCGCCCTCGCGCCCCGCATCGTCGCCCTCGCCGGCCCACGCGAGGAGCCGGCGGTCGCGCCCCGGCGCCTCGCCCGGCTCGGCCTCGCCCCCGACGGCGCCGGCTGGAGGGCCGAGGTCGCCGACCCCGCCCTCGGCGAGATCGCCCTCGCCCTGGGTCCGATCAGCGAGGGTCAGGCCCGCAACGCCGCCCTCGTCGCCCTGGCCGCCCGCCGCGCCGGAATTCCCGCCTCCGCGGTCGCCGCCTCGCTCGCCGCCTGGTCGCCCCTGCCCGGGCGGGGCTCCGTCCACCTCGACGCCGGCCGGGAGATCCACGTCGACTGCTACAACGCCAGCCCGGCCTCCCTCGCCGACGCCGCCGCCGCCTTCGCCCGCCGCACCCGCGGTCCCCGCCTCCTGGTCATCGGGGGCATGGCCGAGCTCGGCGGGGATTCCCGCCGGCTCCACGCCGAGGCCGGCGCCGCGCTCCCCCTCGGCCCCGGCGACCGCGTGCTCGCCTTCGGGGGCGACGCCGACGCGCTCGCCGCCGCCTGCGGGGGCGAGGTCGCGCCCGACCTGGCCGCCGTCGCCGCGGCCATCGCCGCCCACCCCGGCCCCGTCCTGCTCAAGGGCAGCCGAGCCCACGCCCTCGAGCGGGCGCTCCCCGCCGCCGTCCGCGCGGCCGCCGCGTTCCACTGATGCTCCACCAACTCAGCCAGCTCGAGCACCTCTGGGGCCCCTTCCGCCTCTTCGACTACCTGTCCGTCCGCATGATCCTCGCGGGCGTCACCGCCCTCGTCCTCGGGCTGCTCCTCTCGCCCCTCGTCCTTCGCCGCCTCCAGGCCCTCCGCCAACCCGAGCGCGACGCGCGGCTGATGGGCGACCTCGCCAAGCAGGGCGGCAAGGTCCCCACCATGGGCGGACTCCTCATCGCCGTCGCGATGCTTCCCTCCGCGCTGCTCTGGGCCAAGCCCACCTGGCTCGCCGTCTCCGCCCTCGTCGCCCTCCTCGGCATGGGCGCCATCGGCCTGGCCGACGACTGGCTCAAGGTCCGCCGGGGCAACGCCGACGGCCTTTCCGCGCGCGCCAAGCTCGCCTGGCAGTTCGCCGTCGCCGGCCTCGCCTTCGCCGTCCTCCTCGTCGCCCCGGGCCACCGCGAGCTCTTCGCCCAGGTCTGGGTGCCCGGTCTCGCCCAGCCAGTCTGGCCTCCGGCCGGCCTCGCCGCCCCCCTCGCGCTCCTCGTCGCCGGCGGTTTCTTCGCCCTCGTCTCGGTCGGCGCCTCCAACGCCGTCAACCTGACCGACGGCCTCGACGGCCTCGCCGCCGGCTGCATCCTCGCCGTCGCCCTTGTCCTCGGCGTCGTCGCGTACCTGGTGGGCGACGTCCGGCACGCCGAGTACCTGCGGCTCGCCCACGTCCCGGGCGCGGGCGAGCTCGGCGTCCTGTGCTGCGCGCTGGCCGGCGGCGCGCTCGTCTTCCTCTGGCACAACGCCGCCCCCGCCGAGGTCTACATGGGCGACGTCGGCGCCCTTGGCATCGGCGGCTTCCTCGGCGTCGTCGCCTGCCTCATCCACCAGCCGTTCCTGCTCGCCGTGGCCGGCGGCGTCTTCGTCCTCGAGGCCCTCTCCGTCATCCTCCAGGTCGCCTGGTTCCGCCGCACCGGCGGTCGGCGCCTGTTCCTGATGACCCCGATCCACCATCACTTCCAGAGGCTCGGCTGGCCCTCCACCAAGGTCGTGGTCCGGTTCTGGATCCTCTCCTTCCTCTTCGGCCTCCTCGGCCTGCTCACCCTGAAGCTCCGATGAACCCGCTGCCCGAGCTTCTCGCCCGCCGCCTCGCCCGCCCCGCCGCCATCCTCGGCGACGGCGTCAGCGGCCGCGCCATGGCCGCCGCGCTCGCCGCCGCCGGCCGCGCCTTCGCCGTCTACGACGCGCGCGGCGCCAAC
>Ga0222712_10003005_pt1 | contig 18757 bp, 14 predicted proteins | sample C33_657DmetaG_FD_165043 | JGI IMG/M metagenome (GOLD analysis project Ga0222712, IMG submission 165043) | Estuarine water microbial communities from San Francisco Bay, California, United States - C33_657D | ecosystem: Environmental > Aquatic > Marine > Unclassified | place: USA: California... | reverse complement strand
ATCTCGTCGAGGAAGATCGTCCCCCCGTCGCACAGCTCGAACTTGCCCGGCTTCTGGGCGGTGGCGCCGGTGAAGGCGCCCTTCTCGTGGCCGAAGAGCTCCGACTCGATGAGATTCTCCGGGATGGCGGCGCAGTTGACCGCCACGAAGGGCCCCTTGGCCCGCAGGGAGTGCCGGTGGATGCTGCGCGCGACCAGCTCCTTGCCCGTGCCCGACTCGCCGGTCACGAGGACCGTCGCCTCCGAGGCGGCCACCTGGCCGATGGACTTAAGGACGGCCTGCATGGGCTCCGAGTTGCCCACGATGCCCTCCGCGAGGTCGGCCGGGTCGATGCGGGAGGACTTGCCCGTTCCCGCGCTGGCCAGGTCGCGTCCCGCCTGGAGCGCCTTTCCGACCAGCGCGACGAGCTTGGCCTGGTCGAAGGGTTTCATCACGTAGTCGAAGGCGCCGAACTTCATCGCCTCGATCGCCGTCTGGGTTGTGCCATAGGCGGTCATCAGGATCGCCATCGCGCGCGGCGCGGCGCCGCGCAGCAGCTGCAAGGTCTCGATGCCGCTCATGCCGCCCATCCGGTTGTCCAGCAGCACCACTTGCGGCTGCTCCCGCTTGGCAACCTCCACCCCGCGCTCGCCGCTGTCGGCCTCGAGCACGGTCCAACCTTGCCCGCCCAAGGCGCGCTTCAGCGAATAGCGCAGGTCCTTGTCATCGTCGACGATGAGGATTTTCGCGGCGTCCTCGCCTGGGTTGGGCGTCTTCATGCCTGATAGTCAGCATTTCGGATGCCTAAAGGAGGACAATCCAGATTTTGGCTAAAATTAGACAAAAACAGCCCTTGGGAAGGATTGTCTATGATAAAGAAAAGGGATTAAATCAAAGAAATGTCCAATTTTAAGCGAACATTGCTGCGCTTGGCTTTGGCGGGATTGGGCGCGGTTGGTCTCTTCCTTTTCGCCTCAAACCTCTGGGTCAATGCCGCGGGCGAGGGCAGGTTTCTGGTTGAGCCCGGACAAGCCCCCGAGGGCGCGGTTGGCGTCGTGCTCGGCATCTCCGAGTTCTATCCCGAGGACGGACAGCCTACCCGGCTTTATCACCCGCGTCTCGATGCGGCGGCCCGCCTGGCCTCGGGCGGCCGCGTGTCGGCCCTGGTCGTCTCGGGCACACCGGAGCAGGCCGAGGCCATGCGCGCCGAGCTCCTGCGCCGCGGCGTCACCCTTCCCATTCACCGCGATCCCCACGGCCTGCGCACCCTCGACTCGGTCGCGCGGGCCGCGGCCCATATTCCCCGGCAGCCGCTCATCTTCGTCTCGCAGGAATGGCACGTGAGGCGGGCGCTTTGGCAGGCGGAGCGCATGGGCCGTCCCTCCCTGGGGTTCGCCGCCTCCGAGGGCGAGGGCCTGCGCGCCCGGGTGGGCGGCCCGGCTCGCGATGTGCTCGCCAAGGCCAAGGCGGTGATCGACTGGATGGGCGGCTTTCGGCTGTCGACCGACGTCCCCCCGGACTCGGGCAATCGCTGAGCTCAGGCCTTCTCGTGCCTGCCGTCGAGCCGGCGGCGCAGCCGTCCCTCGATCTCCATCAGCGTTAGCCAGGCCGCCGCCTCGTCGGCCCTGCATCCCGCCGCCGCCGCCAGCGTCTCCGCGTCATGGACACAGCCGCCGGCGAAGTGGCGCATCAGCTCCGGCTCGGGGTCCCCGCGCTCGCCCCCGGGCGCGCCGCCCGTCCCCACGGGAGCCTCGCCCAGCTCCTCGAGAATCTGGTCCGCGCCGGTGACAAGCGTCGCGCCGTCGCGGATCAAGGCGTGGCAGCCCCGGCTCGCGGGGCTGTCCGCGCGCCCCGGCACCGCGCAGAGCGCGCGACCCAGCTCGCCCGCGAAGCGAGCGGTTATCTGGCTTCCGCCCCCCAGGTCCGTCTCCACGACCACGACCGCGCGGCTCAGGGCGGCGACCAGCCGGTTGCGCTGGGGGAAGCTTTGCCGGTCGGGCTGGCGTCCCAGCGGGAATTCCGACAGCACCGCGCCCGTCTCCGCGATGCGGCGCCTCAATGCCCGCGCCTCCCGCGGGTGCGTCTGGTCGAGCCCGTGGCCCAGGACCGCGGCGGTGCGCCCGCCGCCCTCCAGCGCGCCCTCGTGCGCCGCGCGGTCGATGCCGAGCGCCAAGCCGCTCACCACCCACCAGCCCGCCCGCGCCAGGTCCGCCGCCATCGCCCGCGCCATGCCCTCGCCGTAGGGTGTGCAACGCCGGGTGCCGACCATGGCCACGGCGCGCCGGCAGGGCGCCGCGGGCCCCTCCGCATAGAGGGCCAAGGGAGGGTCCCACAGCTCGTCCAGCGCCTCGGGCCACCCTGGCTGCCCGGCCGTGAGGATGCGCAGGCCGAGCCGCGCGGCTCGCTCGCGCTCGCCCCGCCAGTCAAAGCGGGCCGCGCCGAGGGTGTCCGCGGCCGCCGGTCCGATTCCCCTCACCGCGAGCAGCTCCTCGCGCGTGGCGCGCAGCGCGCGACCGAGGTCGCCGCCAAAGGCCTCGGCCAGGCGACGGGCCGCCACCGGCCCTATCCCGGGCAGGGCGTTGAGGAGGAGGCGTTGGTCGTCGGGGTGCTCGGGCAGGCTCATGCCGGAGCCGACCCCGGGCCGCCCGCCCGGCGCAAGGCAGGCAAAAGCCCACCGAGCAGCTGGGTGGTTCGCACCACGGTTTCCCCCCGCTCGCCCGCCACCTCGTCGGCCGCGGCGCCATGCCAGGTCGCGGCGGCCGTCACCGCGCCGAGCAGGTCGAGGCCGAGCGCCGCGCGCGCGGCGACGACGGCGGCCGCCATTCCCGCCAGCAGGTCGCCGCTGCCGCCGCGGGCGAGCACGGGTCCGCCGTGCGGGATGTGGACGAGCCTTGTCCCGTCGGTCACGCAGGTCAGCGGGCCCTTGAGCACGACCAGGGAGCGAAGCCGCCGGGCCAGGCGCAAGGCCTCGCCCGGCGTGGCCGCGGCGCCTCCCAGGCGGAGGAACTCGCCGGCGTGCGGCAGGAGCACGCGGGCCGCGGCCTTGCCGGCGGCCCGGACGATCCCCGGGCGGAGCGCGTCGGCGTCGAGGATGGCGACGCCCCGGATGGTCCGGGCGGCGGCTCGGGCCAGGCTCAGCCCGGATGGGCCGAGCCCGCTGCCGACGAGCGTGACGTCGGCGGTGGCGGCCAGCTCGCGCATCCGGCGCGCCGTCGCGCGGTCGCCCTGCGCCATCCACATGGCCTCGGGCAGCGCCAGCGTCGCCGCCGCCTGCAGCGCCGCGGGCGCCACGACGCTCACCAGCCCGGCCCCGGCCTCGAGGCAGGCGCGCGTGTTCATCACGACCGCGCCCGGCATGCCCCGGGAGCCGCCGACGATGAGGATCCTGCCCTGGCGGCGCTTCTCGCTGCGCGCGTCGCGCGCGGCGGCCAGCGGCGCGAGGACCTCGGATGTGGCGGAGCATTCCGCCGCGGCTGGCAGCGGGAGCCCGAGGTCCGCCACGCGGATTCTTCCGGCCTTCGCCGCCACGCGCGCGCGGAGAAGGGGTCGCTTGAGGCAGCCGAGCGACACGGTGAGGTCCGCCCCGAGGCAGGGGCCGTCGGTGCCGTCCCCGCACCCGCTCGGCACGTCGACCGCGACCCGCAACCCTCGCAGTCGCGCGGCCGCCCGGATGAGCGCGCGCAGCTCGGGGGCGAGGGGGGCGCGGAAGCCCGAGCCGAGGATGCCGTCCAGCACGATGTCGGCCCCCGGCGCGAGTCGCAGGGCCTCCCGCCAGCCCATGACCCGGGCGCCCCGTCGTCGCTTGGCAAGGCCGAGCGCGCGGGTCGGAAGCCCGGCTGCCACGCCCGCCTCCGCCAGGGCCACGGTGAGCTTGCCGGAGCGTCCGGCCAGGATGAGGCCGGCCAGCACCGCGTCGGCCCCGTTGCGCCCCTTGCCCGCGAGGACCAGCACCGTCCTCGGCTCGCGGTCGAGGGCGCGGCGCGCCTCCGCGGCGACCGCGGCGGCCGCCCGCCGCATGAGCGCCCAGTCCCGGCCGGGATGGCGGCGCAACCAGGAGCGCTCCGCCGCCGCCAGCTCGGCGCAGCTCATCACGGGAAGCAGGCCGGCCATGCTCAGGAGAGGACGGCGGCGGTCGCGAGGGCCATCCCGCCGTCGTGGGAGAGCGAGATGAGGATGCGGCGGCCCCCGCGCGACCGGAGCGTCCGCTTGCCCAGCGCGTCGAGCCGGACGGAGGGCGCGCCCGTCGCGGGATCGGTCACGACCTCGACCGAGGTCAGCCCGAGCTCGGGCCCGATGCCGCAGCCCAAGGCCTTGCTGACGGCCTCCTTGGCCGCCCAGCGCGCGGCGAGGGAGGCGTCGGGGTCGCCCCGCCCGAGGCAGTCCGCCTGCTCGGCGGCGGTGAACACCTTGTCGAGGAAGGCCTGGCCGTGCCGCGCCCGCGCGGCGGCCAGGCGCGCCACCGCGCACAGGTCGGCCCCGATGCCGAGGAGGTTGGCGGCCGCGCTTTCCATCTCAGCCGAGGGCCGCGCGCATCTCGCCGACGGCCGCGCGCGCGCCGACCAGGAGCGAGCGGGCCACGATGCTGTGGCCGATGTTGAGCTCGTTGAGGAAAGGCAGGCCGCGGATGACGCGCGCGTTGCGGTAATTGACCCCGTGCCCCGCGTTGACGACCAGCCCGAGGGCGCTCGCCTGCCGCGCGGCCGACTCCAGCCGGGCGAGCTCGGCCGCCGCGGTCGCGGCGTCGACGCCGAAGGCGCGCGCCCAGCGGCCGGTGTGGAGCTCGATGACGGGCGCGCCCGCGGCCCTGGCCGCCTCGACCTGCGCCGGCACGGGGTCGATGAAGAGCGAGACCTCGATGCCCGCGGCGGCCAGCGCCGCCGTGGTCGCGCGGACCCGCGCCAGCTGGCCGGACGCGTCCAGCCCGCCCTCCGTCGTCACCTCCGCGCGCGACTCCGGGACGAGGCAGGCGGCCGCCGGGCGCAGCCGCGCGGCCAGCTCCGCCATCTCGCCGGTGCACGCCATCTCCAGGTTGAGCCGGCACCCGGGCAGGGCCATCAGGGCCGGAAGGTCCGAGTCCTGGAGGTGGCGGCGATCCTCCCGGAGGTGGACGGTGATGCCGTCGGCCCCGCCGGCCATCGCCTCGGCGGCGAACGCGGCGAGGTCCGGCTCGGCGTGGGGCGAGAGGTGCTCCCCGCGGTAGCGGGCCTGCCGGACCGTGGCGGCGTGGTCCACGTTGACCCCCAGCCGGACGCGGCTCATTGCTTCTTCAGTTTCTCGAGCTTGCGGGCGATCTCCTCCTGATCGCGCTCGAGCCGGCGGAAGCGCTCGGTCTGGCCGATGCGCTCGTAGTACTCCCTCATCGCGCCGAGCAGGCTGGCGACGGTCTTCATCCGGAAGACGTCGCCCTCGCCCTCGAGCTTGCGCTTGTAGGTGCGCTCGAGGTCGTTGAGGAAGAAGATCTCGCGCTCCTTGTCGCCCTTGACCGACAGGTAGTAGCCCTCGAGGGCCGCCTTGAAGGTCGGCAGGTGCTCGGCGTGGTCGCGCATCACGTCGCGGTACAGGTTGCGCACGCGGTCGGCGTGCTGCGGGCCCTTCGACGTCCAGTGGGCCGCCTGCCGGTGGACCGCCTTCAGGATCAGGTCCATCCGGTCGGGGTGCTCCTTGGCGAGGCGATAGTACTGGCCGCGGAGGGCGGTGATCGCCTCGTTGTCCGTCCAGGTCGGGGCGATGTGGCGCGCCTCCAGCTCATCGGCCAGGAGACGCAGGTCGGGCCACTTGTCGAAGGCGGAGCGGATGCCCTTCACCACCGACTTCCACGTGGCGAGGGGGGTCTTGGCGTCCTTCTCCCCGAGGGCGTCCGCGTAGGCTTCCCAGGCGGGCAGGAACCGGTCGGCCGTCTCCACCGCCTGGGCGAGGGTCTCGCGGCGCAGCTCATCCTCGGCGCGCTGCCCGTAGAAGCCGGAGATGAGGAGCAGGCGGCGCGCGGCGGCGGCGGCGCCCGAGCGGCGCTGCTTGTCGCCCAGGAGCTCGACCATGAACTCCGGCACGGCCTTGCCCGTCTGGGGGTCGCCGGTCATGCCGCAGGAGTAGCCGTCGCCGTAGCGTCCGGTGTCCATGTTCCACTCGCCGCGGTCGGAGAGGTAGGCGAACCAGGCGTGGCCGCCGCGGTTCCCCTCGCCCGTCACGTACGCCGCCGGGATGCCCATGGCGCGGGCGGTGCTGGTGGCGAAGTGGCCCTGGTGCATGCAGATGCCGCCGCACTTGAGGATGTCCGCCAGCGAGCCGTCGGTGTAGTCGGGACCCGTCGGCTTGCCCCCGGTGACGAAGTCCATCCGGTACTTGATCATCCCGTAGGTCGAGCCCCAGCCCTCCTGCTTCAGCCGGCGGAGCTCCCGCAGCGTCCAGTCCATCTCCTCCTCGGAGACGTCGGCGGCGACGACCCAGACGAGCTCCTCCGGCGAGAGCTGGGTGAGCCGCGTCTCGAGCCGGTTGGCCTGGTCATGGTCGCGGTACCAGCGGTAGCGCCGGAGCGGATCGATGGGGTTGGCCTCGCGGACGAGGCGCCGCCAGTGCATCGGCCGGTCGTAGACCACGGCCATGGCGACCTGCAGGTTGAGGTTTCGCCAGCGGAGCTCGGGCCGGTCGTCCTCCCAGAGCTTGGCCCAGGTGCGGAGGCCGGCGACGACATCGTCCTCGGGCTTCACCGTGGCGAGCCAGGCCTCGAGCGCCTCGGGACGCGCGGTCAGCTCGCGGAGGAAGTCGGCCGCGGGCTCGTTGTCGCGGGTCAGCGCGCGGAGCCTGTCCGGCCCGGCGCGGCGGATGAACGCGGCCTGCATCGCGCCGAGCGTGAAGTGGGGGCTCTGCCAAAGCCGGTCGTAGCGCTTGGCGCCGCCCGACCGGGTGGTCGCCTTGAGGGCGGGCACCAGCCCCCGCTCAAGGCGGGAGGCATGGACTTCCCAGCGGCCGTCGGCGACGCGCGCGGCCGTGTCGGCGAGGAGCTTTTCCCGCGTCGCCCGGTCGGTCAGGGCGGGGCCGATGAACGAGTAGGCGGTGTCGTCCTCCGAGGTCTCGGTGTGGACCGGTCCCTGGTCCTTGGGCTTGGCCTCGGCCACGACGACAGGCCCGGCCTCGGGCGCCACCGGCTTGGCCGGCTCCGGGGCGACGGCGACGGGCGCGACCGGCCCGGGCTCCTTGCCAAGCAGGTCGTCGATCAGGCTGTAGGCGCGACCCTCGGTCCTGGCCTTGTCGACGCGCTCCTGATACTCATCCCAGGCAAGGAAGCCGACGACCGCGACCAGGGGTATGAGCAGCAGCGAGGCGTAGCCGTCGGCGGAGCCGTCCCCCTTCGGGACCTGCGGCGGCCGGTAGGGCTGCGGTCGGCGCGGCGGGATGCGGCGGGGGGTGGACATGGCGGGCGAGGTTGGGCTTTCCTCCGGGCGAGGCGGCGGGTGGCGATTGCCAGGCGTCCTATCGTAGACGCCTGGTCCTTGGTTCCAATCCGATTCGGAGGGCGGCGGCGAGCGCGGGCGCCGTGGGGGAGCCCTTTTTTCCGACCAACCCCTCGGGCGGGCCTTGGTGCAGCAGGCGCCCGCCCCCCGCCCCGCCCTCGGGGCCGATTTCCACCAGCCAGTCGGCCTCGGCGAGGATGTCGGGATGGTGCTCGATGACGACCACGGTGTGGCCTTGGTCGACCAGCTCGTGGAGCAGGACGAGAAGCTTGCGGATGTCGGCCGGGTGCAGGCCGATGCTGGGCTCCTCGAGCAGGTAGAGGTTGGGTTGGATCCTGCCCCGCGCCCGCTCCGCGAAGGTGGGCAGGCCGCGGATCAGCTCGCTCACCAGCTTGAGCCGCTGCGCCTCGCCGCCCGAGAGGGTCGGGCTGCTTTGCCCGAGGGCCAGGTAGCCGAGGCCCGTCCGGGCCATCAGGCCGCACATCTCGCGCAGGCGGATGTCGCTCCCGAGGAACTCCGCCGCCTCGGAGAAGGTCAGCGCGAGGATGTCGGCCGCCGACTTGCCGTTCCAGCGGAGCGAGCTCGCCACGGGCCCGAAGCGGCTCCCGCCGCAGGCCTCGCAGGGGACGTAGGTCTCGGGCAGGAAGCTCATCTCGAGGCGGGCGCGCCCCGCGCCGGCGCACGCCTCGCAGCGGCCGCCCGCGGTGTTGAACGAGAAGAAGCCCGGCCCGAGGCCGCGGAGAGCCGCCTCGGGCAGCTTGGCCAGGCGCTCGCGCACAAGGTCCCAGGCGCCGATGTAGGTGGCGGGCGTCGAGCGCGGCGTCTTGCCGATGGGGTCCTGGTCGACGACCACCAGCTGCCTCAGGCCGCGCAGGCCGCGCAGCTCGCGGAAGGCCCGGTCGCCGAGGCCGAGGGCCGCTCCCTCGGGCCCCCTGGCGCCGTCCTTCCCGCGCTGGATGGCCTGCCGGGCCACCGGCGCGAGCAGGTCCGAGAGCAGGGTCGACTTGCCCGCGCCCGAGACGCCCGCCACCACGCAGAGCCGCCCGCGCGGCAGGCGCAGGTCGAAGCCGCGCAGGTTGCGCAGCGCGGCCCCGTCCAGCTCGATCCAACCCTCCGGAGCCCCCTTGCCGCGCAAGGCCACCGGTCGGCGGGAGCCCCTCATCGGGTGCGCCATCGGCTCCCGCAGCGCCGCGCCGGTGAGCGAGCCCTCGGCCGCCATCACCTCGCGCACCGTGCCCTGGGCGAGGATCCGGCCGCCGTCGCGCCCGGCGCCCGGCCCCATGTCCACCACCCGGTCGGCCGCGCGCATGGTGTCCTCGTCGTGCTCCACCACCAGCACGGTGTTGCCGCGGTCGCGGAGCGCCTTGAGCGAGGCGATCAGCCGGTCGTTGTCCCTCGGGTGCAACCCGATGCTCGGCTCGTCGAGCACGTAGAGCGCGCCGGAGAGCGTGGAGCCGAGCTGCGAGGCGAGCCGGATGCGCTGGGCTTCCCCGCCGGAGAGCGTGTCGGCCGGGCGGTCGAGCGCGAGGTAGCCCAGGCCCACTCCCGAGAGGAAGTCGAGACGGGCCGCGATTTCCGGCAGGAGCGCATCGGCCACCGCCCGCTCGCGGCCGGCGAGCCGGAGCCCGCGCAGGAAGGCGAGCCCCTCCGATGGCGGCAGGGCGAGGAGCCCGGGCAGCGAGAGGGAGCGCGCGCCTTCGCCGAGCCGGATGTTCCTGCCCAGGGGGGCGAGCCGGGCCCCCGAGCAGTCCGGGCAGACGGCGTCGCCGACGCGGTCCGCCAGCGCGTCCTCGTTGAGCGTCTCCGCCTCGTCGGCCGCGAAGCGCTCGATGACGCGGCCGTGGCCCCGGCAGGCGGGACACCAGCCGCGGGGCGAGTTCCAGGAGAGGTGCTTCGGGTCGACCTCGGGGTAGGCCTCGCCCGTGGCCGCGTCGACCCGCGCGGTGGAGAGGAGCGCGACCTCGCGGCCGCGCGCGTCGGCCAGGACGACGACGCCCTTGCCGATGCGCAGGGCCTCGCGCGCCGCCGCCCGTAGCGCCCGCTCGCCTTTCCCCGGGCCGGCGCCGGGCCGGGTGACGGCGCCGCGCGGGCCGAGGTCGGCCACCACGGCGTCGACGTCGTGCTCGCGGTAGCGGTCCAGGCCCTTGAAGCCGACGGCGTCGACCAGCTGGCCGTCGCACCTCAGCCGCGAGATCCCGTGGTCCAGCGCCCATTCGGCCAGCGGGCGGTGGTGGCCCTTCCGCCCGCGCACGAGCGGGGCGGCGAGGTGGAGCGTTCCCCTTGCGCCCGCCGCGAGCTTCGCCAGCCGCCGCACCACCGCGTCCTCGGTCAGGCTCACCAGCGGCTTGCCCGTCGAGGGGCTGTGCGGGGTTCCCGCCCGCGCGAAGAGCACCCGGAGGTACTGGGCCACCTCCGTGACGGTCGCCACGGTGGACTTCGAGGAGCCGCGGGTGACGCGCTGCTCGATCGCGACCGCCGGCGGGAGGCCGCGGAGCGCGTCCAGGTCGGGCTTCGGCAACTGCTCCACGAACTGGCGCGCATAGGCCGAGACGCACTCGAGGTAGCGCCGCTGGCCCTCCGCGAAGAGGATGTCGAAGGCCAGGGTCGACTTGCCCGAGCCGGAGACGCCGGTCAGGACGGTGAGCTGGCCGTGCGGAAGGTCGAGGGAGACGTCCCTCAGGTTGTGCTCGCGCCCGCCCCGCAGCTCGATGGCCCGGCTTCGGGCGGGCCCCGGCGCCGCCGCCTCCGCCGCGAAGGCGGCGGATTCCGAGGCCAGCAGGCGCCCGGTCGGGGTCCGCCCCTGCGCCAGGTCGGCGGGCGTTCCCTCCGCGACGAGGCGCCCGCCCCCGGGGCCGGCCTCGGGGCCGAGCTCGGCCAGCCAGTCGCAGGCGGCCAGCACATCGCGGTGGTGCTCGACCACGACCAGGGAGTGGCCGCGGCCCGCGAGCCGCTGCAGGAGGCCGAGCAGCCGGTCGACATCCTCCCGGTGCAACCCGGTCGTGGGCTCGTCGAGCAGCAGCAGGGCGCCCTCCGGCCGCTTGCCGCGCGCCTTCCCGCCCCGGCCCCTGCCGGCGGGCTCGCGGTCGAGCTCGCCGAGGAAGCGGACCAGCTTGAGGCGCTGCGCCTCGCCGCCCGAGAGCGTGGTCAGCGGCTGGCCCAGGCGCAGGTAGCCGAGGCCGACCTCCTCGAGCACGGCGAGCTGCCCGGTCGCGGGCGTGCGCGCGCCGAGGAAGGCCCGCGCCTCCGTCACCGTCATGCCGAGCAGGTCGGCGACGGATTGCCCGTCCACCTTGAGCCGCAGGATCTCGTCCCGGAACCGCTTGCCGTCGCAGGCGGGGCAGGGCACGGCCACGTCCGACAGGAACTGCATCTCGACCGTCTCCCATCCCGCGCCGCCGCAGCGCTCGCAGCGGCCCTCGCCCGCGTTGAAGGAGAAGTGCGAGGGCGTGAGGCCCTCCGCCTTCGCCGCCTCGCTGTTGCCCAGCCAGTTGCGGACCGCGTCCCACGCCCCGGTGTAGAGCGCCGGGTTCGAGCGCGGCGTCCGCGTCACCGGCGATTGGTCGACCAGCGCGACCTCCGCCACCGGCTGGCCGAGACGAACCCAGCCCGGGTCCTCGCCGCGCGGCTCGCCCGTCTCCGGGTCCCTCCCCCCCAGCACCTGGTGGAGGAGCGTCGACTTGCCCGAGCCGGAGACGCCGCAGAGCCCGACCAGCCGGCCCATCGGGAGCGACAGGCGGAGATCGCGCAGGTTGTTCGCGGTCGCGCCGCGCACCTCGATGCGCGGCGTGGCGGGCGTGACCGGGCGTCCCGCCGAGGCGGCCGGCCGCCGCCTTCCCGAGAGCCACTCGCCCGTGGCCGATCCCTTGGCCCTGGCCACCCCCGCCGGCGGCCCCTCGTAGACGAGCCTGCCGCCCTCGGCGCCGGGGCGGGGTCCGATCTCGATCAGCCAATCCGCCGCCCGCATGACCGACTCGTCGTGCTCGACCACGACCACCGTGTTGCCTTGGTCGACCAGGCTGCGGAGGATCCCGACCATGCGGCCGATGTCCCGGGCGTGCATGCCCACGCTCGGCTCGTCGAGGATGAAGACCGTGTCGGCCAGCGCCGCGCCCAGGCACGAGGTGAGGTTGACCCGCTGGACCTCGCCTCCGGACAGCGTGCGGGAGAGCCGGTCGAGCGTGAGATACCCAAGCCCGACCGTCTCGAGGTATCCCAGCCTGGCGAGGATCGCCTCGTGCGCGTGCTCCGCCGGGTGGCGCGCCTTGGCCGGACGTCCCGGCTCCAGGCGGGCCCGCAGCTCGGCCACCGTCAGGCGATAGAGCTCGGGCAGCGTCGCCCCCTCCCAGCGCCAGCAGAGCGACTCCGGCTGGAAGCGGGCCCCGGCGCACTCCGGGCACGTCTCATAGGCCCGGTAGCGCGAGAGGAAGACGCGCACGTGCATCTTGTAGGTGGTCGACTCCAGCCAGCGGAAGAACCCGCGGATGCCGTACCACTTGCTCGACCACTCGCCCGGCTGGTAGTCCGGCTGCCCGTCGCGCACAAGGTCGCGCTGGGCCTCGGTCAGCGCCGACCAAGGTCGGTCGGTCGGGATTCCCCTGGCGCGGCAGGCGCGCACCAGGTCGCGCTGGCTCTCCCCGTAGACCGAGCCTTGGAACGGGGCGACCGCGCCCGCGGCGATCGACAGCGAGGGATCGGGGATGATCTTCGACCAGTCGAGGCCGATCACGCGCCCGAACCCGCGGCAGGCGGGGCACGCCCCGAGCGGGGAGTTGAAGGAGAAGAGGCCCGGGGTCGCCGGGCGGAAGCGTCGGCCGTCCGCCGGCGACTCCAGGTGCTCGGAGACCCGCAGCCGCTCCCCGCCCTCGGGCCCGAGCAGCCGGATGCGTCCGCCGCCGAGCCGGAAGGCCGCGCGCGCCGCCTCGTCGAAGCGCCCGCGCTCCCCGTTCGACAGGCGCAGGCGGTCCTGCGCCACGGTGATCTCGGCCAGGTCCTCCGGCAGCGCCTCCTCCCCCAGCCGCACCCAGCGGTCGCCCGCCCAGGCGCGCGTGAAGCCGGCGCGCGCGAATTCCCCCGCCACCGCCCGCCAGTCCAGGCCCTCCGGCTTGGCCACCGCGAAGCCGACCACGCACTCGCCGTCGCCCACCGCCGCCCGCCCCCGCTCCCATGCCGCCTCGGCGCCCCCGGGGCGGATGACCCGGCCGTCCGCGGGGTCGACGAGCTCCGCGCGGTGCGCGAACCACACCTTGAACCAGTCGCAGAGCTCGGTCATCGTCCCGACGGTCGAGCGCGAGGTGCGCACGGCGTTGCCCTGCCGGATGGCGACCGAGGGGCGGATGTTCTCCGCCGAGTCGAGCGCGGGCGCCGGCAGCAGCTCGAGGAACTGGCGCACGTAGGGCGAGAAGGTCTCGACGTAGCGCCGCTGCCCCTCGGCGTGCAGCGTGTCGAAGACCAGTGAGGACTTGCCCGCCCCGCTCAGGCCGGTGACGACGACCAGCTTCCCCACGGGGATGTCGACGTCCAGGCCCTTCAGGTTGTTCTGGCGCACGCCGCGCAGGCGGATGCTCTCGGGGGTGCGGCGCGACATGGAAACCCGCCAACGGAGGGGAATCGGCCGGCTTGGCAAGCAGCCCGCTCAGCCCGCCCGCAGCAGGCCCGAGGGCGCGCCAAGCCAGCCCACCCTCCGGTCGTGCGGCTCGGTCGGCACCCGCTCGACCAGCTGGAAGTCGTGGCACCAGCCCACGGTCGCCGTTCCGGCGGGCAGCATCGCCAACAGGCGGTCGTAATCCCCGCCGCCTTGGCCGAGCCGGTTGCCGAGCCGGTCGAAGGCCAGCCCGGGCGCGAGGACAAGGTCGAGGTCGGCCGGGGCGACCGCGCTCGCCTGGGCCGACGGCTCCGGTATGCCGTGGGGACCGGTCGCCAGCTCCGCCGGGCTCGACGTCAGCCGAAACTCCATGCCGCCGGGCGACTGGCGGGGCAGGGCGACCCGCTTGCCGGCGGCGAGGGCGGCGGCGAGCAGCAGGTCTGTCGGCAGCTCGCCGCGCGTCGCCGCGTGGAGCCCGACCGTGCGGGCCGACCGCCAGCACGCGTGGGCGATCAACGCCGCGGCCGCGCGCGCCTCCGCCTCGCGCAGGGCGGCCTCGCCAAGCGCCCGGCGGCGGGCGCGCATGGCGGAGCGCAGGGCGGCCTTGTCCATCGTCAGAACATCCGGTCGAGCACCAGCGCGAGCAGCACCAGCGGCAGGTAGAGGAGCGAGTAGAGGAAGAACGGCCGCGCGGCCGCGGCCCGGGTGCCGCCCCGGTGGAAGCGCAGGCCCAGCCGGGCGAAGCCGATTCCGGCCAGCACGGCCACCGCCGCGTAGGCGACGAGCGAGGGGTCGAGCAGGACGGGCGCGGCCGAGGCGGCCAGGGTCCCCGCGAGGAAGAGCGAGGATTGCCGCGCGGCCGACCCGCCGCTCGGGTCGTCCACCGTCGCCACGCGGAATCCCCCGGCCGCGTAGTCGTCGCGCCAGAGAACGGCCAGGCCCATGAAATGCGGGACCTGCCAGCAGAACAGGAGGGAGAAGATCGCCAGATCGAAGGCCCCCACCGTGCCGGTCCGGGCCGCCGAACCGATGAGCACGGGAAGCGCGCCGGGCAGCGAGCCTGCCACCGTGCACCAAGGTGTGCGGCACTTCAGCGGCGTGTAAAGGAACAGGTAGGTGACCGCCGTCGCCGCGGTCATGGCCATCGCGGCGAAGTTCGCGCCGTGGCCGACCGCGGCCAGTCCGGCGGCGAGCAGGACCGAGCCGAAGACAAGCGCCTGGCGGGGGCGAAGCGCGCCGGAGGGGAGGGGGCGGCCCGCGGTTCGGCGCATCCGCGCGTCCGGGCCGCGCTCCATCCATTGGTTGAGCGCCCCGCAGGCGCCCGCGGCCAGCGCCGTGCCAAGCGTCAGCCAGCCGAGCGCGGTCCAGGAGGCGCCTCCTCCTGGCACGGCCGCGAGGTAGCCCGCCACCGCGGTCAGGACCGCGAGGAGGGAGAGGCGGGGCTTGGTCAGCTCCCAGTAGGCCCTCCCGCTCATGCCGGTGCGGGCGCCGCGCGGCGCAGGTGCGGCAAGGCGAGCGCGCAGGTGCCGGAGAAGAGGACCGCCCCGATGATCACGTGCACGGTGCGCACATGCGGGTTGGCGGGCAGGCCGATGGCGAGGATGCCGAGCGCCAGCTGCAGCGCGAGCGCCCCGGCGACCACGGAGGGGAGCAGCCTCGGCGCGCCGGCCCGCCAGGCGGCGACCACGAGCCAGGCCACGCCGGCGGCGGCCGCCCACGCGCCGGCGCGGTGAGCCGCGTTGACCGCCCAGACCCAGCCCTCGCCTTGGTCGGGGAGGAAAAGCGCGCCGCCGTCCGCGGCCCAGAGCGTGACGCGGTTCTGGCGCATCGCCGCGCCGGCGATCATCACCGCAAGCAGGAGCGCCGGCGCGGCGGCGGCGGCGAGGCGCAGCGGCCGCGGCGCCGGCGCCCGGTCCGCCCGCCAGGAACGCGTGTGGGCGAGGGTGAGGCAGGCGAGGAGCGCCACGGTCAGCTGCGCGGTCACGGCATGGGCGATGCCGAAGCCGACGCCCCCGAGGTTGTGCTCCGCCCCGGTGTTCTGTTGGTCGAGGAGCACGCGCAGCCCGCCCAGCATGCCCTGGACCACCACCAGGCCGGCGAGGGCGTAGGCCGCGAGGCGGACGGGGGCGCGCGGCTCGCGCAGGCGGTGCGCCAAGGCCACGCCGGCGAGGATCAGGCCGAATTTCGCGGCCGCGAGCCGGTGGGAATGCTCGGCGAACATGTCGAGGTCGGTCAGCCAGCCCGGCGGGTTGACCGAGCCGTTGGAGAGGGGCCAGTCGAGGAAGGCCATGCCGGCGCCGATCGAGGTGGTGAAGCCGCCGGCCTGGAAGACCACGATGGCCCAGGCGAGGGCGAGGGCGCAGAGGCCGAGCAGGAACCGGTCCGGTCCGCGGTCATGGCGCGCTGCGTTCTCCATGGGCGGGAGTGGAAGGGTTTGTCGGCCCGGGGCAAGCCGAGTCCCCTCAGGCCCCCGTCGCGTGCCGGCCGAAGGCCCGGATCCGCGCGACGAGGTTGGACAGGCCGTTGCGGCGGTTGGGCGAGAGGTGCTGGGTCACGCCGACCTCGGAGAGGAAATCAGCGTCGGTCGCCGCGACCTCCGCGGGGCTCGCCCCGTCGTAGAGCTCGCAGACCAAGGTCGCCACGCCCTTGGTGATGAGCGAGTCGGCGTCGCAGCGGAAGCGGCAGGCTCCCGCCTCGACCGTCGGGTGAAGCCAGAGGTTCGAGGTGCACCCCTCGATGAGGAGGCTCGGCACCTTGAACTCCGCGGGCAGGCCCGGGGCCCCCTTGGCCCGGTCGATGATGTACTGGAACCGCTCGTGCGGATCCTCGAAGGGCGCCAGCTCGGCGACCAGGGCGGCGCGCTTTTCCGCGAGCGTCATCGGGGGCATCAGCGCCCGAGGAAGGCGTCCTTGTCAAGGTCGGGGCGGACAAGCGGGGTGAGCGCCGCCTCCAGCCTGCGCCGTCGCTCGGGCGCGATGTCCCCCGCCTCGCTGCGCAGCCAGGCCAGCAGGTCGCCCCAGACCGTCGGGATGGGGCGGCGACCCGCCAGCAGGCTCTCCGCCTCGTCCGCCAGCGACCGGCGCGTGCCCCGCGCGTCCGCCTGCCCGGCGAGGATGCGGGCCGAGATCCAATCCGCCCTCAGCTGGGAGTGCCAGGGATTGAGCCGGACTCCCTGGGCCAGGACCCTGGCGGCGGGCTCGGCCGCCCCGCCCTCCGCGAGATGGCGCGCGACCGAGCGGTAGGCCTCGGGCCCGGGCAGTTCCGCCAGGAAGGCCTCAAGGTGCTTGTCGGCGATGCTGCGGTCGGCCGTCTCCGCCGCGGCGTTCGCCTTGGGCCGCAGGTGATGGGCGATGCCGAGCAGGGCCTGCACCATCGCCTGGTTGGAGCGGAAGTGCGTCGGCTGGGCGCGGTTGATGTTCTGGTAGGTGCGGATGGCGAGGTCGGGTCGGCCCGCGCGGATGAGCGACTCCAGGTGCAGCGCGCTGAAGGTGGCGGTGTCGTAGCCCTTGGCGATCGCGAGGTTGGCCAGGGTCTCGCAGATGGCGCTCGCCCCCCGCTGGGAGGCGAAGTTGGCGAGGGCGAGCATCACGGCGTCGTTGTCGGCGTGCCGCTGGAGGATCGACTGGAGCTCGCGGTCGAAGTCCTCCGCCTGGCCGAGCTTCGACAGCACCGCCAGCCGCTGCACGCGAAGGAACCCGTTCGAGGCGTCGAGCGAGATCCGGTCGTTCAGGATGGAGAGGGCCTGCCGCGGTTGCTTCGCCAGCAGCAGCAGGCGGCCGTGCTGGCCGAGGATGGCATCCCGCTCCGGACCCTTGAAGTCGGCCACCCGGTTCTCCAGTAGGCTGAAGGCCTGCTGGATGCGACCACCGTCGAAGAGGGCCAAGGCATGGAGCATGACACCGTTGGCCGTCCGGTCGATGCGGTACTGTTCAATCGTCGCCACCGCCTCGGGGTATCGACCCGTCCAGTAGAGAGAAGTGGCAAGTTGCCCGGCGGCAGCAGACCGGGTTTCAGAATCTAAATCGTTGATTGATAATATTTTAGAGAAAACATCGACCACTGTTGCGTCCTCATGCCGTGCCTGAAGAAGCTGGCCGTAGCGCTCCAGGAGCGCCCGGTCGGCCACATCAAAAGGCGTCGAAAACCTTATCCCGTTCTTGAGCAATGAGATAGCTTCTTCAGTTTGCCCCAATCGCCTATGCAAAAGGTCGGCATAAAAGAGCTTAACCCGTACATTTGTTGGATTACATTTGAGGGCTAGCTGGGCCGCTTGAAGCGCCGTCGGGGTGTCGCCGTCGTCGAGGTGCTTTTTGCCCACTTCCACGAAGTAACCGGCAATTGAGGCCAGGTGGCGCTGTCGGATGGCTGCGGCGTTTTCAGGCTCCGCCTGGATGGCTGCCAAGGTCAGACGGACCCCGGAGCGTAGGACAGGATCCTCAATTAACGCGGTTTTTTCGCTTATTTTGGCGACATAATCGAGCGTGGCTGCCTTCCCCTGGGTTACAGGCATGCCCAGCAGAAGAATCGGCTCGGGGTCGATTTCCCTTTTGGACGGAGCCGCGGGCGCGGGGGAGGGGGTGGGTGAGGTTCCTGCGGAAGTCTGGGCGTCGGAGGGCAATGCCAAGCCGAGGAGCAGGAGGCAGACGAGGCGTCGCATCGGAGGCGTCACCTTGCGGTTTCGATCGACGATGTCGCTAGAAAAAGCGCCTGCGGCTGGGAGGCTTCCCGAGGCCCTCGCGCAAAATGTTAAAATCCCGCTATTTTCCGCTTGCACGAGGGGTTGGGAGTCCTATGCCCCAACGCTCTTTTCTCCGCAAAACACGGCACCATGCCCACCATCAACCAGCTCATCCGCCAGCCCCGCGTCCAGCCCAAGGGCAAGTCGAAGTCGCCCGCGCTCGCCGGCGGCCCCTTCAAGCGCGGCGTCTGCACGCAGGTGATGACGCGCACGCCCAAGAAGCCCAACTCGGCCCAGCGCAAGGTCGCCAAGGTTCGCCTGACCAACGGCATGGAGGTCATCTGCTACATTCCCGACGAGGGCCACAAGCTCCAGGAGCACTCCGTCGTCCTCGTCCGCGGCGGCCGCGTGAAGGACCTTCCTGGCGTGCGCTACCACATCGTGCGCGGCCCGCTCGACTGCTCCGGCGTCGAGAAGCGCCGCCGCTCCCGCTCCAAGTACGGCGTGAAGCGCCCCAAGGCCGCCAAGGCCGCCTGACCCCGCCCCCTTCGCACCATGTCCCGTCGCCGCCGAGCCACCAAGCGAGCCCACCAGCCGGACGCCCTCTACGGGAGCCCCCTGGTCAGCCAGCTGATCAACGTCGTCATGAAGAGCGGCAAGCGCTCGCTCGCCGAGCGCCTCGTCTACGGCGCCATCTCCAAGGTCAGCGAGAAGCTCGAGAAGGGCAACGCGGTCGAGCTGCTGCTCGGCGCCCTCGAGAACTGCCGGCCCAAGCTCGAGGTCAAGAGCCGCCGCGTCGGCGGCGCCACCTACCAGGTCCCCGTCGAGATCTCCCTTGAGCGCCAGAACTCCATGGCCCTCCGCTGGCTGGTCGCCGCCGCCCAGGGCCGCAAGGGCACCACGATGGAGGCCGCCCTCGCCGCCGAGCTCGTCGACGCCTACAACAACACCGGCAACGTGGTGAAGAAGCGCGAGGAGACCCACAAGATGGCCCAGGCCAACAAGGCCTTCGCGCACCTCCGCTGGTAAGCCCCCCGTCCCGTCCCCGTCCCCGCGCCCGCCGCCATGTCC
>Ga0222712_10003003_pt1 | contig 18765 bp, 55 predicted proteins | sample C33_657DmetaG_FD_165043 | JGI IMG/M metagenome (GOLD analysis project Ga0222712, IMG submission 165043) | Estuarine water microbial communities from San Francisco Bay, California, United States - C33_657D | ecosystem: Environmental > Aquatic > Marine > Unclassified | place: USA: California... | reverse complement strand
CTCTTTTACTGTGCCACCAGTACAAATGGTACATCTCAACACTAGACTCACCGAGTTGTGCTTATAATGTCAGCAACAGTGTAAAGTGTATTTGCAGTTAGATTCCTTATACTTGGAGACAATATAAACGAAACAACAAAAATCAGTGCAATAACTTTCATTCGATCTGGCGATTTGAATGTGAGTGTTTTAGTTCTCATCAAGCACAAATAGAATATCGTTTCTGAAAGTCATAAGCACCTTCATCTTCTTCGATTGCTTCATATACAATTACATCTTCACCAGCAAGTTCAACACTCCAATCAAGTGCCTCTTCCTTTGCTTCATAAAAATTATCAAACCACTCTGCATCAATCAAATCAAAAGACTTGGGGCAAATAACAAACATTGGAATCAAAAGTAAAAGAATAAAGTAGCAATTGGTGGAATCGAACCACCGACATAGAGGGTATGAATCTCTTGTTCCACCACTGAACTAAATTGCCCCACAGAGGGGAGAATAATCTCCCCCCAAATTAAACTCAGACCGCTGCCATATAAGCAGCAATCTCATCATCATTCTCAGGACAATCAGCAATTCCTAGTTGCTCACAAACATACTCACGGGTGAGTTCAATTTGCTCAGGAACCAGGACATTCAGAATATCCAGGAGTTGAGTGCCAGTAGCACCTTTGCGGAGCATACCGAGCATAACATCCTTAGAGAAATCAACAGTCATTGTAGTTTGTGTTAGTTTGACGTTTGAGGCGGGGCGTGACTCCCTCCACCCTTTTAATATAGCACTTTTTGGGGTCTGTGCTCATTTAGTGTGCCACAAGAACAAGTGGCACATCTCATAATTGGACTTATTGAGACTGGATTTTGCTTGAAAGCACCAACCCCCCTGAGTCCTATGCGGGACACATAGTGAAACCGTTGAAAAACTTTGGTTTTTCTGCGATTCCGCCTGCAACCCAGGCACCCCCCACCGCAGGATGCCGTCCCATTGCAGTCTCGTGTGAAACTGTTGATTTGGGATTTTCCTGCAATTTAGGGGTCCAGGTGTCCTAGGTCATCCGCCGCAATCTCATCGACGGTCCATCTGAAACTGTTGAGAATCGCTCAGACTACCAGGTATGGGTAATCTTTATCAATGACCGTTGGAGTTTCATATGCGGTAATTCGCAAAGAAGTTGCATCCTTTAGCAAATCACACTCTTCATCATAAATTGCAACTTGACGTTTGAGTTGCTGATGATCAAGAGTTTGAAGAAAGAAAAGCAAATCCTGATAGGTCATTTCAGAACGTGACGATAATCAAGAGATTTGATACACCAACCGTAGGCAGTTGTGATCTCTTCAACTAGATCATCTTCATCATCTGCCTCCCAGATTTGACCGATTGTTGCTTGAGTGACATAATCAAACTCCAAGAATCCATCACATTCGGCATCATGTTCTGGAGATTGATTCTCGCCACAATACGGACATTCATCATCAAAATCAAACTCAATTTCAGTAACTTGGAATTGCATTATTTGCAGTAGTTAGGGTCAATTTGACAGAAGCGATCTGCTTGATGTTCTTGATACTCATTCACGGTAGCATGAGCAGCAAGACCAACGCGAAGTCCTAATGCTAGAGTAGCAATCAGAAATGCAATTCTCATTTGTTTGATTTTTTGTGTCGATAAGATGCAGATGGGTCGGGATCATAAAGACCACCACCATCTCTATCTTCAAGATAAAACATTGTTGCAAAGGTGGAAAGAATAACTCCACCAATTACCAAAGTAATCATCAAACCTCAGCGAAAGGATTGGTAAGTTGAGGAATCGTATTGAAGTCCACAACTTCATACGGAATAGTGTGATTGAGATACTCTTGAACCTCAAGATTCATTTCAACTCGGTTGAGAAACTTCTTGGATTGACTTTTACCCATAAATGTCAAAGTCTTCAAGAACCACTCTTTAGATACATCACCCATCGGAGTTTTGATGGGGTAGAAATCCACCACCATATTTCCATCTTTAGATTGAAGTTTCATTGAGTGATTAAATCGAAGTGAATTGGAGTTGAGAAACTAATGTATCAGAATTGAGTATCGAACACAAATCCATCGACATAAACACAATCCATATTGTCGAAAGTTGCTTCCCAATCAATCTCAACAAAACCAGGCAGATTGGTAGTATAACAATCAGTTACAAAGTTTTCTGCATACTCACTTTTAGAACTCCATTCACCGCGATAAGCATCTTCAAAGTTGTCAAGATCTTGCAGAGAAAACTCAGCAATGAAAGCATCAACTGCACCGTAGGAGTTCTCTTCACCGAGTTCTACATATTGCTCGTAGTACTCAACAAAGTTATCTTCACCGTGCTCGTTGATGAACTCATAAATGTCTTCATCACCATAGTTTTCTTCAAGAAGATGAGTGATGAAGTCTTCAGTTTCAACTTTCAGTTGGATTTGAGTTGCAGTCATTTGGTGTTTAACCTTGATTACTTCGTAATTGTAGCACCCCCAGAGGGGGTTTGGGGAGTGTATTGTGCCACAAGGATTAGTGGCACATCAGCGTCAAAATTTCACAGAATCCTGATAGATTTCCATACCCTTACGGAGACGAATTGCTTCATCAATCATCTCACCAACCTGTTCGTAAATGTAGGAAGAACCACCTACATCAGCGAGCACATCTTGAGTGAAAAGTGTAGAGAAATAGTCCTCTTGATTAGTTTCCTCATTGAACTCAAAGACATCGTGTTGAGTGAATACAAACGCAGCACAGGGAGCGTTCTCACCTTGACTCTCAATCATACGGTTGATAGAGTCACGAAGTTCAGAAAGTGTGCGGAACATAATCAGTTTTTGTTGCGAGGGTTAATGTCAATCAGTCGGTCAAGTGCATCACCAAGAGTAGAGCGAACTTGCTCATCTTTCAGTGACACAAACTCATACGCTTCGTAGAGTTTGATGTAAAGATCATCCCATTGAGTTTGTGTCATCATCAAGCGAAAGTGTATTGGAAGAACAGAGCATCAACCAAGCGATTGCTATTCAGTTTCACCCAACGATAAACTTTGGGAGTAGCAATCACAATCGCAGCGATGAAGTCAATTACATTCACAACAAAGCGAATGAGATTAACTTGCGTTGCTTCACCATTGTCATCCCACCACAGTTGAAATGCAGTCCAAACATAGGAGAACACACCAACTACAATGGCATAAGCAGTGGCAGAAAACTCAACTACATTATCACAAAACTTCACATAATCAAACTCTTGGATTTTCTTTACCATTGCGTCCACAGGAGGAAAAGAATTAGTCAGTTGCATTGTTGTAGAGAATAGAGAACTGGTGGATCAGGTCCGTCCCTCACCACCCATATACAATACCACACTTTGGGGTCTGTGCTCATTTAGTGTGCCACTACTACAAGTGGCACATCTCAACACTAGACTCACTCACAGTTGCGCTTCAATTAGTTTAGAAAGGTCATTGAAAGTATAACCTGAATCGTTCAGTTCTGCAAGTCCCTCATTATAAAACCAAGGGTCTTCATCATCTTCTTCAACATCAATTTTCACCACAAGACAATTAAGACTAAGACCTGCCCAATCCATTACTGATTCAGGCAGAAACTCACTCTGGTCATCAAAATACCAATAGTCCATTGGTTGAAGATTAGTTTCTTCATTACCTCGGAACTCCCACTCAGTATTGGTTTCCTTTGCATAAATGTCGCAAAGAACACCAAGACAACAATAACCACTCACACTGCGGAGTTTCTCACTGCCTTGCTCGTATTCACCAGAACGCAGAGCATCAATCCACTTTTGCTTAACTTCGGGATTCATTTTAGTTTTCAACATCATTTACATCCTCAAACCAAGTGTCAAGTGAATTAAAGATTTCGGTCACGATGCTATCAGTAATAGCATCAATGTGTGGTTCTGGATTATGCTTGAAAGCACGGTTGTATCCGAACCTAACACCTTCCTCGATTGCCATTTCTAATACAGCACGGAATCTAGGTTTCATAGTCATCAATTCACAGCAAGGACAAGATTAGCAACTCGGTTTTCAGGAACAAACTCTTGGAGTTTATCGTAAATCTTTTGGAATTGATTTCCAAGATTCATGTAATAAGCAGCAAGATGTTTATCATCTGCATCATAGAGAGCATTTTCTTTCTCTTCAAGTGTAGAGATAATGTCCAGCAACTCACCAGAGGTAAAAGAAACTTGCGTCATTGTGCAGAATTAGGAATAGAAACTGTGTATTCTTTTAGAACATCAAATGAAGGTGAGAATTGAACATAGTTCCAATCATTTTCATCCTCGCCCTCTTGGTAGCAATGAATAATGCCATCAAGATCTTGTTTTACATAACAACCATCATAATCTTCATCATCAAAGACATAACCTTCGGAAATAAGTGTTTCAGCAAAAGTCATTTGATGTCGAAAATGTCAAAGATTTCAAATTGAGTTTGAGTGAAGAGGGTATCTTCAGGGGGATAGTTATGAACCTCACTTTGAAGATCTTTATACACATAAAGCATATCACGAAGAGCAGTGAGTTGCTTTTCGTTGAGCAATTCTTCAGTCATCAGAACTTTATTGAGCATTGTGTTGGTGTTGTTCATTATTCAGTAATCACTCCCATCATTTTCACACTTTTGAATCCAATAAGCATAAGCAGGAAAGTTCATTGGATGGTCTTGCTTTCTTTGATACCAACCAAAAGCATTGTTCACTCGGTTCTCAGGAACAAGCAAATAAGGAATGTCGTGTGGAATGTGTGGAACGTAAGTCATTGGGTCTTCCTCAACCATAGAACTACTATACCACAACCAGGGCACTGTGCTCTTTTACTGTGCCACCAGTACAAGTGGCACAGTCTCAACTGAAACTCAACTAAGATTGCTTATATATTTCTTCAGCAGATGTTTTCCCTTCTCTGATTCAAATTTACTTTCAAAGAGTTCCATAAGTTCTAATACTAGATCAGCATAAACAACTGGAACTCTAATGTGCTTTGTTTCACCTGAATTAGGAAACTTTTTTGTGAAAGGCATTATATTCAATTAAAGAGTATAGTGATTTATGCAGCAAGCACCTCTCCTTTCACAAAGATGGTATCAATCACATTTTGAAGTTGTCGGGCAATCTTATCACCATAGTTGTTGTTGACAGGAATAGTAATCGTACCAAAGGGTTTCTTATAGAAAGCAAATTGTCCGGGTTTCATAGTTCCATCCTGGAGTGCTTTACGATCATCTTTATGAACGCGAATAATTCTACCCACAGTCTGTGCCATTTCAATCAAAGGAAGATTGCGAAGCATAATACAATGCGTCAGACCGTGAATACTAATACCCTCACTCATAATAGAATAATGAAACACAATGAACTTCTTGTCTGGGTCAGCACCAAACTCATTCATCGTATCAAAGAATACCTCACGGGATACTTTCTTCTTATCAATGTATGCACCGTGTTTAGAAGTGATGTGCATAATGGTATAACCCATCTCATTGAGTTGTTGAAGCAAATCACTCTCAGTAAACATTGCCCAGATTACTTTGGTGCTAGGTGCAGCAACAAGAACTTTAGGAGCATCACAATCAGAAATCTGAGAGAGAATACCTACAATGTTCTCTGCATCTACAAAAGGAGCATTTTCCTTAGTGCGGATGGTCTCTGCTTCATAAGGCACAACCCGAGGAGGAATGATACTACCTGCCTCAATCAGTTCTTTTGCAGGAATACTGATGATGTTGTTGCCATACACATCAGTATTGTTCATCGACTCCTTGCTGTTATTGAACTTCGGAGTTGCAGTGAAAAAATAGGCATTATCTGCAACTGCTGAAGTGTGAGCAATACCCACAAAGTTAGAAGGTTTCACACAGTGATGCGCTTCATCAAAGAAAACTACATCAATGTTAATATCTGCTTCATTTACCCGATGAATAGAATTGTAAGTGGTGAAGATAATATGATGCTTACCACTTCCGATTGCAGTATCATTGTACTCTGCAATCACTGAAGGACGTGTAGAGGATTGATGAGTAGTTTCTCCACTATGAACGTGCATATAAGAAACATTATGACCCTTAAGGTATTCTTCAAACTCAGAACAGAGTTGATTTGCAAGAAGAATACGAGGAGCAACTACAACAAACGTCATTGGTTCTTTTGCATTAAGAATCCTCTGACGCGTATCCTCCATCATCACTACTGTTTTACCTGCACCAGTAGGAAGATAACAAGTTCCCTTAATTGCTTTTTGAATAGCATTAAGAGCACGTTGCTGGTAGGGATAGAGTTGCATCATCAATCAATTTGTATTCATACAGTATAGCACCCCTCCCGTGAGTTTGGGAGAGATGCTGGACGGTTCCACAAGTGTCCCTTAGAACACAATAGGGTCTAGAGTAGGTTCTTTGAATACCTTAGAAGTTTCTACACTATTCCTATCAACCTCAACAAAGGTATTATACTTACTTTCTTCTACCTTGTCAACTACTTCATCAAAGATGATTAGATTGATACAAGCATTCTTTGCATCTTTGAGAGTCTTTGTAACGTGTTGAGGAGTATCTACAACATCAGCAACAATCCACTTTGATGCAGTTGCTTTACGAATAAAACCAACTGTATTAGAATCCTTCTGGACTTCGTAGATACCAACAGACAAACGGGTGAAGTTGATGGTCATAATCAGTTAGCGTAATCAATCAACAGTTGTTCAAGTGTGTGGAGTGTCTTTACATTCCAGTTCTCTTTATCACCAAAAGGAGGATACAGTTTACTATACCAAACACCATAACGTTCTGGATTTAACTCTTGCAACTTCTCAAGAGTTTGTGCAATTAAAACGTTAATTTGTTGGGTGTAAGTCATAACCAATCAAACAGCAACAGAGAACTCAGGAAGGATGCAGAAAGAATTGCACCAACTACGAACCCATTGAAGAGTATCAGCATAGCAACGAGGTTCAGACATTACTATACCTACATCCTTACGAGGATTGTAAGCAACAGCAACGTATCTGTAGCAATCAGGAGATTCCTCAATCTCTTGAATCCACATCTGATTCACATTACCTTCAATCCAATCCCAACGGGAAGTAGTGTAATAGAATACCTCAGAAACAATCATCAGACTTCATCCCTCATTTCAGAAAGTTTTTCATACAGTGCAGGTACATCTGTACCTACAATTTCACTCACTTCGTCCCAATCATCGTGAAACTCAATAAGTGCAAGAATTGCATCTAATTCTTCAAAAGACAGTGAAGTTGGGGTCATTTCCTTTGCTTGTGTCTCTGTATTATAGGGGATAAAAGGGCACTGTGGGGGGTGTTATGGACGGTTCCGCAAGTGTCCTCAGGCGTATAGATGTGCTCCTGCCCAATCAGCACGTTTATACATTTCTTCCTTTGACTTATCATCAAGGAGATTGTAACGAATACCTTTTGCTGGACCCTTCCAAGATGCTGCCTTATACACATCGGCAGTATTCATATCTACAAATGCGTGAGCACTTCTCTGTCCTTCTGGCGTTTGCATTATGATTCGTGCATACTTCCTACCTTTTTCAAAGTAGTATCTGTATAGACCTTCTCCTTCACATAGTTTATCAATCTGTTTTTGATGATACTCTACATTTTCACCAAGTTCAATTTTATTATGGTGCTGTTTAATTGAATAAGTTTGGAAATTAGTACGAAGAACATCACAATACTGTTGGATTAGATCGAGGACTTGTTCTTTCATAAGAGTGGTGTTGTTCATATCCCTATTATAGGGCATCAGGTGAGTCTCTGAGAGGTGTTATGGACGGTGCTACGACTGGCACATGATGTAATCTTCTATATTCATTTTTGGTCTCTTTGCTTCATCGGGAAGATGATTCCAAATACTTCTTCCAATCAAATCAAACCTAAGATTATAGGCACCGTTTGTTGATTCAAATGCTACTGAAGACCAATCAATAGTATTAATTATCTCATCAAGTAATTGTTTATGATTTTGTATTACAATTCCATATCCTCTTCTATGGGGCAGTGATTCAAAATTATCATAAACTTTCATTGTTTCTTTACCGAAACAAGTCGAAGGAAGATAATAGTCACAACTATACAAATGTTTCTTATTTCTAGTGCTTGATGGTGTTCCTCCATCAGACAAAGAATAAAGTTTAACAATATCAGTTAAGTCAATATTATCTTCAGATACTTTATGGTGTTTAGACCAAATTTGAAAAACTACGTTTACTTTAACTTCCTTTCCTTTTGGATAATAAAAATCACTATCAATTACTTCTGAATATATTAAATTTAATCCTTTTACCCTAGATTTACAACTTCCTTTGCCGTTGCTATCAAATAATTTGGGTAGAATAAAACATACAAAATCAGAAAACTCTGCTGCATAATTGATAAACTTTAGAGCAAGGTTTCCTCTTAATCCAAATGGAGGATTGCCAATACAGATATTTTTATTTCCATTAGGTTTCCATGCCAAAAAGTCAGATTGAATTATCCCATCACATCTTGGTTCAATATCAATTCCGATTCTTTTATTTGTAGGAAAAAGATTGTAAAAACTTCCATCTCCAGCAGATGGTTCAATAATAGTATAGTCTTCAAAATTACAAAATGATGATATAATTTTGATTGCTTTATTGTAGCAATACTTTGCTGTCTCATTACAGGTAAAGAATTGATCTTTGTCTTTCTCATTATACTGAGAATAGTCTATTTTAGTTCCAGATATACGACATAGATCAAAATAATACTGTGGTGGTACTTCTTTTTTCTCTATCCATCTTTGAACTGTACCTTTGTGAACGTACAGTTCATTACAAATGACTGACATGCCATACTTATTATAGATGGGAAGAAAAAAGTCGTAGATATTATTCATGCAAGTTTACTGAGAAGAAAGAAACCAAGAAGGTCATCATTAGGATTGTTAAAATCATACTTGAATGTTACTCCTTTGGCAATACCATTCTCAATGGACCTCATACTAAAGTCAACCTTTGCTTTGCCATCTTCATTCTTACGGCAGTGACCGTTCTTACCAAACAAAGAAAGATCGATCATATCATTTGTCACTACTTGATCGTAATTAACAATCGTAATATACATTACATCATTTGCATCATAGTCAATAAAGACCATCTTATCCCATTTGTCATCACAGAAGTAAACATTCTCATGTTGCCAACCTTTTGCTACACCTTTGGAAACAGTGCGCCCAGAAGTTTTTACTTCAATGCGAAGTTTTTTACCATTATGAAGATACCAAAACAAATCATAAACGCCATCATTGTTAGATGTATTAGAATCCTCGTCCCACTGAACTGGAATATCAGTATATTTCAAAAGAATATCACGAAAAAGTTCTTCTCCCCACTTACCCTTATAATCTGTGGAAAGATTAACAACATCCGCAAACAAAGAACCAGACCAATAGGTTGCTTGTTTCTTGTAGTTTTCAGTCAGTTCAGTGACAAGTGATTTCATTACTTAACTTTTAATTTTAGTTTGAGTGCTTGCAATGCTTGTTTCCTTGCTTTGAGTTTCCCCTTGCAAGTTCCTTTTGTAGTCTTATCCTTTCCTGAATTGTGTTGCCAATTTGGAGTAGTCATTGCCTTGATGTCTCATAAGACTATAATAGGGCATCAGAGGGCACTGTGCGGGTCTGTAGGGACACTAGAAGAAGTGTCCCTAGCATCACCCTCTTGCTGTTGTTTTAGTAGTGCTTCGTTTGCTGCTTCTCTTTCCGCAGCAATTTCAAGCATTTCATCTAGCGTTAGATCCTTCATTGTTTTACTCAGTAATCGCTAGTATCTATAATAATCCAATCTAAATCAAGGTCTTCCAGATATTGAATCAAATCAGAGTCATTATCAGGAAGAACTGAAATATATTCTTCTTTACTTAATTCAAATGACGCTTCACATAAAGCAGGTCCATATTCTGGTGGATCATAAAGAGTTTGTTCATAAACTAATGCAGCATCTTCAATAATTGCCGATACTGTGACTAAACCTGACTGATTGTAGCTAATACTTTCAATTTGTTGAATAGTCATTTTTGAATGAATAAAGTGTAGCAGGCACACCTGGAATCGAACCAGAGACATTCGCTTCGTAGGCGAAGATTATATCCGCTTAACTATGTGCCCATAAAAAAGGGAGCAATGCTCCCTAGTAATCAAACAGCAACAGTATCTTCTACGGGTTGAGTGTAGTTCTCAAGAACAGTGGAATCATAATTATCCAGTGCTTCAAGGATTTCTTCACCAGTTGCTGCTTTGACCAAATTAACAATCAGTTGAGCACCAGCAGGATTTTCATCAATGATTTCAGCAGCGAACTCAATCAGTTTAGCAGACATAGTAAAAATGTAAATGGGTAATTTGGGAATACTATTCCCAATGGAGCGTAAGGAAATCGAATCCTTATTTCTGAATTGCAAATCCAGGGTAATAACCGTTATACTAACGCCCCAGAACAGTTTATGTTTAGAGACCGAACTGCGGCGGTCTAAGTATCAAACACTCAAAGAGTAATCAAGTTCCTCATCTTTGACTTCACAATCGCTAATGAGTTCAATATAATCCTCAAGATCAATTCCAAGATAATTCAAAGCAAACTCTCCATAAGCATCTATGGTATTCTGATTTTTAATAACCATTGAAACCTCCTTGACTTGATGTGTGTATCATAGCACGATTGTTGTGCCCCGTAAAGGTTATTGTGCCAGAAAAAGTAGTGGCACAGTAGTATTAGTTATACAATCAGGGAGAAGGATCGTAATAAACAATCTCTTCTAATGCAGGAAGAATCTCATACTGAATATCATCAAGATGCTGAGACATAATAGTCATATCCATCTCGTGAAGTTTATTTTCACGAGTCACCATCTCTTTGAGAATCTTATATGCTTTTTCAATCTCAGCATAAGCATAAACAACTTTAGTCACCATTCACCTCGTTGAACGTGGATTTTGCGGATTTCAGTGTAAATGAACTTCTTCAGTTTAGGATCTTCAGTAGCATCAAATGCTTTGTAAAGACGATTAAGATAATCATCTTGTTTGGTGCATTTAACTACTTTAACATTAGTAATCCCAAGTTCTTTAAGAGGAGAACCTGATTTTACTTTTGCTTTTCCAAAATTGCCAGATACAACTCCTTGTGTGCGAAGTTTAGGGCGAATTTTAGAAAGATTAGAAGTTGTGAAGTCAGTAGTCATTGAACTCACTTGAAAGTTGCATTAACACCAACAACTTTTGCTGTAGGATTTCTTGCGGTTGCCGTAGCACGGGCATCTTTAACAGAGTTTGCATAAACCTCTTCCTTAAAAACCTTCCCTCCAATGTAAAGATCTACAATGTACTTCATAGGACTGGTTCGTTTCAACAAGGTTATTATAGCAGGGTCAGCAGTCCCCACGGTAGGGGACTGTGCCAGTTCAGGGAGTGTCCGCCTTAGTGCGACCTTTACTAACTCTACCTTCAGAGTAAAACCATTTTACTCTCTCTCGCCGTGCTTGAAGTAGCATTTCATATTGCTCTTTTTGCGATTGATTTAAAATAAAATCTTGCCGCCTCCAAGTTTGTTGAAGTTCTTGAAGATGTGGAAGAACATTTACAGTATCAGTCATTGGTTTCGGTATAAAGTTCAGGGGTTTCGTTGGAAGTTTGAGTCTTTACGCGAACATTGTAAGGAGAATTATAAAAACGCTTGAAGGAAGTATAAACAATAACAAACGTCGAAAGAACACCAACAAAACCAAGGATTGTGGTATAATCACCTGCGAAGTTAAGAGTATCGGGGGTCATAGTTGCAAGTTTATTAAAGTGATGACGAATAAGAATTGATGCAAACATCAATAGTCGTAATTAGATTTCAAAAAAGAGTTAAATGATTGCTCCTCAGTTTCTTCATCAAAGAGACCATCGAAAGATTCTTCTGCAAAATCAAAACCAGAGATCTCTTCAATTTGAAAATCATCAAAATCGTCCATTGACCTCTCTCATTTGAACTTAAGTATCATACACCAGAACGGGCGGTCTGGGAAGGGGTGATGGACGGTTCTCAAGGTGTCCCAGTAAGTTTGCTTAATCTTTTCTTTGTCTTCTTAATTCTGCTTGCTGCTCTTGATATTTCTTTTGTCTTTGTTTTTCTGCTTTATGAAGTTGTCTTGTTCTTTCTAGTGCTGCTCTTCTTCTTGCAGCAAGTCTTTGTCTTGGTGCAGATTGACGCTCAAGAGTTTCAAGTTCTCCTTGAAGCTTTCTCAAATCTTCATTGAATTGTTGAAAGGTCTTCATTATCTCTTGACTTTTTGATTATTTATTGTATAATATCCCTTGAGTATTACACTCACACATCACACACATTAGGAGAATACCTATGACACCATATGAACTTCGATTTGAAATCTTTAAGCAAGCATATAATATGCTCAATGATCAATTTTGTGTAGAACACGATACTGCTGTTCGTTGGAATGAAGTTGAGAAAAAAGAAGTGCCGATGGACTATCCAGAGTTTCCAACTTTAGAAAATGTCCTAAAGCAGGCAGAAATCATCAATGATTTCGTAAGTTCCAAATAAAGTTAAAGGAGGGATAAAACCCTCCTTTTTTATTATATTTTATTTTAAGATACTATGGGACTTTCTTGTGCTCCACCACAAGGTCTTCAGTAGCCAGCAGTTTGGCGAGTTGGGACTTGATTTCGTGAGAGACTGCCATGAGGTTTGTTTCGTATGAGACCATTATACAAAAAAAGGAGGTCCGAAGACCCCCCAGTGGACAGTTTGAAAAGTGGTTCAGTCCTCTCTATAAGTTCCTGCTCTTCTTGCTGCTCTATTACCAGACCCTCTATCACCAGCACCAAAATCACTTTCACCACCTCTACCACCTCTTGTAGCACGTTTGGATGGGTCTGCGCTTACCTTACGACTATATGCAGTTCCACCTGGTTTTTTCATTACCTTCTTATAACGCTCACCAGTTAGTGCTTCATCAAGCATTTCTTCAACGATACTCTCTCTCCACTCTTCACTCATATTCACCATAATGACTTCTGCTGCTTCTGGTGTTTCAGCATATCCTTCATCAAGAAGGTGTGAGAGAATGATGTCGTAGAGGTCATACTCTTCTCTTTGAAGTGCTGCTGCTCTTTTTGCTGCTTTACTACCTCTACCGTGCTTCAGATCAGCACCATACTTACTATAACCTGCTTTCAAATAACGATCGTGTGCGTCTGCTGATTGTTGAGCAACTGATTTGGAATACTTAGAACCACCATAGTCTCTTTTGTCTCTTTCTGCTCTTGCACCAGATCTGTTTAGAATTTGTCTCTTTGCAGATGTATCACTTCTTTCTGGTCCAACATTATATTTTCTACGGAGATATGCACCTCTACTTTCTGGTTCTGATGTTTCAGTTTCTTTTTTCTTACCACCAAGAAGTCTTTTCATTGCTGAGCGAATACCTTCTTCAAGTGAATTTGATTCATAAACACTTAGGTATGCTTCTTGAAGATTGTGAATGTCTTGAGAGTTCATTTTTTTACAAATACTTTTTAGATATTTATAGTCTATTCAAACTCAAAAGATCTATTTGATGCTTTCATCGTAGGAGTTTGATATTCTGGAGCAGAAGTCTCAACAAATACTTCTATTTTAGTGCCATCATTCCAATGACGAATCACACCAGCAACAATAAAAGCATTAGTAATCAAATAGGTCGCAAAAATAAAAGTTCGGATAAGAGCGATCTTATCCGATTCACGATCACATTTACTTGCCTTCTCCCCAATCGCTTTTGCCCACCATCGCCAGGCAGTTTTGTTCTTCTTCATATTTTGATTTTCTTGATTTAACATACTCTAACTGATTCCACTGATGATGGTAGCAAATCACAAGAACTCTTTCATTCTTATGAATAGAACAAGCAAGATAATTTTGTTTATTCTTTGGGCGAACATTGTATTCAATTGTGATATACTCTTTGCCCTTAAAGTAAACCCATCCTTCAACACTTTTAGACCATTTTACATAATCATTAACCTGTGGTTCATAACTCATATTGATTAGCAATCGTAAAATTTGTCTCTTGACATATATTCGATTTGTTTTTGCAGTTGTGAGATTTCGTGCTCTTGTTCTGCAATTTTTCTTTGTAGTTGCTCAATTCGTTCTTGGTATTGTACCTTTAGGTCAAATACCATTTTGTTGGTGTTTGTCATTAGGTTTTAACAACTATCCAATAGTAACAGAGAAATAATCAAAAGTCAACATCTAGTGGTCAGTTTTAGAATTGTCTACTGTAGATTTTTTTCTGGAGATTCTTCCTCTTTTCCACCCGTCACCAGGACACTCAAAATCAATTTTTTCAATTTTACCATCAGTCCACCATTTTTTTCCTTTTAAAAAATTACTTTGGTATTCACTCTTTTGTTTTTTATAATTTGGATTCTGTTCATAAAATTTTTTCATACTGTCACTAAGATTTTCTTTGTGTTCCTCAGTAAGTCTTTTATTCTTAAATGACTCGATAATTTTATTTCTTATTTTTGGATTTTGCCAAGATTTTTTAATTGAGTCACTTAGTTTTTTTCTTTGTTCTGGACTTTTGAATCGAATTTTTTGTGATTTATGTTGATTTTCTTTCCATTCCTCATTACGAATAATGCCACTAGTGCCTTCACCTCCATTAGTCTTATTTCGAAGAATACCAGCGTCTAAATCTTTTCTTCCAAACACAGCAATCATATAGATTTCGTGCTTAAATGCTTCCTCTTCAGTTAAATTCTGTTTGAGAAATATTATTCTAGATTTATCTTTTGGTGGTTTTATCTCACTTTTATTTTTTCTGTATAATCTATCACCGACTCCTTTACCTATGTAATAAGGAGTTTTATCCTCACGCAAATATGCGTAGGTATAAAATCGGTTAGGATTTACCATAACTGCTCTTTTGTTGGGTGCAGTAGTATTTATACAAGAAAAGGAGCATCTCTGCTCCTCCTCTACCTGTGAAGATTGCACCCAACGCAGGCATCAGTATTTATAACCTATGTTGTAAATGCCTCCACCACTCGGGATTCTACATCCTCAGCAAGAGCATAGGTTCTTGCATTAACTACTTTTTCACGAAGATTTACATAATAATCATCATTATATCCATCATCATATTGTTTAATCAAATCAAAACATTCATCATCGTCCTCTGCAATTACATTCCAGATTCCTCCATATTCTGAACGGGGAAAGTTTGCAAAGTGGTCAACGATATACAAGAACTTTTGTGCCATTTGTTTGTGTAAGTTACCTCTTTAGTTTAAGATTAGTCGTCGTCGTTGTCAAGATCGGAAAAGACTATAAACGAAGTTCCGATAGTCAAAAGGATGCCAAGTCCCATACCAAGAATAAAAGTCATCAATAAAACTCCATCAGGAAATATTCAACTGTAACCTCTTTTTCGGAGGCAAGTCGCTCAATCTCTTTCCAAAAGTCTTGGGCAACTTTTTCTTGTTCTGCTTTCATAATCAGGTCTTTAATGCGTTGCGAAATCATTTAAGTTGCTCCTCATCTTTAGGACGAATAACCCTGAAATAATATACCACGATTGATACTACCGTGGCAATCATTGCAGTGTAGATAGAAATTGCAAGTGCTATTGTCATCGGATTTGAGAACTTGGAGGTTTCTTGAGATTCTCTATCTCTTGCTGAGGATAGTATGCTTTATACATTGCATCATCGCGTTGGATTAGAAAGACATTCCATCCAAGAATGACTGCAAAACCAATCAATCCAGCGACAACATACTTGCGGTTCATTTGTTCATCTGAAGTGTAGGAACAGGCATACCACCTTCAATCATTTTCAATCTCCAAGAATACCAGACCTTGCACTATCCACACCATCACTCCAACCATCATTATATCCTTCCTGATATTCAATTTCCATAACCTTAGTAGCAAACCTCATAGCAACCTCACGGAATGCGTTGTTCATAGCACCAATCATATCGGGAGACATACCAAATTCAGTTCCGTCTCCCCAGAGTTCCATTAGTCGTTGGTCAGTCATCAGGTGTCTTTGTGTATGAAAGTATTATAGGGCATCCAGCAGGGAATAGGAGGTGCCTTGTGCCAGTTCTCAAAGTGTCACCTTACTAACCATTCTAAAACCTTTATGTTGTTTATATTTTCCAGTAAAAGTTCTGGCGAGATTTACTCTTTTCAAATCATATCTTTTACAAAAGTCTCTCAAACTATTTGTTTTGTAAAAGATATTAGTATTAAGTTCTAAAATTGTATATTCAAATTTGGAATTTGAATTTTTTATTTTTTCTTTTAATTCATCATCTAATTTTACTCCATATCTTGGATTATTATGTTTAGATGTTTTTTGTTGTATTTTACTTTTGGTTTCTTCAGACAATAATCTTCCATTCATTCCCCCAGTATCACTATTGTATCCATTCTCAAATGTATCAAATACATTTATCCAATACATTTCTCTATCATTAATGATACTAAAATCACACTCTTCAATTACACCATAAATGAAGTTATTTTTTCCATATTTTCTTATGGCACGATGAAACTTATATTGTGAATTTGAAGACCTACAAAAGTGATCATTTATTCTATATTGTAATTTTTGTATTGTTTGACCTATGTATTTCTTTCCTGTAGAAATACAATGGACACAATAGATAGTGCCTTTCATACTACTCTAATTTGACCGCATATTTATTTATGCTAAAAAGGAGGGATTTTCACCCTCCTCCTGACAGATTGCGGTCAAATCAGGTATTATTATTTATTTCCTATCATAAGAAAGAGTTGGCACAGGAAGTCCATTTTCTGTAGGAACATAGATCGTAACATTACCTTTGTTAGATCCTTCTTCCAGACCAGTGATATACAGATACTGAAGATACTCACGGTTGTCCTTTAGACTGTCACCGATGATTTGGTTTGCTTTGGCAACACCAGTAGCACGGATGATCTCAGCATCAGCAAGTTGTTGTGCCGAATCTTTCTTTGCTTGTGCTTCCAGCACTGCTACCTGGCGAGTATATTCTGCTTTTTGCAGTTCTGCTTTACCAGCAAGAGATTGCTGCCACACATTATACTGAGGACCACCAATAAAGATGAGACCACCCAAAGCAATTACACCGATTGCGACGATAGCAATACCAGGGTCAATAAAACCGTTTTGTTGTTTCATTTTGAAGAACCTCCAGTGGGTTTGAAGATAAGATTAGCAAGAACAATCATAACGAAGTTCTGCCAGAATGACAAGGTTACACCAAACCAAGACAAAATCAGTCCAACCAACCATGCCTCAAAGAATAGACTGGCGGTTACAATAACAAGAGCACCAAAAGCAACACCAAGAGCAGTAGAAGTTTTCATAGGTCAAACAGCAAGAGCAGCAGAGGGGATTTCAACGATTTCGGGAAGTTTGCTATCATCAAACTGGTGCATATTATAGCATACCCACTCACCATTACGGAAGACATAGGCAAACTCTTCGCTGTGATCGGGGAGCAGATACTCACAGAGATCAGCATCAAGACGCGGAGGGCAATCTTCACCCCTTTGACTATAGTATTGAGGTCCGTATTCTTGTGCTTTAGTCTCACTATTCCAACGGTCTTCTGTCCAGCAGGAGGACATATCACCACCATCAATCAACTCAGCAACTTTCTCCCGAGTGTTGTAATGAGTGCGGAGAATGCGACCCAACCACTCAGGATAACCATCCCAGTGGTGATACACAGAGAGCACAGAACCATTCTTGAGTTCAAGACCTATGCGACTTCTTGTAGCGATGAGAGGTTCCTCAAATCAACAAATGTATTATAGGGCATCCGCCGCTGCCTGGGGCGGTCGGTGTGCCAGAAAAACAAGCGTCACAAAGGAAGTCGTGCCACTGACTTTCCTTTTTTGTGATCAGAAATAAATTTCCGCGCAGATGCTTCAGTTCTACAGACTTTTAACTGTTGACCATTATGTATAATCATCAGTTGTTTTCCAAAAGGGATGGCAGAATAACTACCATCCCCAACTATAAATCCTTCCATTAAATACTTTGCAATGTTCCTTCTTTTCTCATCTGGGCAATAAACTTACCAACACTTTCTACAGTCCGAATGTGAAGACGGACGTAATCAAGGTCTTCACAACCAAAAACATAAAAGTGATCTGGTTTGTAGGTATATGCTACACCAACTTGGCTTTGCTTATCATCAAACTGAATCTTTGCGATAGCAGAAGAATCAGTGAACTCAAGGACTTCCATTGATCTCTTTCGATTACTCCGTAATCATAGCACAGGATCGGTGCCCTTGGGGAGGTCAGTGGTCAGTTCGCCAACTGGTTCTTCAGGGTATTTAAGTAATCTTCACTACATATTTTTGCAGTGAATCCTGGATAAAACTTATTTACAAGAGTGCTAATACCCATAGCAGTAATAGCACTCTCACATATCAACCAAACTTCTTTTTCTTGTACTTTTACTATATGATCAAAAGGAAATTTCATTCTTTAACTATAAAATTATACCAAGTTTCACTCATACCTTCAATAATCTTATCTGCAGATTCTTTATTCTCCGCATAACCTTCTGAAATCAAATGCTCTATAACACATTCGTAGGTTTTATAAGTTTCCTGCAGTTCTCTAGGTGTTGGCTTCATCTTACTACTTTTTTCTTTTATTTAT
>Ga0222712_10003002_pt1 | contig 18773 bp, 15 predicted proteins | sample C33_657DmetaG_FD_165043 | JGI IMG/M metagenome (GOLD analysis project Ga0222712, IMG submission 165043) | Estuarine water microbial communities from San Francisco Bay, California, United States - C33_657D | ecosystem: Environmental > Aquatic > Marine > Unclassified | place: USA: California... | reverse complement strand
ACTTCCGAAGAATCAACTGCATCTGAATAAGAAAAATGTTGATAAATAATTTCTTTTAAAGGCAGGTCTTTTGGTCCTGCCTTTTTTATTTTGCATCCAAATTCCCCTCATGCCAACACAAGAAATGAATTCAGTCCCTGCCTTGCTTATTCTGGAAGATGGAATGGTTTTTCATGGCCGTTCATTTGGTAAAATCGGAACTGCCTCTGGTGAACTTTGTTTCAATACCGGAATGACCGGTTACCAGGAAGTATTTACAGACCCCAGTTATTATGGACAAGTGTTGATCATGAACAACGTTCATACTGGTAACTATGGCGTCAAAGCAGGGGATGTTGAAAGTGAAACAGTGAAAATCAAGGGCCTGATTGGCAGAAACCTTGAAGAGAAATACAGCAGGTTGATGGCAGATGATTCCTTGCAGCATTACCTGGTTAATCAACAGGTTGTTGCCATTGAAGACATTGATACCAGAGCGCTCGTAACACATATCCGTGAAAAAGGAGCCATGAACTGCATCATCTCTTCTGAGAGCACTGATGTTGCAGCCTTGATGGAAACCTTGAAAAAAGTCCCTTCCATGGACGGCTTGGAGTTGGCTTCAGTTGTCTCCACTACCGAAGTGTACCATGTCGGTGATCCTTCTGCCAGCATTCGCATCGCCGTGCTTGATTTTGGGGTTAAAAGAAACATCATTCAGTGCATGGCCGATAGGGGTGCTTATGTTAGGGTTCATCCAGCCAAAACCAGTTTTGAAGAATTGCTTGCTTTTGAACCCCATGGTTTCTTTATTTCAAACGGCCCTGGCGATCCATCTTCCATGGATTATGCAGTAGACACTGTTAAAAAGATTCTTGAAACGAGAAAGCCTGTTTTCGGCATCTGTCTTGGGCATCAGCTTTTGGCCCTGGCCAATGGCATCAAAACCTTCAAGATGCACCACGGACACAGGGGCTTGAATCATCCCGTTAAAAATTTGATGACCGGCCTTTGTGAGATTACTACACAGAACCATGGTTTCGCTGTTGATGCAGATGCGGTGAGAAATGCAGAACAAATTGAGGTGACCCATATCAACCTGAATGATGATTCTATTGAGGGCATAAGGCTGAAAGATCGCCCTGCTTTTTCAGTGCAGTATCACCCTGAAGCCACGCCGGGCCCGCACGACAGCCGTTATCTTTTTGATGATTTCATCAACCTGATCAATAACAATTAGGCCATGAAAAAAATCACCATCATCAACGGGCCCAACCTGAACTTGCTGGGCAAGCGGGAGCCAGGTATCTATGGGACTGAGGGCTTTGAATCTTATCTAGAAAAGTTGAAGCAGTCCAATCCTGATCTGGTGTTTGAATATTTTCAATCCAACATTGAAGGTGAATTGATTGATGCCATCCAGAAAGCAGGATTTTCTGGGAATGGCATTATCCTCAATCCTGGTGGATACACGCATACCTCCGTTGCCATTGGTGATGCCATTGCATCCATCACAGCACCCGTAATTGAAGTGCATATTTCCAATGTGCATGCCCGCGAGGAATTCAGAAAAATCTCCCATGTGTCTGCAAAGGCAAAAGGAACGATTTGCGGGCTTGGATTAGATGGCTATGCACTTGCTGTACAATACCTGAAAGGGCTTTAAAAAGGCCTATTTAGCCTCTTTGATGACCATTTTCTGGATCAGGTCCAATTTGCAGATATAAAGGCTTCTTCCATGTGTTCCTAACACAAGCTCATTCTCCCTTTCCTGAATCACCATGTCATGTACAGGTATCGCTACAAGCAAGTTGTTGGTGAACTGCATGAATGAGCTACCGCCATCGGTACTTGCATATGCGCCGCCATCAGTACCCAGGTAAAGGATGGAAGATGATTTTGGATCTTCACGGATGACGTTCACAGATTCCATCGGCAGATCATTGCCCAGTTTTTTCCAGGTCTTGCCATAGTCATCACTGCAATACACATAGGCCGCATAATGATCATCGCGGTACCCGTTCAAGGTTACGTAGACGCGGCTTTGCAGGTGGCTTGAAGCCAATACGCGGCTGATGTACAACCCTTGCGGTAGTCCTGAAAGTTTGGTCCAGGTATTTCCACCATCTGTTGTCAGGGAAACAACCCCATCATCAGTTCCTGTATAGATCAATCCAAACTTGAAGGGAGATTCACTAATGCTGGTCATTGTACCAAAGGGCACGTCACCTGCTTTTTTTCCATTGGAGAGGTCTCCGCTGATGCGCTCAAAATCATCACCCCTGTTCATGCTCCTGAACAAGCTGTTGCCCGCCATGTAAAGAATATCCGGATTGTGTTTGGACAAGAGGATGGGTGTTTGCCAGTTGAAACGGGGCTTTTCTTCTTTTGAATTTTGTGGTACAGGCCTAAGGAATTTGGGACCGGGATTTTGTTTGTTGACGCGCATGTAGGCGCCGAACTGAGAACCGGTGTACACGGTATTGTGGTCGCGAGGGTCAATCTGCACCTGCATGCCATCACCACCACCCATTCTTTTGAAGCCATACTGCCCTTCATCTGTCCAGTCAATGGATTCCTTGTTGGTGGATTTTCCATACCAGGAGCCATTGTCCTGCAATCCTCCGTAAACATTGTAAGGTTTTTCATTGTCAACATTAATGGCATAGAATTGACCTACTGCAGGAGAATTGGCTTTGAACCAGTTCTTGCCGGCATCATAACTGATGTTGCATCCACCATCGTTTCCTGCAATCATGTGATCGTCCCTTTTGGGATTGATCCAGAAGGCATGCCAGTCTGCATGGGTATTGCCCTTGTCCATGGACGTGAATGTTTTCCCTCCATCTGTAGAAAGGTTGGCGCTGGTTCCAAGGATGACAATTTTATCAGGGTTGGCCGCAGAAACGAAGATCTTGCCAAAATAGTAGCCGAAAGTATTGTAGATATCGATGTTCTTTTCATTGGTCTTGTTCCAGTGCTTTCCACCGTCCAGGCTCTTGTAGACCTCACAGCCATAAATCTGGTTGGCTGCAGGACCTGCACCGGTATTGGGTTTGGGGGTCTTTGATGTGTCGGGTCTCATATTATAGTTGTCGACCACTGCATACACAATAGATGGATTTTGTGGGTAAATGGTAAGGCCGATCCTTCCAATGCCATCGCCTTGTGGGAAGCCGGAACCTGCATTGGTCAACAATTTCCAGCTGTTGCCGCCATCATTGCTCTTGTAAATGCCAGAACTTTTTCCACCCTCGGTGAAGTCCCAGGCTTTTCTGATGCGGTGCCAGGTTGAGGCATAGATCTCATTGGGATTTTTAGGATTGATGTCCATTTCAACAGCGCCAGTTGTTTCATCTACAAACAGGGTTTGTTTCCAGGATTTCCCTCCATCGGTTGTTTTGAAAACGCCTCTTTCCTTGTTCGTGCTGTACAGGTGTCCCAATGCTGCAACCCATGCTATATCAGGGTTTGAAGGGTGCAGCATTATTTTACCAATATGCTGAGTCTCAGGAAGACCTTGGTAACTCCAGGTCTTGCCATTGTCATTGCTTTTGTAGACGCCAATGCCGGCGTAAGAAGAACGGCTGCTGTTCACTTCACCAGTGCCCACCCAGATGGTTCTTGTTTTCCAATTGACGGCAATATCTCCAATGCCAATCACAAGTTCATTGTCAAAAATGGGGCTGAAACTTTGGCCATTGTTGGTGGTATGCCATAGTCCACCTGTTGCATATGCAACATAAAATTCTGTAGGGTCATTTGGGTTTACCTCGATGTCATCAATCCTTCCACTCATCACAGTTGGTCCGATGTTTCGGAAGGCAACATCTTTCAAACTGCTGGATGCTGCCTTCTTTGCCTTGGCTTCAAGGCTGGCCAGACGGGCTTCTCCTGTGGTTGGCGCCACTTGTGCCTGAACCATTGAAATCCAGCCCATCAGGGTAAGCAAAGCAACTGTGAATCTTGAGGTAACTTTATTGTGAAAACCTTTGGTATGCATATCGTGCTATTTTGATAAATTTATACCCATGCAATATAGAAATTCTACTGTGATATTGGGGCGCTTGTATAGCAAGATGATGCTCCTTTTTTTCTGTTTGTTTTCAAATTCAACACCGGCCCAGCCCTGGATCAGTTACAAACTGACGCCAAGGGGTGATACCATCAACCGGCTTGATCAGCAAAAAATGAAACAAGGCCCTTGGGTACTTCGCTTTGAAACACTCCGTGGAGAGCCTGGATGTGAGGAAGAAGGATATTTTCTCAATGATAAAAAAGATGGTGCCTGGAGACGCTACAGCCTGATGGGAGACCTGATTGCCCGGGAAAACTACAAAGGCGGATACCGTGACGGGAAGCAACAATATTTCACGCAGATGGGAGACATCCTGAGGGAAGAAAGTTACAAAGCGGTAGATCCTAAAAATCCTTACGATACCATCATTGTGCCTGACCTTGATCATCCAGACAGGATGATGGAAAAAGTCATCAAACATGAAGGTGCTGAAGTAAAAAATGGCACCTGGATCTATTACAGCGCCAGTACCGGAGATGTTGTAAAAACAGAACGATTTGTATTCGGTCAACTTGAAAAAAAAGGACCACCACCAATTGTTCCACAGCCCAGTGTCACAAAGGATACCATTGCCAAACCTGTTCAAAAACAACTTCCCAAAGCAGTGCAGGAATACGAGAAAACAAAAAAGAAAGGGAAGGGGTGAGGATTGTTTTATTTTTACGACTTTTACATGAAGCAGTTTTTGCATAATGGAATTAGCTTATCAAAATATTATTGCTGCGTTTAAGAAAGGGGATGAAAAAGCTACTAAAATTATTTATAGCAGTTTTTTCAAGCCTTTGTGCTATTTCAATCAAAAGATTTTGGATAATCGGCAAGTTGCCGAAGACATAGCAACGGAATCGTTTATCAAACTTTGTGAACGCAAAAGTGATTTTACTGAGATTGCTGAAATGCGTTCATTTCTATTCGTTGTAGCAAAAAATGCTTGTATTGATTTCTTGCGCAGAAACAGAAACAATCTAGGGATTGGGGAATATACCAGCGAAGCAAATGACTGGGATGAGGGGTTTATGGACAGAGAAATCATTGTTGCCAAGGTGCTTCAGGTCATTTATGCTGAAATAGAATTGCTTCCAGAACAATGTAAGCGGGTTTTTACATCCATTTTCATCGGTGGTAAGACAACGCAAGCCATAGCGCACGAGCTGAATATCAGTCCTCAAACTGTTCTGAACCAAAAGACAAAGGCATTGAATATCCTAAGGATCAAATTGAATAAAAAGGGATATAATGCTGGTGACTATCTGTTTTATTGTCTTACACTGATGGCTATCAGTAGCCAAAATTGAATTTCGAGGTTTCTGGATAACAGAGAAATGAAAAAATATTTTCCAATTTGCATGGTTAAAAAAGGCTTGTATGCGTATACAAAATGAAGAATGTTGCGAATAGTTATATTTTTTAATAAAAATTCCCCCTTCATTTAAGCCATGTCTTTTGAAAATGAAATACATGAATTGATTGTCAACTCTCTCAAGGGCAAGCTTACACCGGCTGAGCAAGCGCAACTTGGTCACTGGATTGAGCAGTCTCCCCAAAACAAGGCTATTTTTGATCAATTGAGCGATGCTGATGAATTTTCCAATATGCTTAACTCATTGGAGGCTTTCAATGAATCAGGAGGGTGGAATATCGTCAAAAGCAAGGCATTGGGCAAAAGGCGGTTTGGGATCAGATCATTTCAGTTATCGAGAATAGCGGCAGTTGTTATTTCAATATGCCTGCTTTCAGGTACCTTTTTTGTCATTTACCGTCAACTGAGCGCTAAAAATCATCTACCTAACAGTCAATCATCAACTGAAATCCAGGCACCCCGATTGAACAAGGCTATTCTAAAACTTGCTGACGGTCGTGAAATAACCCTGGATAGCATTTCAACAACTGGACAGATTCTCGGAAGTTCCGTTAAACTTACAAGGGCCAATGATGGCACCATTTCATATCAAGTGTTAGACAATAGTGGGAATTCCCCTCTCATGAACAACACTGTTTACAATCCTAAGGGCAGTACTGTCGTTGATTTGGTTTTGAGTGACGGCACCAAGGTTTGGTTGAATGCAGGGAGCTCAATAACTTATCCTATCGTTTTTATTGGGGACAATCGCAAGGTATCTATTGTTGGGGAGGCGTATTTTGAGGTTGTCAGAAATCCAAGAAAACCATTTTACGTGGAAAAAGATGATGTATCCATCAGTGTGTTAGGGACGGCTTTTAATGTGAATGCTTATGATAATGAAAATAGTGTGAAGGTGACTTTGGTTTATGGAAAAGTATCCATCTCAAAATCCGGAATCATGCATGATGTAGTGCTGAAGCAAGCCCAGCAAGCTAGCATAGGAAATGATATTGCCATCCGTGATGATGTGGATCTAGAGTCAGTTATTGCCTGGAAAAATGGTTATTTTTCTTTTGATAGGGCAGACATCAAAGCTGTCATGCGTCAGGTAGAGCGATGGTATGATGTTGAGGTGGATATTGGAGAAAAATATGGAGATCGAAGATTTAATGGAGAAATATCAAGAATGAGCAGTGTCTCAAAGGTTCTCGAGGTGCTAAAAGAAAGCAACATCCACTTCAAGGTTGAAGGCAAAAAAATTACAATCAATAAATAGGCAAAAACAATACAAAGCGAATTGTTCCAAATGAAAAAAAATACAAACTTTAAGGTTCCAAATTCAAGCCAAGGCATAAATCAATTATTTCTGATTATGAGATTAACATTTTTAATGCTGTTTGCATTAACATTCACTGCTTCAGCATCAATTGTATCACAAACAATTTCTTTTTCAGCCCGCAACATGCCCATTGAAAAAGCGTTCAAGGAAATCAAAAAGCAAACGGGGTTTGTCTTTTTTTATGATGAATCTGCCATTCAACGGGATGAGAAGGTGAGTTTTCGGTTACTCAACAGTTCCATTGAAGAAGCTTTGAACGCTTGTCTAATTGGCAAATCATTGACCTACTCTATTGTTGAAAAGACAATAGTCATCAAAAAGAAATTGTCAGATGCAATGCCTATTTCCATGGTTTCCGGGTTGCCCGCTATCCAACTTTCCATTGACGTAAAAGGCAGGGTTGTGAATGAAAAGGGTGAGCCCCTGGAGAGTGTTTCAGTAGTTGTCAAAGGTACACAAAAGGGAGTGGTGACCAATTCAAAAGGAGAATTTCTTATTACCATGGTAGATGAAAATGCGGTTTTGGTATTTACCTCGGTCAATATTGATGCATTGGAAGTCAAGGTAAATGGTAGAACTGATGTATCTACAATACGGGTCAAGACAAGAGTTGTTTCAGGTTCGGATGCCATTGTTGTCAGCACCGGGTACCAGACAATTTCAAAGGAAAGGGTTACAGGTGCAACTGATCGGGTTGACGAGGCAATTTTGTCAAAAAGACCATATGCCAACCTTTCATCCATGTTGGTGGGTCAGGTTGCTGGTCTGGTAGCTGATCCTGCAACCGGATTTACCATCAGGGGAAGGGCCTCATTCTCCGCCGCTGGTGACAGGGTTCCCTTATTGGTTGTTGATGGTTTTCCCATTGAAGGAGGGTTCTCATCAATCAATCCCAATGACGTTAAAAGTGTAGACGTTCTGAAAGATGCCGCTGCAACATCCATTTACGGAGCAAGAGCAGCCAACGGGGTGATTGTTGTAACAACAAAAAATACCGGGCCAAAGGGTAAAATGACGGTCAGTTACAATAACATGATCAGCATGGGAGAAAAAATTGATTTGGATTATTACATGAACATGGCGGATGCAAAAACCCATATTGATTTTATAGACCAATTGTATTCAACATTTAAAAGTACGACCTATATCACAGATCCTTATAACCTGACCGGTGGAACTTTCAGGTCTCCCAGGTCCGATTATGCCAGTTTGCTCATTGAGAAACAAAAAGGTAATATAACCCAGGAATATTTTGATGCGCAAAAAAACAGGATGTTGAACAGTGATTACAAGGATGATTTGAACAAATATTTGTTGAGAAATTACTTCTTTCAGCAACACAGTTTTTCCATTGCCGGGACAGGGGAGAAGAACAGTTACAAATTCTCAGCCCTTTTGGACAATGACAAGACGAGCTATCGATTCAACGACAATACCAAGTTATTGTTGAACTTCACTAATATTTACAACATTAATCCTAATATAAAATACCAGATTTCTGGTAACATAACAACATACAATAGCAAGTCTAATGGGATCAATCTTTCGCATGCTAAAAGTATTATACAGCCATGGTCCAAGTTGATTGATGAGAATGGGAGTTATACCAGAATGAGCTACCAGAATTATGAGCCACTGGTTCAGCAGTTTGAGCCCAGGCTTCCATTTGGCATGCGGTATAACTTGCTTGAAGAGTCCACTCTCAAAGACAATACATACAAGGGAATGGACATGCGCTTGCAAAATCAGTTTGAGTTCAAGTTAGCTGATGGCTTGAAGTTTACACCCATGTTTCAATACGAGTCTTTTAATGACAGAAGTTTGAGTATCTATGATGAAAGAATGTATGCAGTAAGAAACTATTCAAATGTGGTGGCGAAATATGATACTGCTGCTGGCTTATTTTATAGCCAGATACCCCAAGGTGGAATTTACAAGAAAAACAGTCAGACAAACAGGCAGTCCATCAAGTTAAGGGCCCAGTTAGATTTCAACAAGACATATAATGAGAAACACGAGATTGTTGCATTGGCAGGAGGAGAAGTAATTTCAACTACCACAGAAGTTGAGGCACCCGAAATGCGTTTTGGATACAATCCTTCTGGTTTGAATTATGCCTTGTTTGATTACAGTCTTAGCCGGTTGGATATATTCGGAAATACAGTAGTTGAAAATTCGCAGAGTTACGAAGGGGAATTGCTTTACAATTATATGGCAACAGGTTTCAGGCAGGGCTTTAAATACAACGACCGTTTTGTTGCAGGGTATTTTAATGGGTCATATACATATGACAAGCGATACACTGCTACAGTCAGTGCAAGAACCGATGCCTCAAACTATGTGTCCAAAACCTTAAGGGACAAATTTTCTCCATTCTATTCTGCCGGTTTGCTCTGGAATGTCAAAAACGAGAAATTCATGAGGGCTGCTAAATTTGTTGACAGGCTTGCTGTCAGGGGGTCTTTTGGTGTGACAGGACTTGCTGCTGGAAAGACTTCTGTAAAAGCGGTAACAGTTTTTTCCAGTCTGGCACCTTATGCAGAAACAGGAAATTTTCCTGCTGGCGTAGTATCTGGACGTGACAATGATTTTCTGACCTGGGAAAAGACCTACAGTTCAAACTTGGGTATTGACTTTAGAATGTTCAAAGGTAAGCTGACTGGTAGCGTAGATGCCTATCGTAGGTATTCCACTGATGTTCTGTCAAGCGTTCAAACTTCCCAGGTGATCCAATCTACCCAAACCCTTACATTGAACATGGGGGAGATTCTCAACAAAGGTATAGAGCTTTCATTGGGTACAAATTTGAATATTACCAAAAATCTCATGTGGAATGGTTCTTTGAATTTTGATTTCAATTACAATGAGGTTTTGAGATTCGATTACCTTAATCCTACCTTGCCGAACTACCTTGGAACGGGTAGGGGTGGATATGTTGTTGGAAAACCTACTGACTATTTGTACATGCTCAAGTTGGTAGGCACTACCAAAGATGGTTTTTATGTTCAGGAAAAAAAGAATGGAGAACTGATTGTTGCCAATTCAACGACCAACAGCTTCAGCAATTTTGGAAGGGCAACAATACCGGGAATAACCATGGACCTTGACGATCGTGTTCATTATATGGGGAGAACCACTTCTCCCGCAACATTAGGCTTTACAAACAGGTTCAGCTACAAAGGATTTTCATTTATGTCTGTTATCCTTGGACGGTTTGGTCATGTTTTTTCAAGGAGAGATGAGTTACTCAATTACGCATTCACCTCATTTAATTTCAGCAAAACAGGGTTAGAGGCATTGCAGAAGCCATCTTTGGTAGCCAACACGCAATTGGGAAATGTGGTCCCGACTATCACCAATCAGGCCATGTTATCCGAGTCAAATTCAATGAGAAACTTTTATTCGGATCAAGTTGTATACAATGCTTCTTTCATTCGTTTGAATGAGTTATATCTTGGTTATGATCTTTCTGAGAAGTCAGTGAAAAGTCTTGGAGGGAAGTTCAAGGCAGTTAATTTATTTACACAACTAAGGAATCTTGGAACCATCTGGACTGGCAATGGTCTTGGATTTGACCCTGAGAATCCTTTGGGCTCATTAAAACCAATCAAGGTGTATACAATTGGCGCAAAAGTTAATCTTTAACCAATTTCAAATCGAGAAAATTAATTATTTAATTTAAGTATCATGAAGAATATATTATCAATATTGATGATTGCATTGCTCACTACAGGGTGTGAGAAGTTCTTAGACAAATCACCCAGTGAAGGTGGAATTACTGGCTTTAGTTCGGTTGGCCAGTTTGATGCACTCCTCAATGAAATCAGGATCACTCGCAACCGTTATGAATGGAATCATGCCATCCTTGGATCAGATGATTGCCATTATCATCCGGATTTTCAGACAGCAAATCCTGCAACCTATCAGCAACGTGAGGCCCAAAATGTATGGAATGAGGCAGAACTGAAAGGGATTACCGGAGTTGTAAATGGCTTTGTAGGCCCCTGGACCTACATGTACACATTCAATTACATCACAGACAAGATTGACGATCCTTCTATCGGGGGAAGCACATTACAGAAGAAAGCAGTTAAAGCAGAGGCCATGTTTTTCAGGGCTCTCTATTATTTCACCATGTCAGTTCAGTATTGTATGCATCCGGCACTTAAAAATGGCACTTACCCTGGATTGGCATACAAAAACACTGTCAGCACAGCACCAGAAACATACAATGATAGAAAAACCATCAAGTTCACTATGGATGGCATCTTGAAAGATCTGGAGGAATCTGAGAAAATGTTGAATGAAGTCGGAAAGAATGATTTCAATCTTAATGTACCCTGGAGGATTACTGTCCCTGCAGTACAATCTTTGCGGGCCAGGGTAGAACTCTATAACGGCAACTATACAAAGGCATTTGAGTATGCAAAGAAGGCCTATGATGCCCATAAGTTTCTCTACAACATGAACGACCCTGTCTTGTTTACCAATGTAAACCGGGGGACGGCTCAGACAGAAACATTGAACGGAATCAACTACAGTGTTTTTGCTGTCAGCCCGAGCATCTGTACAAATGCAGGGAATACAAATGATGCACAGAGCAATAGCGTTTTTTACTACAAAGAGGCATATTTCAGGTTTGTTAGTCAGGTTTCTGCATTGAACAAAATGCCTCCTTCTCAGGGGCTGTATGACCTCTATGCGGCAAATGACCTTAGGAAGAGATTTTATTATGATAACAACCAGAACATCAGCTCCGCATCATTGTTCAAGGCTTCTCGCAGAGACCAATTGGTATCCAAATCATATATGAAACATGCCCAGAGCGCAACGGGGTCAGGCTACCTACTCGGAGTAACTGTTCCTGAAATCATGTTGATCCTGGCAGAATGCAGGGCTAGAGGGGTAGGGGACGGCCAGAATGCCAGTTTGATCCTGAAAGAATTGCGAAAGTCAAGATTCCCGACAGGAACTGTTGATAACATCGGAGGAACATTGAAGGAAGTGAAAGAAGAAAGGAGGCGGGAGTTGGCTTTTACCATGAGGTGGTTTGATCTCAAGCGGTACAATGCTCTGGACAACGATGGGATCGTTGTAAGCAAACTCGCAAGAAAAGATGTTTTTAGTCTTAATTCAGAGTTTGTGCTGCATGAATTGGCGCCCAATGCCCCTGCCTATGCACTTCCAATTCCTCAGGTGGAAATTGACCTCCTTGGCTGGAAGCAGAATGAATATAGTGGTGTTATCATTAAATAATCAATCGAAAACATAGAATCATGATAAAGCATTTATTGACAATCTTAGTTTTCTTCCTTTTTGTCATTTCTTGTAAAAAAGATGAAGCAAATGTTCCAGATACTTTTCCAGGTTTTTCAGGACCTGGCGACAAGGCAACATGGGTAGTATACAACCATAATTTCACTGATAAGCCTTTTATTCAGTCTATTCTTATTTCACAAACTGCATTCAGGACCATTGGAAGTTTCGACACTTCTTACAGGAATGCCAGACAAAAGGAGGTGAGTCCTTATTCTTATCAGTTTGGGAAAAATGGTACAGTTTATCTCTGTTTAACCAATCCAATAACCGCAAGCAACTGGTCCTTACAGGATGACATGAAAGCCGAAGTCTTTCAAGACCAACTTTTGGTATCCAAAAAAATTAATGGTCAATGGGTGAATACTTTTGTTGGCTTTCAAGACCAGGACAAGATTCTGTTCAAGTACAAGAAAAGTTATTTTGGGGATACCTCTGCAGATAAGGAGAGATTTGTCATGGAGGTATTATATTCAATGTTCAAGTAAAAAATGATTTCGATGAAAAAGATTTTGATTTTGTTCTCATTCGTTTTGATGATCGTTGCCTGTAGTAAAAATGAGGCCAATGAACCCTCAATTATTGTTGAAGGCTATTGGTCTGTTCAGGATCCAATATATACTTCGGCCAACCCCACGGCAGATTTGTTTCATTTGTTCAAAGGTCCGAACGCATTTTACAGGTTCAGCTTTCTCAAAACACATAACTACAGCTTGTTGACCTCTACACCCAGGGCAGATTCCATGATTTCATATTACCAGGTTGTAGGCAAACAGTTGATGCTTCCAAACCCAGCGCCAAGTACAACAAATATTATTCCAGGCTGTGTACTCATGGACCAGACTGGAGACCAAATGACTTTTTCAAGATTGGTGATCACAAAGAGAAACGGAACCACCGGAAAGATCGAAGCGACAAGGACTGATACCATCAAATACACCAAATTGTCCAATCCGACCCAAATTGCTTACTTTAACAACTATTTGAAAAAATGGCACCCATAATACGCTTATTCTCAGTATTAGTCGTTTTATTAATTGCCCTGAATACAGTTGGCCAGCAAAAGCAAACTTCATCAGTTGTAAAATTAAAGGGCAAGCTTCTCAATTTTGCTGAGAAAGTTCAGTTGGAAGATTTTTCCGCAATTCAAAGGATTAAGTCGGCCTCGAGTAATCCAGTAATAACATTTGCAGCTGATTCTTCTTTTTCAACCAGCTTGAGCTTGTCAAAGCCCTGTTATTACAGGCTGGGAAGGAATATACTTTATCTTTCGCCTGGGGATGATCTGGATCTGATTATTGATCATGGTGATTCCAAAAAGGCCTCCTTCAAAGGGAAAGGGGCAGCAGCCAATATGTTTCTTCGAAACAACCTTTTCCCCAAAGGCGCATCATTTTTGGAAGCTGGCCGGTTAGTGCTACAAAGTGCCAAACAAACACTTGATAGTATTAATTTCCTAGCAGCGAAGAAATTTGAAGCGATATCCAACCTCAAAGGAGTTTCCCAGGAATTCATCAGGTTGGAAAAAGCACGTCTGAAAGCTGATGTTGTCAATAGCTACAAAGGTGTACCTGGCTATGCTTACTATGCGCTACGAAGTAAGACTGAGCAGGAGAAATTAGCATATGTGGAAGAATTTAAGCTGCTTTCATCTGTAAAAAGGGATTCACTGTTAAAGGGCTTTGTAGATCCATCATTGCTACAATTAGAAGTATACAGAGATATCTATTCTCTGCTCAATCTTGAAGATCCAACGTTGAACCAGGAAAAGGTAAAATTGATGAAGGATTGGTATAGAAGCCTTTCTTTGTCTGGCAAATTGAACAGTGTTACTGATAAATCTGTCATTAGTAAAATGAAGCCATCGGTTGATTCAATTTTTACAAAGAGCTCAAGGGAAGCACTCATTTCCTTGTACAATGAGAAATTGAAATTTGGGAACGGAGACCTTGCCATTGATTTTACTGTTGTTGATGAGAAAGGAGTAAAAATGAAACTCAGCGATTTAAGAGGAAAAGTCATTTACCTCGATCTCTGGGCAACATGGTGTGGTCCATGCATGGCAGAAATGCCTAACCTAGAATTGTTGAAGAAAAAATATTCAAACGAATCCCAATTGGCAATTGTTTCATTGTCCATAGATGATACAGATAAGGTTTGGTTGGACAACCTTCAAAAACGTGATCCTGGTGGGATTCAGTGGAGGACGATTCGGGAAAATATGAAAGATTATGGAATTGTTTCCATACCCAGGTACATTGTCATCAATAAGGATTTCAGGATTACTAACCTGAATGCTGATAAGCCCTCATCAGCTTTAACGATCAAGGAGCTGGATAAACTGATTGCATCAAGAAAATAACCCTTAAATAAGAATTATAATGCGAAAATTGATCTTGTTAGTGATGATATCTCCTTTCCTGGCTATGGCACAAGAGGGTTTTAAAGTGGAAGCAAGCTTAAAAGGATTGGGTAACAACAAGGTTAGGGTCATTACCCAAAAGAATGGCAGGGTAGTGGCTGATACGCTTGTGGCAACTGCAAAGGACAAGATCATCTGGGAGGGAATGTTGGATGAGCCCCAATTGGTCAGGATTGAAGTATTGGATACATCACTCTATTTGAGGGTTGGAAAGGCAATTAGCCCTGCCCCTCCGATCATGTTTTTGCTTACCAACACTGAGGTAAAAATCAAAGGAAAGGCGAATGAAATTTATGCTGCATCAATCATGGCCAAAGATCCTGAAATGGCCATGTATGAACCCTATCGGCTCAAAGACATTGAGAATGTTCGTGCAACCTGGGAATTGCAGAAGGAGCACAACAGAAAACTCCGCGCAATGGATACCATCGGAAATGGTAAGTTGATGGCCCAGATGACTGTACTGAGAAAGCAGAACCAGCAAAACAGGATGCAATACATTGATGCACATCCGAATTCATTTGCCAGTGTACTAATGTTGACCAACCTGAGTCTTGTCATGACTCCTGAAGACATGATCAGAAGATTCGATTCGCTGGATCCTTCGATTAAATCATCGAATGCTGGTAAAAGCCTAAGTGCTAAAATAGAAACCAACAGGAAAACGTCCATTGGGAAACCCGTTGTTCATTTTTCTCAGACTGGATTGGATGGGAATATGGTGAGCACCGAATCATTGAAAGGGAAAGTTATCTTGATTGATTTTTGGGGAAGTTGGTGCGTTCCATGCAGACAAAGTCATCCCGGCTTAAAAGATCTCTATTCCAAATTTAAATCCAGGGGACTTGAAATAATAGGTATTTCAAACGAATCGTTCTCTGTTGGTAAGACAAAAGAACAGCAATCAGCGGCATGGAAAAAGGCAATCCAGGAAGATGGTATAAATTGGTTGCACATACTTTATGACGCAGCATTGAACGATATTGTCAAAACCTATGATATCATGGGATATCCAACCAAATACCTGATTGACCAAAATGGTAAAATCATCATGAAAATTCTTGGATCAAGCGAAGCGCAGCACAAGCAGCTTGAAAAGAAACTTTACGAGTTGATGCCTGATTAGTGTTGGGAATTATGCATTAAAAAGGCCGTTTTAAACGGCCTTTTTCAGTTGTATAGAACAGGTCATTTTTTATTTGCTGTTCGCCCTGATCACATTCAATGCGCCACCTGCCTTGAACCACTCAATCTGCTGGGCATTGTAGCTGTGGTTGGCTTCAATTGTTTCAGAAGTTCCATCAGCATGGTTAAGTACCACATGCAATGATTGACCTGGTGTGAATGAAGTCAGTCCAACAACATCAATATTGTCATCCTCCTGGATCTTATTGTAATCTTCCTTGTTCGCAAAGGTCAATGCAAGCATGCCTTGCTTCTTTAGGTTGGTTTCATGAATCCTTGCAAAGGACTTTACCATCACCACTTTGACGCCGAGGTGACGGGGCTCCATGGCTGCATGTTCCCTTGAAGAACCTTCACCATAGTTCTCATCACCAATCACGATTGTTCCAATATTTGCAGCTTTGTAAGCACGCTGTGTGTTTGGAACGGTTCCATATTCGCCAGTGAGCTGGTTCTTTACATTGTCTGTTTTCTCATTGAAGAAATTTTGTGCACCGATCAGCATGTTGTTGCTGATGTTGTCGAGGTGTCCACGGAATTTCAACCAAGGGCCAGCCATGGAGATATGGTCAGTGGTACACTTGCCCTTTGCTTTGATCAGGAGTTTCAGCCCTTTCAGGTCAGTGCCTTCCCATGCTGCAAATGGGTAGAGGAGTTGAAGGCGCTTGCTGTCTGGCTTGACGCTGATTTGAACACTGCTGCCATCCTCTGCAGGTGCCTGGTATCCGGCATCTTCCACATCAAAACCACGGGTAGGCAATTCATCACCACTTGGCGGATCAAGCTTTACGGCTTCCCCTTTTTCATTGATGAGGGTGTCGGTAAGTGGGTTGAAGGTAAGGTCTCCGGCAATGGCCAGTGCGGTTACGATTTCAGGGCTGGCCACAAACGCCAGTGTATTGGGGTTGCCATCAGCACGCTTGGCAAAGTTCCTGTTGAAAGAATGTACGATGGTATTCCTTTCTTGTTTTTCAGCACCCATTCTGTCCCACATGCCGATGCAGGGTCCGCAAGCATTTGCAAATACGGTAGCACCGATTTGTGCGAAAGTATCCAGGAATCCGTCTCTTTCAATGGTATAGCGCACCAGTTCACTACCAGGTGTGATGGTGAATTCAGCCTTGGTTTTCAACCCTTTTTCTGCCACCTGTTTTGCAAGGCTGACAGCACGGCTGATGTCTTCGTAGGAGGAGTTGGTACAGCTGCCAATCAGGCCAACTTCAACCTTGGTAGGCCAGTTGTTTTTCGCTGCGGCCTCTTTCATTTGTGAAATAGGAGTTGCGAGGTCTGGTGTGAAGGGGCCATTCAGGTGTGGCTCCAATTCACTGAGGTTGATCTCAATGACCTTGTCAAAATATTTTTCAGGGTTGGCATATACTTCAGCATCACCAGTGAGGTAAGATTTGACAGCATCCGCTGCTTCAGCCACCTCAGCCCTTCCTGTTGAGCGGAGGTACCTTGCCATGCTTTCATCATATCCGAAGGTTGAGGTAGTGGCACCAATTTCAGCACCCATGTTACAGATGGTACCTTTTCCAGTACAACTCATGCTGGTTGCACCTTCACCAAAATATTCAACAATGGCGTTGGTTCCACCTTTAACAGTAAGAATGCCTGCCACTTTGAGGATTACATCTTTAGGGGAAGTCCAGCCATTCAGTTTTCCGGTCAATTTTACACCAATCAATTTGGGCATCAGGAGTTCCCAGCTGAGACCTGCCATCACATCACATGCATCCGCACCGCCAACACCAATGGCCACCATGCCCAATCCACCAGCATTCACCGTATGAGAGTCAGTACCAATCATCATTCCACCTGGGAATGCATAATTTTCCAAGACAACTTGATGAATGATACCAGCACCGGGCTTCCAAAAGCCTATGCCATATTTGTTGGAGATGGAGGACAGGAATTCATATACTTCCTCATTTTCAGTTACTGCTTTCTTGAGGTCAGCCTTGCTTTCATCTTTTGCTACAATCAGGTGATCGCAATGAACCGTCGAAGGGACTGCAACCTTTTTGCGGCCGGTGGTGTCAAACTGAAGGAGGGCCATCTGTGCGGTGGCGTCCTGCATGGCAACCCTGTCGGGTGCAAAATCAACATAGGCTTTACCCCTTTCAAAATCTGTGATCCCAACGCCTTTCCAAAGGTGAGCATAAAGTATTTTCTCAGCAAGCGTAAGTGGGCGACCCAATGCAGTTCTTGCTGCATCCACTTTGGCGGGCATTTCACTGTAGGTCTTCTTAATGAGGTCAAGATCGAATACCATGGAATTTGATTTTTCTTGTTTTATGATGATCTGCCCAGCTCTGGCAAAAGAGGTAAGGCGCTGCAAAATTAATTAATTAAGGGGCGCTTACCAAACTTGATGGAATAATGGGGATTAATTATATTTGGGAAATGGAAAAACTCAGGAATTTCATTGAATGGCAGGTTTTTGGCGTCTGCACCAGGATTGGTGAGAAGATGGGCATATCCACTTTTACCATCCGGAAATACTTCATGTATATTTCCTGCCTTACCCTCGGTTCACCAGTGGTTTTTTATTTTATCCTTGCTTTCTGGATGAACCTGAAGCGGTATATCCTTCAATCCAAAAGAGATCCCCTCCGCTACAGCTAAACAATTGCCTTTCTTATCCTGATCAGTTGTTTCAGCAAATCCTCGAGGCGGTCCAAGTGCAGCATGTTGGCGCCATCACTCAATGCTTTTGATGGGTCTGGATGCGTTTCAATGAACAATCCGTCTGCACCTGTTGCAACTGCTGCCTTTGCAATGGTTCCAATCATCTGAGGGTTTCCTCCTGTTACACCACCCGTTTGGTTGGGTTGTTGTAGGGCATGGGTACAATCCATCACAACCGGCACGCCATGGGATTGCATGATAGGGATGTTCCTGTAATCAACAATCAGGTCCTGGTAGCCAAAAGTTGTTCCCCTTTCAGTTAGGATGATTTTGTGGTTGCCGGTTTTCCGGACCTTGTCTACGGCAAATTTCATGGCTTCCCCGCTCACGAATTGTCCTTTCTTGATGTTGATGATGTTGCCTGTCTCACCTGCCGCAACCAATAGATCAGTCTGTCTGCAAAGGAATGCGGGAATTTGCA
>Ga0222712_10003001_pt1 | contig 18774 bp, 16 predicted proteins | sample C33_657DmetaG_FD_165043 | JGI IMG/M metagenome (GOLD analysis project Ga0222712, IMG submission 165043) | Estuarine water microbial communities from San Francisco Bay, California, United States - C33_657D | ecosystem: Environmental > Aquatic > Marine > Unclassified | place: USA: California... | reverse complement strand
CGGTATCAGGGAAGTCCTCATTGAGTTCATCCATCTCGAGCACGATGTCGTAAGGCACCTTGGCTTCCGCCAGCAGCACGTTCATATGACCCGGCATGCGCCCCGCCACCGGGTGAATGCCGAAACGCACGTTGACGCCCTTCTCGCGCAGCAATTTGGTGATTTCGTACACCGTGTGCTGAGCCTGCGCCACCGCCATGCCGTAGCCGGGAACAATGATCACATTTTTCGAGTCGCGCAGCAGTTCCGCGGTTTCGGCAGCATTCACCGATACCACCTCGCCTGCCGGTTGTGCGCCCTCGCCACTGGGTTTGGCCGGTGCACCGCTGCCGGTGCCGAAACCGCCGGCAATGACACTGACGAAATGGCGGTTCATCGCCTTGCACATGATGTACGACAGGATCGCGCCGCTGGAGCCGACCAGCGCGCCGGTTACGATCAGCAGGTCGTTCGACAGCATGAAACCTGTCGCCGCCGCCGCCCAGCCCGAGTAGCTGTTGAGCATCGACACCACCACCGGCATGTCGGCGCCGCCGATGGCCATCACCATGTGAATGCCGAACAGCAGCGAAATCACCGTCATGATGATCAGCGGCATCATGCCGGCGCTGATCGTTTCCGCATGAATGAACTCGCGGCCGAAATAAATGATCACCAGCAGGCCGGCCAGGTTCATCCAGTGGCGTCCGGGAAGCAGCAGCGGACTGCCGCCGATTTTTCCCGAGAGTTTGCCGAAGGCGATGATCGACCCGGAGAAAGTCACCGCACCGATCAGGATGCCGACATAGATTTCGACCTCATGAATGACTTTTTCAGCGCCGCTGAGGTGGCTTGAGGCCGCCGGATCAATGTAATTGGCGAAACCGACCAGCGCCGCGGCAAGACCGACCAAGCTGTGCATCAGCGCAACCAGTTCGGGCATCTGCGTCATTTTCACGGTACGCGCCGCATAAAGACCGATCGAGGCGCCGACCACCATGGCGCCGATGATCCAGGCATAACCGCCGGCAGTGACCTGCGGGCCGAACACCGTCGCCAGAACGGCAACGGTCATGCCGATCATGCCGTAGAGATTGCCGCGCCGCGAAGATTCCGGATGCGACAGCCCGCCGAGGCTGAGAATGAACAGAATGGTCGCTCCGATGTAGGAGACAGTAGCGAGACCTGAGGACATGGATATCTCTCCTATTTGCGGAACATTTCAAGCATGCGGCGGGTCACTGCGAATCCGCCGAACATGTTGATGGTCGTCAAAACGATGCTGAACACGGCAAGGCCGAGTATCCAGCCGCCTGGACGGCCCGCCACGCTCTCCAGCGGCGGCGCCACCTGCACCAGCGCGCCGATGGCGATGATGCTGCTGATCGCGTTGGTCACGCTCATCAGCGGCGTATGCAGGGCCGGTGTCACGTTCCAGACCACCATGTAACCGACAAAACAGGCCAGCACGAAAACCGTAAAGTGGCCAAGGAAGGCCGGGGGCGCATAAGCCCCGACAAACCAGAACAGGATCGCGGCAATCAGGAAAGTGATCGCAGTCGCCTTGCCCGAAGCCGGTGCACCACCGCCGCCATGGCCATGCGACTTCGGCGGGGCCACCGCCGGCTTGGCGGCTGCCGCCGGCGGCGCAGCAGCCGGCTTCAGTGCAGGCGGCGGCCAGGTGATGCCGCCCTCCTTGACCACCGTCAAACCGCGGATCGCATCATCTTCCATATTGACGTTGATGACACCGTCCTTGGTCTTGCACAGTTCTTCGGTCAGACGGAACAGGTTGGTCGCGTACAACGTTGACGACTGCTTGGCGAGCCGTGAATTCAGATCGGTGTAGCCGACGATAGTAACGCCGTGCTTCACCACTGTTTTGCCGGCCTCCGTCAGTTCGCAGTTGCCGCCGCGTTCGGCTGCCATGTCGACAATGACGCTGCCCGGCTTCATGCTCTGCACCATCTCGGCGGTGATCAGCCGGGGCGCGGGTTTGCCGGGTATCAGCGCGGTGGTAATGATGATGTCCACTTCCTTCGCCTGTTTGGCGTACATCTCACGCTGGGCTTTCTGGAAACCCTCGCTCATCACCTTGGCATAACCGCCTCCGCCGGAACCTTCTTCCTCGTAATCGACTTTGACGAACTCACCGCCCAGGGACACCACCTGATCAGCGACTTCGGCACGCGTGTCGTTGGCGCGCACGATAGCGCCAAGACCGGCTGCGGTGCCGATGGCAGCGAGGCCGGCAACACCGGCGCCGGCGATGAACACCTTGGCCGGCGGCACTTTCCCTGCAGCAGTAATCTGACCGTTGAAAAAACGGCCGAAAGCGTTGGCGGCCTCAATCACCGCACGATAACCGGCCACGCCGGCCTGCGAGGTCAGTGCATCCATTTTCTGCGCACGGGACAGCGTACGCGGCAGCGAATCGATGGCCAGCACGGTGGCCTTCTTGGCCGCCAGCTGCTGCATCAGCTCCGGATTCTGTGCCGGCCAGATGAAGCCGATCAGCGTACCGCCTTCGCGCAGCAGGCCAACTTCCTCTGCCGTCGGTACGCCGACCTTGAACACGATGTCGGAACCGGACCACAGCTGGGCGGCAGTCGCCGCGATTTCCGCACCTGCAGCACGATAAGTGTCGTCACTGCAGTTCGCCGCATCACCGGCGCCAGACTGCACCATGACCTTGAAGCCGAGCTTGATCAGTTTTTCAACGACTTCGGGCACGGTCGCGACACGTTTTTCGCCGACCGCCGTTTCTTTCGGCACACCAATGATCTGAGGCATGGATTCCCCTTTGTTTATTTCTTCGTTGGCACTGGAACAGGATATTGAAAGATTCTGGATGCTGAATATTGAGATAGATCAGTTCAGGCTGATGCACGCCACGGGCGCGGCGCCGCCCCGATGAATACTGCGTTTTATCTTGAGCATCAACTGGCGCATCGCGATATGGTTTTGATTATAAGGCAAAAACACGGCCGCCGGCCCGTTGCGGCGTGACTCGCCACCAGGTATACAGGGCCGCGTGGGGACCGTCGGTCACCCTCTGGAGCCCTTATAATCAACAGATGTCCGCGATACATGTTTTGCCCGAGCTCCTCATCAATCAGATCGCCGCGGGCGAAGTCATTGAACGCCCCGCATCCGCGTTGAAAGAATTGCTGGAAAACAGCCTCGATGCCGGCGCACAGGCGATCAGCGTCGAACTCGCCGCCGGCGGCGTCAAGCTGGTCTCGGTCACCGATGACGGCAGCGGCATCGCCCGCGACGACCTGAAACTCGCGCTGGCACGCCATGCCACCAGCAAAATCACCTCGCTCGACGATCTGGAACATGTCGGCAGCCTGGGCTTCCGCGGTGAAGCACTAGCCAGCATCGCCTCGGTATCGCGCATGGAACTGACCAGCCGCCGCAGTGATGACCGCCATGCCTGGCGCGTTGCCTCCGAAGGCCCGACACTGACTGCGCCGGAACCGGCGACACTGCCCCGCGGCACGCACATTGATGTCCGCGAGCTGTACTTCAACACCCCGGCGCGGCGCAAATTTCTCAAGTCGGAGCAGACCGAGTTCGCGCATTGCGAAGAAGCCTTCCGCCGCATTGCCTTGTCCCGCCCCGACGTTGCCTTCTCGCTGACCCACAACGGCCGCGTCCGGTTGCAGGTCAAGCCGCAGCCGCTGGCCGCGCGCGTTGCCGCCGTACTCGGTGAGGATTTCAGCGCCGGCGCCCTGGAAGTCGATGAATCCGGCGGACAAATTGCGATCCGCGGCGCGATCAGCTCCCCTTCACACGCCCGCGGCACGCGCGATGCGCAGTATTTTTTCGTCAACGGCCGCTGCATCCGCGACAAACTGGTCGCACATGCCATCCGTCAGGCCTATGCCGACGTGCTGCACCACGACCGCCATCCGGCTTTTGTATTGTTCCTCGAAATCGATCCACAACTGGTCGACGTCAACGTGCATCCGGCCAAGGCCGAAGTCCGCTTCCGCGATTCACGCGCAGTGCACCAGTTCATTTTCCACGCGCTGCACAAGACGTTGTCACGACCTGCCGGCGACGGTACGGTCGGACAGCCGCAGGCACCGGCAGTCAGCCATGTGCCTTACCAGCCGTCCGTGCAACCGCCATCGATGCCACATTACCGTGCGCAGAGCGCGATGAGTCTGGGCGTCGCCCAACCGACTGGCGCCTATGCAACGCTGTTTGCGCCGCAAGCCGCCGCAACAACCCTTGCACCGCCACAACCGCTGCCGTCCACCGGAGACGAACACCCGCTGGGTTATGCGCTGGCCCAGCTCGCCGGCATTTACATCCTTGCCGAGAACAGCAAGGGCCTGATCATTATCGACATGCATGCCGCACATGAACGCATCATGTACGAAAAGCTCAAGAACGCGCTCGACGGCCAGGCGATTCCGATGCAGCCACTGCTGGTGCCGGTGCATTTCAATGCGGAAGCCCTGGATGTCGCCACCGCCGAAGATGAACGCGAAGCGCTGCAGGGCCTCGGTTTCGACATCGCGCCTGCCGGGCCCTGCGCGCTGATTGTACGCGGCGTACCGGCACTGCTCGCAGATGCCGACGCGCAAGCACTGGCGCTCGACGTGCTGCACGAGGTACGCGAATACGGCGCCAGCCGCATCGCCACCGAACGCCGCAATGAACTGCTAGGCACGATGGCTTGCCATGCCGCCGTGCGCGCCAACCGCAAACTGACGGTGCCGGAAATGAACGCGCTGCTGCGAGACATGGAAGCCACCGAACGCTCCGGCCAGTGCAATCACGGGCGGCCGACCTGGCATGCCTTCAGCGTCTCCGACCTCGACCGTCTGTTCCGTCGCGGCGAATAGTAACCATCTGTTTTTATTGAAATAAATGGCCAATACTGCCCCGCCGCCCGCGATCCTGCTGATGGGCCCTACGGCCAGCGGCAAAACCGCCGTCGCGGTGCAACTGACGACCACGCTGCCCTGTGAAATCATCAGCGTCGATTCGGCACTGGTCTACAAGGGCATGGACATCGGCACCGCCAAACCCGATGCAGCCACACTGGCACGCGCGCCACACCACCTGATCAATATCATAGAACCGCACGAAAGTTATTCGGCCGCACGTTTCCGCGATGATGCGCTGGTGCTGATGCGCGAAATCACCGAGCGCGGCAACATTCCTCTGCTGGTAGGCGGCACGATGCTTTACTTCAAGTCGCTGGTCGAAGGCCTCAACGACCTGCCGGAAGCGGATTCCACCGTGAGACTGATCATCGAGACCATGGCCGAGGAGGAAGGCTGGCCGGCAGTGCACGAAAAACTGCGCAAGGTCGACCCGCAAACCGCAGCCCGGCTCGACCCCAATGATTCACAGCGCGTGCAGCGCGCGCTGGAAATCTATTACATCACCGGCAAGTCGATGACCGATTTGCTGAAAAAACCGAAATACGTTTATTTCCCCTATACCCCGATCCGCATTGCACTGCTACCGATTGATCGCTCCGTGCTGCACGACCGTATTGCGCTGCGCTTTGAAAAAATGCTCGACGACGGCCTGGTCGATGAGCTGCGCGCACTGCGTGACGAATACGCGCTGGAACCGGACATGCCATCGATGCGCTGCGTCGGCTACCGCCAGGCCTGGGATTTCCTCAGCGACCGTATCAGCCGCTCCGAACTGCTGGAACAGGGCATCGCCGCAACACGCCAGCTCGCCAAGCGTCAGCTGACCTGGCTGCGCTCGATGGAAAACATGACCGAATTCGACTGCCTGACCAACAACGTCGGCGACCTGGTGCTGGAATACATCCGGCAGGAACTCGAAGCCATGGTCATCGACAGCGAATCCTGAACTTTCCGGGGAAACTGCCATGCCCTACGCTACCGCAAGAGACGGCATCCGACCACATTACAAACAAGCCGGCAAAGGCACACCGCCGATTTTTGTGCACGAGTTTTCATGAGACTCTCGCAGCTCGGAAGCGCAGATGCACTTTTTCGCCCGGTGTTATCGCTGCATCGCATTCAATGCCCGCGATTATCCGCCGTCCGACTCGCCGCATTCACAGACAAAAATATTCCCGGCGCATCGCCGTCGACGATATCACCGGTATGCTGCGCCACCCCGGCATCCGCAAGGCACATGTCGCCGGATGTTCGATGAGTGCCTATTCAGCGCTGCAGTACGGCAGCCGCTATCCGGCAATGGCCCTTTCGGCAACGACACTGGGTGCCGGTGCCGCACTGAAAAAGCGCGGCATTTCCGCGGCGTGCAGGATTTCCTGACCCTGGTGAACAGCGGTCCCTGGTCGCCCTGCGACCCGCGCCCTGTCAGCAAATCCGCCTGAGGACGCTCGTTTTACTTGCGACCGGTATTGCGCAGGCGGGTGGCCAGCGAGCGCAGCAGCGACACGCCGAACGCCGGATTGGTCTTGACCAGCGTGAGGAAGTCGTTGCGGTTGATCGACATCAGGTTGCAGTCGGAAACCGCAGCCGCACTGGCCGCACGCTTGGACTGATCGACCAGAACCATCTCCCCGAACACACCGCCCGACTTGACCACTTCGATGATTTTCTCGCCGGAGGTGATGCGCACCGCGCCTTCCATCACTACATACATGAAAATACCGGCCTCGCCCTCGCGCATGATGACCGCATTTTTGGGCTGAAAAGCCGGCGGTAGTGCCGGAAAGTATGAGGTCAGATCTTTCAGCAGTGCCGCGTCGAACACCGCACCCGAGGACGGGATCGTCTCGACGGCAGCGGAAGGCTGTCCCTTGCCCAGCATCTGCATCGCCAGCGCCAGACGCAGGCGTTTGATCAGGATCGCCAGCAGCATCAGCGCAAAATCCGGCGCCTTCTGGATGGCCGACGAAAAATTCGCGGCATCCATCTCGATAACCTCGCAGGCCGAACGCGCTTTCGCGGTGGCGCTGCGCGGCGCACTGGTGAGCACCGACATCTCGCCAAGCACTTCACCTGCCTTGATCACATCCAGCGGTTTGCCGCCCCGTGTCAGCGCAATTTCGCCGCTGTTGAGGAAATACATGCTTTTACCGGCCGCATTCTCGGCAAACAGCGGACTCCCGGCCGCCACGGCTTTCGCCTTGCCGTTGGCGTGGAAAAACAACCTGGCCACATTGGCGTTGTAGACCTCGCTTTGCGCGGGCCTGGTGAAATCTAAATCATCCATGGGATGGGCCTCTCATTTTGGCTGCAAAGCAGCTGTTTTATCCAATCACCGGACACTCTGCCCGGCCATAATCCTCACTCAATGCAACTCATAGGCAGCAATCCGCTGCGCATCAAGCCGGCCGGACATCAGCCGGTGCGTTTGACGCGAACACCGGCCCAGCCCCGGGCCAGCGTCACCTTGAGTTCCTGCTCAGCGGCCAATTGCGCGCTGTCGCGGACAATCGCACCATCGACGGTTTCGGTGATGCTGTAACCGCGATCGAGGACACGCTCCGGGCTCAGATGCAGCAGATGAGACTGTGCCCCCTGAACCCGTTCACCCGCTGCAGTCATCCGGCTGCGCATGGCCGTCAGCAGGCGCCGCAGCAGTTCCTGCTGTTGCAACAACAGGGCGCCGGCATCCGGGGCCGATGCGCGCAGACGCTGTGCGGTGTCGCGCAACCGCCATGAATGCTCGTCGGCACCGCGCTGCCAGGCACCGCGCAAACGCGTCAACAGATGCTGCAGATGCACCTGCTGGTTGCGGATGCGTTCGCCCGGATGGGTCAGCCGCCGCGACAGAAAATCCAGCCGCTGCATGCGGTCCTCGATGTCGCGCTGGAATACGCGCACCAGCTGCTGTGCGGCAAGAACCACGTCACGGCGCAGCTGTGCGCCGTCGGGGCTGACCAGTTCGGCCGCCGCAGTCGGTGTCGGTGCGCGCATGTCCGCGGCAAAATCGGCAATCGTGAAATCGGTTTCATGGCCGACGCCGCTGACCACTGGAACCGGACTGGCACGGATCGCCCGCGCCACAACTTCTTGGTTGTAAGCCCACAGATCCTCGATGCTGCCGCCGCCGCGGCAGACAATCAGCACATCGCATTCAGCGCGATCACCGGCCAGTGCGATGGCTTCTGCGATTTTTGCACCTGCGCCCTCGCCCTGCACCGGCGTCGGATAAATGATGACATGGATGCCAGGCATACGCCGGCGCAAGGCGGTAATGACGTCGCGCAACGCCGCCGCCTGCGGTGAGGTAACGACGCCGACCGTCCGCGGAAAGGCCGGCAGCTCACGCTTGAGATCAGGATCAAACAGACCCTCCTGCTCCAGCTTGGCCTTCAGTTTCTCGAACGCGGCATACAGCGCACCGAGGCCGGCACGGCGCATCGCATCTACCGCCAGCTGGAATTTGCCGCGCGCCTCGTACACCGTGGCAGTCGCGCGCACTTCGACCTGCATGCCATTCTGCGGCTGCCAGTCGAGGTTTTGCGCCTTGTGGCGGAACATTACCGCATCGACCTGCGCAGCCTCGTCCTTCAGCGTGAAATAGCAGTGGCCGCTGTCGTAGCGCTTGAAATTGGAGATTTCTCCGGCCACCCAGACCAGGGGCACGCCGCGCTCCACTGCGGTGCGCGCGAGCCGGTTGAGTTCGGCGACGGAGATGACCGTCTGCTGGGTCGCCTGCTCAAAAAGGTTCGACATGCCGGCATTGTACTCGGGCCGGCGTCCGGCTACATCACGCTTTAGATTATTGCGCGAGCCGCGCGTCGGTCAGGAAGGCCTTGAGTTCGGCATGCTCCTGGTCCAGGTAACGGATCAGCGCCGGTCCGGCGAGGAATTCATCGCTCAGATACTGGTCTTCGAGTTCGCGCTTCCATTCCGCCGTCGCAACCACCTGTTTCAGCGCCGAGACCCAGAACGCCAGCGGCTGCGGCCCCATGCCCGGCGCGCCGACCATCGCGCGCCAATTCGACACCACGGCATCCAGCCCCTGCTCGCGCCACGTCGGTACCCCGGCAAAATCACCGGCAACCCGCACCGGCGCGGTAATTGCAATCAGCCGGATCTGTCCCGCCTTCAAGGGCCCGGTCCAAACTCCCAGCGATGCCGGCACCACGTCGACATGCCCGCCGAGCAGCGCCGCAATCGCGTTTCCGCCCGACTGGAACACCACGTTTTTCACCGCTGCCGGCGCGATACCGCCGGCCTTCAGCGCTCGCGCCACCGCCTGGTGGTTCGAATTGCCGAGGCTGTTGGCAATACCGAAACTCAGCGCTCCCGGGTTGGCCTTTAATGCCGAAATGACATCACGGCCCGATTTCAACGTGGAATCGGCGCGTACGCCGATCGCAATGTATTCACCGGTGAGCCGCGCAATCGGCGTCAGATCACGATAACCGACGCCGCGGCCGACAATCGGATTGGCGACCAGATTGCGCGCTGAAATGCCGATCGAATGCGCCTCACCTTTTTTTTGCTGCAGCAATGAATACACTGCCGCACCGCCACCGCCCGAGCGGTTGACCACCACCGCACTGACGTCGATCAGGCGTTGATCTTGGAGTATGCGCTGGATCACACGCGCGGTGCGGTCGGATCCGCTGCCCGGCGCCGTGGTCACCAGAATCTCGACATTTTTTGACGGCTTCCATGCGGCCTGAGCGACTGCATCCTGCGTTCCGAACGGCAAGGCAAAAACCATCAGCCATGCAACAGCCCGGCCGCCGGATCGCAATCGCATGAATGCCTCACCTACCGGTTCCCGTTTCTTTTTCATTCTGCGCGCGCTCCCGATTCACGCACCGCCTGCTGCCAGCGCGACACTTCGTTACGCAATACGCCTGCAAATTGCACGGGTCCGGTACCCAGCGGTTCGGCACCGCTGGCGAGCAGCTTTTGGCGCAGTTCCTCGAATTGCAGCGCCTGAACCGCTGCGGTGTGCAGACGACTCACCACAACCCCCGGCGTGCGCGTCGGTGCGATGAGCCCGTACCAGCCCAGCACCTCGTAACCGGGCACCGCATCGCGAATCACCGGCACCTCGGGTGCCAGCGCGCTGCGTTGCGCGCTGCTGATACCCAGCGCCCGCAGCTTGCCCGCCTTGACCAGCGGCAATGCCGCCGGAACTGCGGAGAACACGACTTCCAGACGCCCCGCCATCAGATCTGCCAGCGCGGGCGTTACCCCCTTGAACGGTACATGCGTCATGCGCACGCCGGCCATGCTGCAGAACACTTCCGTCGCCAGATGGGGCGGCGATCCGCTGCCGCCAGAACCGTAATTGACCGCGGCCGGACGCCGCTTCGCGACGACAATCAATTCACTCACAGATTTGGCGGAAAAGCCGGGATTCACCACCAGCAGATAGGGCGTTGCCGCCAGCTGGCTGATCGCGGAAAAATCGCGCAGCAGATCGTAATTGAGCTTCGAATAAAGACTCATGCCGATGGCATGGTTGGCGGTCGCCATCAGCAGCGTATAGCCGTCGGCCGCCGCATGCGCCGCCAGTTCACCGCCGATATTGCCGCCGGCACCGGTGCGGTTGTCGACAACAACAGACTGGCCGAGCACGGCGGTCAGCGAAGGCCCTAAAAGCCGCGCAATCACGTCGGGCCCGGAGCCCGGCGCACTGGAGACGATGATGCGGATCGGACGCGATGGAAACGTATCGGCGCCAAATGCCCGTGGCATCGGCGCGACCGAAAAAAGAGTTGTTGCCAGCACGGCGACCGGAAACAATCGCCCCGTTGCAATGCGCTGCATTGGCACGCCCATCACACCTCCCCGCCAGACCATGATCCATAAAGACCTGCTCAAGCCTTGCGGCGCGCCGCGGACTGTTTCGTCCGCCTGTTTTGCGCCGGCCGCAAGCACTCCCAATCTAAATTAATTCGCCGCCCGCCGCACCTCACCGCCATTGATCATGAACACTTCACCACTGATCCAGCGGGCATGCGGACCGCAGAGATAACGCACGAGCTCCGCGACTTCCTCAGGCGTGCCGGGACGTTTGATCGGGATCGTCGACAGACGTTTCTCCCAGCGCCCTTCTTCACGCAGCATATCGATACGCGACGTATCCAGAAATCCGGGCGCAATCACGTTCGCGGTAATTCCGGCAGCCCCCAACTCATCGGCCAGCGATGACGTCAGCGCGTGCACCCCGGCCTTGGACGCCGCATAGGCAGCGAAATTGACCGGTGCCTTGATCGCCGCACCGGAGGAAATGCTGATGATGCTGCCACCCTGACCCTGCTTCAGCATCTGCCGGGCAGCATATTTGGAACAGAACATCGCGCCATTCAGATTGACCTCGACGATACGCTTCCAGAGATCATCATCCAGTTCCTGCACCGGCACGCGGTCACGGGTGCGCGGATAAGCAGCGTTGTTGACAAGAATGTCGATGCGCCCGAGTTCCGCGACCACCTCACCGACCATGCGCTGCACTTCGGCTGCATGACTGACGTCGACATACACGCCATGGGCGCGGCAGCCCAGATCGCGGATTTCGTCCACCACACTGGGCAAACCGCGCCAGCCATCCTGCCGTTCCTCATCGGTCAGGCTGCCGGACGCACTGGCGCCGGTGACGGCAACATCAGCCCCTGCCCTGGCCAGGCACAGCGCAATGGCACGACCCAGGCCGCGCTTGCGCGTGGCGCCCGTTACGACGGCAACCCGTCCCTTGAGTTCATTTCCGCTCACGTCCGCCGCCCCCTCGCCTTTTTAAGCGCCCGCTACCTTTGCAGCGCGCTGATCGAGTTCCGCCCAACGCTCGAATTTTTCCGCCAGTAGTTTTTCAATCGCCGCAGCCCGGTCACGATCAATCTTCAATTGCGTTACGCCCTGCTTGTGGTAATCCACACCGCTCATGCGCATGGCCAGCTCTGACTGCTCCCTTTCCAGCACTTCCAGCTCGCCAGGTAACTGGTCGAGTTCGCGCTGTTCCTTGAAGCTGAGTTTTTTTGCCGGCGCCGTGGCACGCACCGCGGTTTTTTCCGGCGTCGCGGGTTTGCTGTCGGACGCGACCGGCACGGAACGCTGGGTCAGCCAGTCACTGTAACCGCCGACATATTCCTTCCAGCGCCCTTCACCTTCGGACACCAGGGTCTGCGTCACCACGTTGTCGAGAAAGGCGCGATCATGGCTGACCAGCAACAGCGTACCGTTGTAGGACTGCAGCGTGTCTTCCAGCAATTCCAGCGATTCGATATCGAGATCATTGGTCGGCTCGTCCAGCACCAGTACATTCGCCGGTTGCGCAAAAAGCCGCGCCAGCAGCAGGCGGTTGCGTTCGCCGCCGGACAGCATGCCGACCTTGGCCTGCGCACGTTGCGGCGGAAACAGGAAGTCGGACAGATAACTCATCACATGCTTGCGGCCCGCGGCGGTTTCTACCCACTCCGATCCGGGGCTGATGGTTTCCACCAGCGTCTCTTCGAGATCGAGCTGATCACGCAGCTGGTCGAAATAGGCAATCTCCTGCTTGGTGCCCAGCCGCACTTCGCCGGCATCCGGCTGCAGCTGCCCCAGGATGATCTTGATCAGCGTCGACTTACCCGCGCCGTTGGCGCCGATCAGACCGATGCGGTCGCCGCGCAGAATGCGCAGGTCGAGGTCCCGGATCAGAGATTTGCCGTCATAGGCCTTGCTGACACCGGTCAGTTCGGCGACCAGTTTGCCCGAGCGTTCTCCGGCATCGAGGGCAAGCTTGACGTTGCCGATGCGTTCGCGTCTTGCAGCGCGTTCGATGCGCAGCGATTCGAGCCGGCGCACGCGCCCTTCGTTACGGGTACGCCGCGCCTTGATGCCCTGGCGGATCCAGACTTCCTCCTGCGCCCAGAATTTGTCAAAACGGCGACTGGCTTTTTCCTCTTCGGCGAGCTGATCGGCCTTGCGCGCCTCATAGGCGGCAAAATTACCCGGGTAGGAACGCAGCAGGCCGCGATCGAGTTCTACGATGCGCGTGGCAACACGATCCAGAAAAGCACGATCGTGGGTGATGATGATCGAGGATTTGACCTGACCCTTGACCAGCAGGTCTTCGAGCAGCGTGATCCCGGCGATGTCGAGATGGTTGGTCGGCTCGTCGAGCAGCAGCAGATCCGGCTGCATCGCCAGGGCCAGCGCCAACGCGGCGCGTTTGCGTTCGCCGCCGGAAGCCGTTTGCGGCGGGCGCGATTCATCCAGTCCGAAGCGGTGCAGGTATTCGAACAGCCGCGCGTCGGTGCGCCAGCGTTCGCGCTCGTCATGCATGTCTTCGAGGCTGCCACGCGCGGTCAGGCTGGCATGCAGGCTGTCGGCATCCGGCAGCAGCGGTTCCTGCTCCACCATCACCACATGCGAGCCGTCCTGACGGCGGATCTCACCGTCGTCCAATACGCCTCGTCCGGCGATGATGCTGAGCAGTGAGGATTTGCCGGTGCCGTTGCGGCCGATGAGTCCGATGCGTTCACCGTCTTGAATGGTGAGGTTGGCGCGATCCAGCAGCGGGTGGAGACCGAAAGCAAGTTCGGCGTTATCAATTGTCAGTAATGCCATCGGCCCGAGTATAGCCGCAGGGCGCCATCTCATCCTGACGAACGACTGCAACTCCATGCCGGCAAAGGAATTTTTGCGGCCCGGCCATCCACAGCCCAACAGCAGTTCCAGTCTGCGCTGTGGACGGCTGAGTCACAGCAAAGGGAAATAAAATATAAGTATTTGTTTTTATTTAGATATTTTATGAGTTTAACAAATAGGCAACAGATGAAATTTTCAGGCGGGCACGTCACTTAGCGTCATCATCGACATACTATACACAGGTTTATCCACAGCTTTTGTGGAAAACCAAAAAAAGATGTTACTGCTCAACAGCTTCGGCACATCAACCCGGCCGCCATGCTTGCTGATTCAGCGCGTGGGGGCTACAGTTACGCGAATTTTTTCGCGGCGCTGACCGCATTTCCCGTAACCTTCCATCGGAAACTCCGCGTGCTCTCCATTATCGAAGCTGCCGGCTGGCCCATCTGGCCCCTGATTATCTGTTCAGTGGTCGCACTCGCAATTATTGGTGAGCGCTTGTGGTCGCTGCGCCAGAACGTGGTGCTGCCGAAAAACATGCTGGCGCATGCCATCCAGGCCTATCGCCAGAACGGCGTCACGCCGCAACTGCTGTCACAGCTTTCCGCCACCGCCCCGCTCGGCCAGATCCTCGCCGCCGGACTGCGCAATGAAAAACATTCGGCGGCAGTGATGAAAGAGTCGATTGAGGAATCCAGCCACGCCGTAGCCATTGAACTCGAACGGTTTCTGACCACACTCGGCACCATCGCGGCCATTTCGCCGCTGCTCGGCCTGTTCGGCACCGTCGTCGGCATGATCGAAATTTTCGGTGCACAAACACCTTCGGGCACCAACCCGCTGGTCTTGGCGCACGGTATTTCCATCGCTCTCTACAACACCGCATTCGGCCTTGTGGTTGCGGTGCCCAGCATGGTGTTCTACCGCTACTTCCGCGCAAAAGTGGATACCCTGCTGGTCGAGATGCAGATCCAGGCCGTCAAACTCGTTGAAATCCTTCACGGCGAAAGAGATGCCTGAGCGCATGACAGCCGCCGCAAAGCATCAGGACACGCCGTCATGAAATTCCGCAGCCGCACTTCCCGCGAAGATCCGGAAATAAATTTCATTCCGCTGATCGACGTGCTGCTGGTAATCCTGATTTTCCTGATGGTTACCACCACCTACTCGCGCTTCGCCGAACTGCAGATTAACCTGCCGACCGCGGAAGCGGGCGCGCCGCCGGAACGGCCGGCGCAAATCGATGTCGCAGTCGACGCCAAAGGTAACACCACGATCAACCGCAGCGCAGCCCCCAGCGGCAGCCCGGCCGTACTAAGCGAAGCACTGAAACGCGCCGCCGGCGACATGAAAGACCCGGTGATCGTGATCAATGCCGACGCCAACGCCTCCCACCAGTCGGTGGTGCGTGTGATGGAAGCCGCGCAGATCGCCGGCTACGCCAAAATCACCTTCACCACCCAGGCCCGCAAGTAGCATCTCGACGCTTCGCGGCAAACCCGTTAGCCTGACCGCGCAATGGCCACCCCTACTCACTGGCAGCAGCGTGGCGCCCTCGCCTTGCTGCTGTTACCGATCACCGCGGTTTTTGCGGCTTTTGCCGCGCTGCGTCGCGCGGCCTGGCGCCACGGTCTCCTCAAACCACAGCACCCCGGGGTTCCGGTCATCATCATCGGCAACATCAGCGCCGGCGGCACCGGCAAAACACCGCTGACGCTCTGGCTCGCGCAATTCCTTCAGCAGCAGGGCAAACATCCCGGCATCATCAGCCGCGGCTATGGCGCATCGGCCGTTTACGCACGCGAAGTCCCTCTCGACGGCAAACCGGACTACTACGGCGACGAACCCTGCCTGATGGCGCAACGTTCGGGCTGTCCGGTGTGGGTCGGCAGCGACCGAGTAGCCGTTGCCCGCGCGCTGATGGAAGCTCATCCGCAGATCGACGTCATTCTCAGCGACGACGGCCTGCAGCATTACCGGCTCTCCCGCGATTTCGAAATCGCCGTGATCGACGGCGCACACGGGCTCGGCAACCGCTGGCTGCTGCCGTCCGGACCGCTGCGCGAACCGGTAACGCGCCTAGACGAGGTCGACGCTGTCGTCATCAACGGCCGAGACGAAACGCGCGCATGGCCACAGGCGCTGGCCATGCAACTCGACGGCAACCGCTTCCGCAATCTGCAACATCCCGATCAGACTGTCGGCAGCGAATATTTCCGCGGCCGTCCCGTACACGCCATCGCCGGCATCGGCAATCCGCAGCGGTTTTTCGCTCAGCTGGGCCGGCTAGGCGTGTCCTGCATGCCCCGCGCTTTCGCGGATCATCATGCCTATACCGCACAGGATCTGTTCTTCGCCGGCGATCATGACATCGTGATGACCGAAAAGGATGCGGTAAAATGCGCGGCATTCGCGACCGGCCGTCACTGGGCGCTCATTGTCAACGCCGAACCCGACCCCCGCCTGGGCGAGATGATCCTCGCCCGGCTTGCAGAGACCTGAAGCCATGGATGAAAAACTGCTCGATATACTGGTCTGCCCGATCTGCAAAGGGCCTCTGCTCTATCGCAAATCCGCTGCTGAACTCCTGTGCAAACCCTGCCGCCTCGTTTATCCGGTGCAGGACGGCATTCCGGTAATGCTGGAAGAAGACGCACGCAAGGTTCGGCCGGAAGAAGAGCTTTAACGCGGTGAAATTCACCGTCGTCATTCCCGCCCGCTACGCCTCGTCGCGCTTCCCCGGCAAACCGCTGGCCGACATCGGCGGCAAACCGATGGTCGTCCACGTGGCCGAACGTGCCGCCAAAAGCGGCGCCATTCAGGTCATCGTCGCCACTGACGATGCGCGCATTGCAACTGCCGTCGATGACCACGGCTATCAGGTCGTGATGACCCGCGACGACCACGAATCCGGCACCGACCGCATTGCCGAAGTCGCGGCGAAACTGCGACTGGGCGCCAAAGACATCGTTGTCAACGTGCAGGGTGACGAGCCGCTGATCGCGCCGGCACTGATCCGCAAAGTGGCCGAGAACCTTGCCTCGCACCGTGATGCGGCCATCGCCACAGCCGCCTGCCGCATCCGCGACGTTCGCGACATGGCCAATCCGAATGTCGTGAAAGTCGTTCTCGACAACAGCGGACTGGCACTCTACTTCAGCCGCGCGCCGATTCCCTGGTCGCGCGATGCGTTTTCGCCCGTAACATCTTTCAAAGGCCTGCGCGCACTGCCGCCGAAGTTGCCGGTGCTGCGCCACCTCGGCATTTATGCCTACCGCTGCAGTTTCCTGCGGGCATACAGCAGGTTACGGCCGGTCGCCGTCGAACAGGCGGAAGCGCTTGAACAATTGCGCGCGCTGGTCCACGGCTACCGCATCAGCGTCGCCGTCACTGCGAGCGCGCCGCATCCGGGTGTGGATACGCCCGCCGACCTGTTGCGCGTGAGGCGGATGATCAAACGCTGAACACCGGTTTGGTGCTGCATTTTGCCCCCGCTTTGCGCAGGGCTATACTTGCGTCAAACAATTTCAATATCGCTGCTGTTCGATCCCTATAAAACGGACCCATTCAATGCGCATCCTTCTTCTCGGCCTGCCGGGCGCCGGCAAAGGCACCCAAGCCCAATATCTGATCCAGCGCTACAGGATTCCCCAGATCTCCACCGGCGACATGCTGCGCGAGGCGATCAAGGCCGGCTCCAAGTTGGGCATGGAAGCCAAATCGTACATGGATCGCGGCGCGCTGTTGCCGGATCCGGTGGTCATCGGACTGGTCAAGGAACGCATCAAGGCAGCCGATTGCGCAAATGGTTTCATCATGGATGGCTTCCCGCGCACCCTGCCGCAGGCTGAAGCCCTGCGCGACGCCGGCATCGACCTCGATTTCGTTGTCGAAATCGAGGTGCCGGATGCCGACATCCTGAGACGCATGAGTGGCCGCCGCGTTCACCTGGCCTCAGGTCGCTCTTACCACATCGAATTCAATCCGCCGAAGGTCGCCGGCAAGGACGACGTCACCGGGGAAGCGCTGGTGCAACGCTCTGACGACAACGAGGAAACGGTCATGAAACGCATCAGGACTTACCATGACCAGACCAAACCGCTGGTCGATTATTACAGCGGCTGGAAAGCCCGCGGCGATGCGCGCGCCCCGCATTACGTGAACATCAACGGCAGCGAAGCCGTCGAGACCGTACGCGACAAGATACTGGCCGCGATCGACGCACATCCTTCGCGGGCGTAAGCGCGACCGACCTGTTCCGTGCCCGTCCAGAACGTCCTTTACGCCCAGTCGGGCGGCGTCACGGCCACGATCAATGCATCAGCCTGCGGCGTGATTGAAACCGTGCGCCGCAACCGTGCGCACATCGGCAGGGTTTATGCCGCACGCAACGGCATCCTCGGCGCCCTGCACGAAGACCTGATCGACACTTCGGTAGAAACGGCGGCCGCAATCCGGGCGCTGCTGCACACCCCGGGCGGCGCCTTCGGCTCCTGCCGACACGACCTCCCGGCGTTACCCAAAGGTCGCGCCCATTTCGAACGGCTTGCCGCGGTGTTCAGCGCTCACAACATTGGCTACTTTTTCTACAACGGCGGCAACGGCTCCGCCGAAACCGCGCACCAGGTGGCGACCATCCTGCCGCGGCTGGGCTGGCCGGTGAAATCCATTGCCGTACCCAAAACCATCGACAACGACATCCTGCGTTCGGATTCCAGCCCGGGCTTTGGCTCGGTCGCCAAATATGTCGCAACCAGCATGCACGAAGCCATGGCCGACCTCGCGTCGATGGCGAACAGTTCGACCAAGGTGTTCGTGATGGAAGTGATGGGCCGCTATACCGGCTGGATTGCCGCCGCCTGCGGTCTGGCGCGGCCCGCAGGCGAAGACGGTCCGGTGCTGTTGCTGGTGCCGGAAATCCATTTCGACCGCAAACGCTTTCTTGCCGCGGTGAAACTGCGTATTGAACGTCACGGCTGGTGTGCCATTGCAGTGGCTGAAGGCGTGAAGCTGCGCGACGGCCGCAGACTCACCCAGGCCGGGGGCGACGGCATTCCCGGCCACGAACAACTCGGCGGTGTTGCACCCATCATCGCAGCGATGCTGCGCGCGGCACTGAACGTCAAAGTGCACTGGAGCGTGCTTGATTACGTGCAACGTTCGGCGCGCCATCTCGCCTCGGCCACCGACGTGGAGCAGGCCTACGCCGCCGGCAAGGCGGCGGTTGAATACGCGCTGGCCGGCCGCTCGGATGTCATGCCGGTGATCA
>Ga0222712_10003000_pt1 | contig 18778 bp, 7 predicted proteins | sample C33_657DmetaG_FD_165043 | JGI IMG/M metagenome (GOLD analysis project Ga0222712, IMG submission 165043) | Estuarine water microbial communities from San Francisco Bay, California, United States - C33_657D | ecosystem: Environmental > Aquatic > Marine > Unclassified | place: USA: California... | reverse complement strand
AAAGAAACCGCGTCATTCTTGACGCTGCACCGCCGCGCCTTCGTGTTTTCTGAACCCGGCACTGGCAAAACGCTGTCGGCTCTATGGGCTGCAGATTACTTGATGACCGTGGGGGAAGTGAGGCGTGTGTTGATCATCTGCCCGCTCTCTATTATGCAATCTGCGTGGATGGGCGACATTGCTAAAAGTGTTGTACACCGCACCGCAGCTATTGCTTATCACTCGCAGTCGGACAGGCGCATTGAAATAATCAATAACGACTACGAGATCGTCATATGCAACTATGACGGCCTACCCATGATCGCCAACGCCATTACGGAGGATGGACGGTTTGACCTGATCATTGGTGATGAAGCCAACGCGTGGAAGAACACCAGCACTCGCCGGTGGAAGACGCTGAACAAACTGTTGAAGCCGGAAACGTTTCTGTGGCTGATGACGGGCACGCCGGCAGCACAATCACCAGAGGATGCGTACGGACTTGCCAAGCTGGTTAACCCTACTGCCGTACCGCGCTTCTCTACAGCGTGGCGTGACAAAGTCATGCGCCAGATCACCAAGTTCAAGTGGGTGCCAAAGGACAATGCAGACAGCACAGTGTTCGAAGCGTTGCAACCCGCAATACGTTTTACGAAAGCACAGTGCCTTGACTTGCCGCCTGTCATAACCGTCACCCGTGAGGTAGAACTTACCCCGCAGCAGATTAAATACTACCGGATACTGAAAGACCAGATGTTGGTCAGTGCTGCCGGCGAAACTATCACCGCAATCAACGCGGCGGCATCTGTTAATAAGCTGTTGCAGATAAGTGCCGGCGCAGCCTACACGGACACGATGGAGGTAGTGGAGTTTGACTGCAAACCTCGCCTCAACGTATTACTGGAAGCATTGGAAGAAACGCAACGCAAAGTGCTGGTGTTTGCACCCTACCGCCACAGTATCAACACTATCAGCGACTTCCTTACAGCCAACGGAGTTAGCAACAAGAAGATACACGGCGATGTAACAGCATCCACAAGGTCCATGATTTTCAACGAGTTTCAAACCACGCCCGACCCGCGCGTGCTGGTCATCCAACCGCAGTCTGCCTCTCATGGTGTTACGTTGACGGCAGCCGACACGGTGATCTTCTGGGGGCCCGTCATGAGCGTGGAGACCTACGTGCAGTGCTGCGCTCGCGCAGACCGTCAAGGGCAAACCAGCGACAGCGTTACGGTTATTCATATACAAGGCAGTGAGATTGAGCGACGTATGTTTAAGCAACTGGAGGGTCGGGTACTTGACCATACCGATTTGATCAAACTTTACGAGGAGGAGCTTGCGGATGCAAAAATCCATGTGTAAAATGTTTTACGTGTAGAAAACGGAGGCATAAGGCGTGAGTGTGCCCCGCTGCAGGTTACGCATACTGCAAACAACCGCGCCTGCATGTGACCAAAATCGTCTTCGATGATTCTCCCAATGGGGTGCATGCTGACAGCCGGGAAAGACCGGCCTACTAAACATACAACGAAGGAGATCGACGTGTCAGAAAATGATGTTATACCTATGGACACGCTTGCTAAGGTTTACTTGAAAATTCGCGGCAAGATGCAAGCGTTGACCAAAGAATACGAAGCCGCACTCGCAGACCTTCAGACCAAACGCGACGAAGTCGCCAGCGCTATGCGGGACAACATGAAAGCACTTGGCGTCAAGTCAGTTCGCACTGATTACGGCACTGTGATCATGAGCATCAAAACCCGCTACGAGACGCATGACTGGGAATCGTTCCACAAGTTTGTTGTACAAAACGACGCTGTTGATCTTCTTGAGCGGCGCATTGCGCAGAAGAACATGGCCAAGTTTTTGGAGGACAACCCGGACTTGCTGCCGCCCGGGCTCAACTCTGATTCGAAGTATGAAGTAACTGTTCGTAAACCTACCAACTAAGAGGACACTATGGCCAACGAAGTAGCCACTTTTAACCCCACTCAACTCCCGGCGTTCGCGCGCAAACGCGAAGGCAAGGGCATGCTTACCAAAGCTCTCGCGGGCGGTGGTGGCGGTGGATTCCCGCGTCGCATCTCAATCAAAGGCGGTGTGTTCCGTCTTATTGCTGACGGCAAAGAAATCGCGCAGATCGATGATCGTTATCTTGACGTTGTAATTGTCAACGCAGCACCCACTGTGCAGCGTAGCTTCTATGCTGCGAAATACAGCGAGAACGAGAATGCAGGGCCGTCCTGCTGGTCAGAGAATGGTGAGGCTCCAGACAGCAACGTACCGTCCCCGCAGTCCGCCACGTGCGCCAACTGCCCGCAGAATGTCAAAGGTAGCGGCGAAGGTGACACCCGTGCTTGCCGCTTCTCGCAGCGCATTGCTGTAACCCTTGCGAACGATATGGATGGTGACATCATGCAGGTAGTCATTCCTGCAAAATCGCTGTTCGGTAAGGAGGAGAACGGTAACTTCCCGCTGCAAGCGTATGCGCGCTGGTTGAGCGCTCAGAATATCGAGCCCAACGAAGTCATCACCCGTATGCGTTTCGATACCAAGGCAGAATCGCCGAAGCTGTTCTTCAAAGCCATGCGTTGGCTGACGGACGAGGAGTTCGAAGGCGTGTCCGCGCAGTCGGAGTCGGACGCTTCCAAGAAGGCTGTTGCACCTACGCAGTATCAGCCGTCCACTGCGGCGAAATCCAAAGCTGCTGCGCTGCCCGCGCCGACTCCGGCGATGGATGATGACGAAGAACCGGCCCCACAGCCCAAAGCAGCCAAGAAAGCTAAAGCCAAGGCCGAGGTTAAGGATGAAGAAGTAGACGAACCCACTGTGCGCAAGGCCGCCGAGACGCCGGCACCGAAGTCAAAAGCGGTTGCTGCGCTCGTGCAGGAATGGGATACCGACGACTAATGAAACAGGGGGCTTCGGCCCCCGCCCTTAACCATGACAAATACAGAAGAAACCGTTGAGACTTACACGCTTGACCCGCTAACTTTGTGTGAAGAACTGCGCAAAGAAACAGCACGTTTGAAAATTTCCGTAATTCGAGTTGCCAAGGCTACCGGCGCTACGCGCCAGACTGTCTACAACTGGTTTGTTGGAAGCCCGGTTGCGCCGTATTACCGCAGCCGCGTTGCTGACGTTATTGAAATTCTCAAAGGCGCACAGACTGCTGAACAAGCTTGGAGAAAAGCGTGCTCTCGATTCAACATAAAAAACTGAAACAACGCAGATAACCAGAGGAGAGGTTCATGACACCGCTTGATTTTATAGCGGCTGTGGTTCCGTCCGCCGGTTATTTGTGCATAGCGGAACTAAGCACCAAGAAGAAACAACACGTTTTCGTACAAGACGTAAAAGAGTTCGCGCCCGCGTTGGATGAATTCAACGCCAAAAACTTTGATACCTATTTTGCGCTGGGCAGCTTTGTCGAGAGCGGCAGTCGCACTATCAGTAACGCACTCTACATGCGCTCTTGCTTCATGGATATCGATTGTGGTGAAGGCAAAGCTTACCCATCAAAGCAAGCTGCCGCTACTGCGCTGGACGAGTTTCTGCAAAAGACAGAGCTGGGTATCCTTGGCAATCCATGGGTAGTATCTTCCGGTGGCGGGCTACACGTATATTGGCCGTTCACGGACAACGTGCCCATCAAAGAGTGGCGCAACGCGGCCGAAGCGCTCAAGCTGCTTTGTAAGAAACACGCACTGGCTATTGACTACACCGTTACTGCGGATGCTGCTAGGGTTTTGCGGGTGCCGGGCACCAGCAACTGGAAGAACAAGACCAATCCCCGCAAGGTCAAGATTCTGTCCACAGGCGCACACTTTGACTTCGGCGCATTTACCAAAGCAGTAGGCACGGGCGCAGCACCTGCGGCGGCGGCGGAGCCGCTATCTCTGATACCCGGGCAACGACCCAAGCGTAGCCGTGAGAACGCCACACAGATCAAGCTGGTGGAGAACAGCGTAACAGTTTTCAAAAATATACTTAACAGAACAGTCAATGGTAGCGGATGCGCGCAACTTGCGCACTACATTGAGAACGCTTCCGACGACGGTATGGAGCCGTTGTGGCGGGGGTTGCTGTCGCTGGCCAAGTCTTGCAGTGACGGGGAGAAAGCGGCGCGCAGGTTGTCCGCGATGCACCCCTACGACGAAAACAGAACTGCCCAGAAGTGGCGTGAGATCAAGGGGCCCTACCCCTGCACCAAATTCAACAGCGAGAACCCGGGGGTATGCACGGGATGCCAGCATTGGGGCAAGATCACCAACCCGCTGTTTCTGGGCAGGGAGCTGGCCACTGACAACGCCGCAAAGGAAATCGTGTTAGAGCCGGCAGCGGAGCCCAACCTTGCCACGCCTACGTCGGTCGTAGTAACCCGCCCAACCCCACCGCGCGGCTTCTCTTACGGCAAGAACGGGGGTGTCTACCGCGAAGTGGAAACGCAGGATGAAGAAAAGAACGTCATCAAGAAGCAGGTGCTGGTGCTTCCGTACGACTTGTTTGCCGTAGACCTGCTTAACGTGGCGGGGGAGCACGTGGTTTACATGCTGGCAATGCGCCCTGAAGGCACAGTCAATATTACGCTGCCGCAGAAGGCCGTGGTCAGCAAGGACGAAACGGTCCGGGCGCTGGCTTCGCAGAACATCATCGCCTCTTACGGGGCGGGTAACGACAAGAACCTATTCGACTACGTCCGTGGTTGTGTAGAAGATACTTCCACAAACAGGCAAGCCATACCGGTACCGACTAGCTACGGTTGGCAGGCTGACGGCGGCTTTGTTGCCGGCGGCAAAATATTCATGGTGGACAACACCGTGCGCCAGATACCCATGCCGGGGTTGGAGAACGTGACATATGGGTGCCAGAGTAAGGGCACGCTGGAAGCGTGGCGCAAATATGTCGATATGCTGGTAAGCCGCAAAATGTGGGACGTGCTGAGTATCGGATGCGGGACGGGGTTCGGGTCGCCGCTGATGGAGTTCTCAGGGCTGGACGGGCTGACATTCCACGCCGGCTCCACGCAGTCCGGCACGGGCAAGACGCTAGCGCTTAGCTTGTCATCATCGATCTGGGGGCACCCACGTGACTACCGCGTCAACAAATCTACGTCGCCTGTTGCGCTGCAGCAACGCGCAGGGTTGCTCAAGAACTTGCCCTTGATTTCGGACGAGATAACCAGCAAGAACAGGCGGGACTTTGAGTGGTTTCCAGAGTTTGTTTTTGACATGGCCGAAGGGCGCGGCAAGGAGCGGATGGAGAGCGGCGCGAACAAGGAGCGCATCAACACCTCGGTCTGGTCACTTCTGATCGTCGTATCGTCCAACACCCACGTAGTGGACTACATGACCGGCGGGCGTAAGCACAGCAGCGAGGGCGAGCTGCGCCGTATGCTGGAGTGGATTGTCAACGATAAGCTGACGTGGGACCTTCACGAAGTCGAGATCATCAAGTCCCTACGCTTCAACCACGGCGTGGCCGGCAACGTATATGCGCGCTGGCTGTCGCTCAACCGCGCGACTGCAATGGCCGTCTACCAGCAGGTGTATACCAAAATCCGCGATGACTTCAACATGAGCAACGACGAACGCTACTGGCATGCAGGCGTGGCGGCGTGTATCGCGGGGTGCATTCTGGCAGGTCCCAAATACGCCAACATCTGCACGCTACCCATCCAACCCCTGATTACGTTTTTTAAGAAGCTCGTAGATGACGCACGCAGCGTGCTGCGCACCAGCGCCCGCAGCGCTGAAGATGTGCTTAACGCCTACATCCGTGAATACTACGGCCGGTTCGTCAACGTGCGCGTGGATGAAGCGTCAAAGACATTGTATGCGTCCATTGGGGATAGCCGGGTGATCGATGAGTCCATCACCCGCACGGAAATTTATGGGCGCGTGGAGCGGGGGGTTACCCCGGGATATGTAAACTTCTTCATAGAAGAAGCACTGCTCAAGAGTTTCTGTTCCAGTATGTCGTATGGTTACGCGGACATGCGCAAGGAGTTGGAGAAAAGCTATCGTGTGGACTACACCAAGAAGGACATGCTGGCCAAGACCAAGGGCCCACAGATGCGCGTCAACGCCATCAAGATCAGCCGTCCAGAGTCAGAACTGCTTGAGCTGAACATTGATGAAAAAGCACCTGAAAGTCCACTACCCGTGGGCGCAGACCCCACCGGGCTGTAGCTTCTTCGTGCCGACGTTGGCCCCCCACAAGACAAGGCAGGCAGGGTTATTGGCGGCCCTGCACTGCCGAGTCAAAGCGGTTGCTGCGTTTGGTATCAGGGATGGGAAGCACGGCGTCCTGTTTACTCGGAAGACTGGCGGATGATATCCCGGTAGTCGGCGGCAATTTGAAGCTTCAGTTTGCGCAGTTCCGTCAACTCGTTCCGTTTTTGTTCTGACGTCATATCGGAGTCGCGTTTGATGGCTTCCTCGGCATCACGGATGTCTTTCATTTCCTTGCGGAAGTCCGCCACGCTGTCGGACAGGGCAATGCGCCCAGCTTCCCGATTGATATAACGCTCGGCTTCGGCATCCCGGCCTTCTTCCATTAGTTTGTTGTATGTATTCCGCGCCTGCTCCGCTTTCCCCATTTGCTCATAGACATAATCAATGACGCGGTTACCGTCGTTAGGCTGCATCAAACTACCGACTATGGGGAGCTTCGACGCTTTCATTTCAGGCGACGGCGGAGTGTTTGGATCGCGCAGTATGGGGTTCGCAGCTGACATGACAGCCACCGCAAGTTGCGTACCCACACCCCGCACAAACTGATCAACTTTGACAGGAGAGATTGTCGGGATCGTGTCATTGGAGGCGGCAGTCACCGCACGTGAGCCCATGCTCAACAGCTTAGCCAGCTCAGTCGTGTCGTCTTTGAAACGCTCCACAGGGTCAAGGCGTTGCATGCGCGAAGTTTCTACACTCGCGCCAGTAAAGAAATCTACGCCCGTAACCAGTTCAACGATCGGCTTGCCGACCTGCGGGATAAGGTTGGGCACCGACTGCCAACCCAGCGCAGCGAGCCCTTTGGCGATGGGTTTACCTTCATCTGTACCAAAAGCAGTATTCACAATCGCTTCGGGGATTGCCTTGAATAAGAAACCGTATTCAAACGGGATCGGGATTTTCACCGGTTCATCAAGTCCGGGCACGCGCACAAACCAGTTTGCCAAACGTTGTTCTGGCGTAGCGTTCTTATAGGCTTCGTCATCTTCCATCAGCGCCGCATAGAGCATCGTCATAACGGCCATACCAATACCCCGGCGAACAAACTTGTTTTTGATATCAAGCCGTTCTTCATAAGGCATGCGCCCACGCGCCGCACGGTAAGTTACGTTTAAGCTTTGAAGCTGCGTGTTGAAGAACGGTATCAGCGTGTTGGCAAAGTACACGGAAGGTGACATACCGCGCCGGTTAAAGTCGATGATGTCGTTGGTCGCCAAGAACGCATCAAGGTCATTAAAACCCATGCGTTTGTAGCTGTCATACGCAGACACCCGGGTGCCCACGTCGGCGTACATGCTCTTGGACTCCAGCCACGCCAGTGCGGTAGACAAGTTACCTTTGCCACCGGTAACGCCCCGAAGAATTGTGGACATGCCCTCCAGTCCTTCGCCGGCAAGCAACTGCCCACCCAGCAGCCCGCGCTCTTCCAGTTCTTTGGCCGACGGGCTCTTCTTGATCATTGCCTTGACTACGTTGCGCACCGGATCAAATATCGGATTAAAATCCGCACCGGACGTGCCGTATGCAGACAACGAGTCGCGCATAATTTGCCGAACCGGATACAGCGGGTTCAGCACCACAAAGCGGCGAAGCAGTTTAGCCGGCGCACCCAACAACTGCAGCGCTGCCGGGAACGTTGTTTTGACACCCTCCAGACCTTTGACGAGAAGCTCGGCCGGGATGTCTTCGAAGATGGTGCCTTCGGTTTTTACAATAGCGTGTTTCTCTACGCCGTTCTCCATGAAGCGAATGGTCAGGGGAGACGCCGGTCCTGCTTTGGGGCGAACAACCATACCCCCGCGCCCAGCTTCTAGCATGCCCAGCTTGCGCAGGGTATACACCACGTTCTTGGTCGTGATATTGCGCAGGGCCATGTCCGTCAGCATGTGCGTGTTTTGGATAGAACTGGTAAACACGTCTTGGATGGGCTTATCACCACCCACCAGTTCGTTCAGATACGGTTGGTCTTTCAAGTTGCCGATCGTAATCGGCGCGCCTTCGGAACCAATAAACAGTTTGACCTCTCCGCCCATCTGCCGGTAGAACGGGATGTAGTCCTTCTTGCGTTTCAGGTCTGCCGCAACTTCTGGGCTAATACGTCCAGCCTGCACAGCGAAGTCAATCAAACCGGCGTTGTAGGCGTTGTACTCCTTACGCGCTTTCTCAAAAGCCGCAGCAATCTTGGGCTGCGACGCCACATCCTTCTCCACACCGCGCAGCTTTTCAGCCGTCAACAGGGGCTGCCCGTCCTTGTCTTTACCGTAGTTGAGCGCTTCAACGCCGATACCTTCGTTCTTGACGCGTTGCGCAGCCAGCCACAGGGTAAACACCCTACCTGCTTCGTCGGCATTCATGCCCGACTCGCCCAGCGCTTTGAACATTTTTAGCAGGGTGGGGTTGTCTTTGCCTTCTTTGTTTTGCACCATCCAGTAGTTGGCAGCACCTTCGGTAAACTTCTTCAGTTCCAGCGGGCCGTTTGCAGCCACGTTGCGGGTAAAGTTCATCCGTTTGTCGTGTGCTACAAGGTAGTAGCGCGCTTGGCTCGCTTCCAGTTCCGAGATTTTCTTGGTAGCCACACCCTTTTGCAGCGCTGCCAAGAACGGGGCAGTCCTGTCAATAAACTGCGTCACGCCAGTCAGGCCCAGCACGTTACCCTTGACGGTATCAATGGCCGATTTTTCCTGTGCCACGACGCGTTGCAAAACTTCTTTTGACGTGTCGCTCATCCAGTCAAGGTCAGACGAAGCGCCATCACGGAAGACTGCATTGCCATCAGGGGAGATGTAGACTCCGGGGCGGCTGTTCTTAAGTTCGCGTTCGGCGTTGCGGATCAGGGCCTGTATCTGCTTGGTGTCTTGCTTGGCCAGATCAGACAGACCGCTGTTGCGGAACCATCCACGCACAGCGCCAACCATGTCCCGTATAAACGTCTTAACTTTTTCCGCAAAGGTGGGGGCGACGCGCCGTCCTTCCGCAGCCCGGGCGATAAGCTCTCGGACAATTACGTTTTTGGTATCAGTGCTTTGCCCCACGGCGAGCCGCGCCGAAGCAATGTCCGGGTAAACACCCAGCCCCACAGCCACCTCGGCTACGTGATCCAGACCGCGCCCAAACAGTTTGTCCGTAAGCGCCTGCACCCCATCCTTGCCGAGCACCATGTCAGCGCCGTAGTGGCCGATCAGTTCGTGGGCGATAGTTTCCTGCAGGTCGGCCGTAGATTTGTGCGCTTCCCCAATTACGATAACCGTGCCGTCTGGCATGACCGCGCCCTTGGCTGCGGTGCGGCCGCTACGCTCCAGTGCTTTCTTAAAGGCGGCAGGAGCATCGACTAGTGTCGGGGCGTAGACAAACTTTATCCCCTCCGGCAGTGCTTTCTGCACCCGGTCAGCAACGGTTTTGGCTTCGCCAGCATCAACCCCGGTATCATCGGCAGACGCATCACGGTAGTCTGGTTCGTCAGGAAACTGCGCAGTATCTTCAGTTACTCCTGTGCGCAACTTGGTTGGACGCCGAACGCCTTCACGGCGTTCCATCCCTAATAGTTCCCGTCTAGCTTTTGCTTGCGCTTTTGCCGTTTTAAGTTTTGGAGCACGCGGAGCTGGCTTTTCTTCGCGGGGGGTATACTTAATAACAGGTTCTGTTTGCTCCGCCTGCGCGCGTTCTAGTTCCTGCAGTGAATCTTTAGCACTAATTACTTGTGCACTTGCTTTTTTGCCAACCGCCTCGTCGCGCGCCTTTCCGTTATTTACAAGATTTTCAAAACGCCGTAAGTATCCTTGAACTTGTTGTTTAAGCGGTTTTAATTGCGCTTCAGTTCGCAAAGCATTTTCTTGTTCCGTTAGTTGTTTGAGATAGTCCTCAAAAATTTTCAAATCTTTTTTTAACGCTTGCAATGCTGCGTTGTCGCGGGTTAAACGCCTTTTATGTTTTTCTGTTCTAATTATTGATTCCGCAAAGTTATTGCGGTATTCCGCCGCCGCTTTGCGCACTTGGGCTTCTATTTTTTCGCGCTGCTTCGGAGTAAGCCCTTCAGCGTATTCAATATCACTCAACATGGAGTTATATAAAGGGTCTTCTCCATATACATTTTTTGCAATATCAGACGCTAACCATTCACCTTTTAGCTGATCTTCAATCCGTTTTTCTTCAGCTGCAATTGCAGCCTGCGTTTCGGCCACAAGGTCAAATTGCTGCTCAACGCGAGCACGCATCTTAGCTTGAGCATTTTTTGCTTTTTCAGTTTGTTTTGCTTCCGCAACTTTTTTTCTTTGCTGCCGTTCCTCACTGCGCTTACGCCGTGCTTCAATTCTTTGCTGCTGAGCAGCAATTTGCTCGGGTGTTTTTTCCTTGACCGCCGGTTTCTTGGGCTCTTGCGGCGGCAGCGGTTTCATTGGTTTTACTTTAATTGCTTTCTTGCGCACACCTCTTAAAGCTGTATTTTGTATAGCATCTTCTGTAAAACGTTTAATGTCTGCAAGCTCGCCAGTACGCGTGTCTGAAATCGTCATACCGCGCTCAATAACATCTTGCCGTTGACGCAGCGACTGCTCGTATTTCAGCAACGGGGTCATTTCTGATTGAGGGGCATTACGAGCCACGGCTTCTTGGATTTTTGCTTCAGCAGCGGCCCGAGCTTTTGCCAACGCATTCTCCATGGCGTTTTGTTGTTTAATCGGAGCCGCGCGTTTTACTAGCTGGTCTAGTTTAGCCCTGATTTGTTCGGCTAATTTTACTTTTTCAACAGTAGTCAATTTTTTGCCGGTAGCTTCAATACGGCGCAACTCCGCTTCGCGCACAGCCGCATCAGTAATTTCTGCTGCGTAATTCAACGCTTGGCGTTGATCGGCCTGCCGAGTTGAACCAGTAAATTCTCCTTTACGCAAAGAATCAATAATGTTGCCGTATTCAAACAAAGCGTTGTTGCGTCGTTCAGCTTGCTTGTTAGCCTCAGTAATCCCCTTTTCCGTTATAGCTGCTTTTGTTTTGCTGCCTTCAGCCGGCGCAAACAACGAAGGTGGTCCCGTTACTTCTGAGGCTTCTGGAACTGTAGTGGCTGTTTCTAGTGCTTTACTAGCTTCTTCAGACAGAGCGGTTTCTGCCGGTGATAGCTGTTCACTTTGAAGAGTTTGCTGAGCAATAGAACGAAGCCGCTGCAGCTCACGCAGCGTAGCTTCCACACCAACAAGTTTTTTGCCGTCAGCAGTTAGCGCTCCGTCTTTTACTAACTCTCGGTTTGGAAACACAGTGTTTCGTTGGTTTGTAAGTGTACTAATACGATCATCAATATCGCGTAGCGCAGTTTGCGCTTGTTCTGGATTAGTCAAATCAACGGGACCCGCAAAGCTATCGTACGTATCCAAACCCAAAAACTTGGCCGTGCTATTTTCAGGCCGCGCAAGATACGCGTCCAAACGAGGGTTGGTTACCTGCATAATAGACGGGCCAACAGTTAGCTGCCCCGAATCAATCTCAGACTGATACTTCTGTAACAGCGCCCGCACGGGTGCTTTTTCTTTAAGCGGTCGGCGTGATGCAGCAAAAATAGCTTCTAGCGGCGCTTCTCGCGCTGCCTTCTCTGCTTGGGTTCCTACTTCTTCAGCTTCCGCTTCTTGTTGGCGCTGTTGACGTTGGGTGTTGAACACGTCCCGCGCTTGTTGCAGTCGCGCTTCTTGGGCTTCAGTCAGTTGTTCCAGCGCCTGTTCACCAAAAACTGCGCCGCTTACGTACTCGGCGGGTACAACCCCTTGCTGCTGCAACGCATTGATGTCTTGATCTAAGGCGTCTATCTGATTCTGGATGTATTTTGCGCGGGCACCAGACGTAGTTTTCTTTTGATCTACAAGCTGCGCGCGTTGTCCTTGAAGCTGTTCCAGTTTCGCAGCAACTTCGGGCGGTACTTCTGGTTGCGCAACTTTGGGTGCTACTGACGGATACGGCTTTGCTTCCATTTCTTCGGCAAACAACTCGGCTTGCCGTTCAGCGCGCTGGCCGGCTTCCCGCTCCAGCGGAGTACCCGTAGTCTCTGCAAGCTGTTGCTCTAAAGTTTCAATACGAGGCTGCAGTGCTGCGGCTTCGTCGTAATTGCCTTTGCTGTTGAGCGTTTTCTGGCGGTTGCGCAGAGATTGAAGCTGCCCCACAACACCGCGCGATGCCACGCTAAGCTCGTCTTCGGATACGCCAAGTTTCTTGCCTTGCTCTTCAAACGCATCCAGCGCAGCTTTGCGCTGCTGCTCCAACCGACCAAAGTAGCTGATAGCCGCTTGGTTATTCATTTCTTCCGCTTGGGCTTTCTGCGCGCTGATTTGTTCAAGGTCGTTCAGCGCCCGACGGTAGTTCGTCAGGAATTGCTGTTTGTCTTGTTCGGTAGCCGCTTCAGGCCGCGCCGTCAGCGGCGTAAACCCACCACCCACTTCCCCAAACAGATCGGTCTGCGTGCCGCCATATTCTCCAAGCTTCTTAATTTGTTGCAGCTTGCGTATTTCTTGCCGCAGGGCATTGGCTTCGGGCGAGCCGCCACGTTGTTGTTTACCCAGCGTTTTGAGGTCTGCCTTGATTGCTTCAATTTTTTGATCTGCAGCCGCTACTTTGTCTGCTGTCACTTCTCCCGGGAGCGCATTAAACGCGTCAACCACGGCTTGCTTCTCCGCAGCCGTACGTTCTTCCTCCAGCCTCTGGGCCCGTTCCGCTGCACCTTTGGGCGGGGCACGACGACCGGCGACGGCGTCCACCAAGAACTGCACAATGGCACCAGCACCAACCCCGTAGGCGGCCTGTTCTCCAACGCCTTCAATCAGTTCTTGACTGGGCTTATATACCCCTTTAGCAATCAAGTTCTGCGCAACGGCGGATGCGGCTTCTTGCGCGCCTTCAAAACCACCGGTAACCAGCGCCCTTTTGACCCGCTCCAGAATCCCGCCTTTGAGTTCATCCGGCATTCTACGGAAAATGCGCTCAACCGGAAGCATCTCGGCTAGACCCGGAACAACACCAGCGGCCGTAGCAGTCTGAATCTGTTCCGGGGTAGCACCCGCAGCGACAGCGCGTTCACGGGCTTCGCCAGCACCCATAGCGCCAGCCACCGGTGTAGTGGCTGCAAGTTGAGCAACCCGTTGTGCGCCTTGAGCCGCGCCAAGACCTTTGGCTGCCAACCCCGCCGCGCCGCCGGGGATAAGCAAAGTACCCATAGAACCCACGGCTTCAGCCAGTTTAACCGGGATGGCTTCTTCGTAGCCAGCGGCTACGGACGGTTTGAACCGTTCAGCCAGACCCTTGATACCTTCCCGAGCAGTCCTTTCAAACCCGGTTTCCGTATCTCCCGGCAGCAGCGCTGCAGCGCCAAGCGCCGCGCTTTCAAGACCGCCAACAAAGCCACGGGGTATTGCTTTCAAAGACTCTTGGACGTACCCGCCCATAGTGGGTTCGGGGGGTTTTTTCCCTGCTTCAGGAAATTTTGCCAACAACGCTCGCACGGCGTCTTCTTTACTCGCTCCGGAAGGGCCTTCTATTTCGTACGTACGTCCGTTTGGAGCAGTAATTTCATAAATCGGCATTACTACCTCCCGGTTTTTTCTCTAATCGAAAATTCGTTTAGGTTTAACGGAGCAGACGGCGCAAGTGCGCCGAGACCCGCTTCGCCGCTAAGCATCTTATAATATTTGTTAGCCAGCGCAGTTCGAATCTGATCGTCAGACATGCCTTTATATTCAGGCAGCCTTTTTAGCATGGCTATTTGCCCCATGGTCTTTGTTTCGTTACTTGCTTGCAGCAAGGCTTTTTGTTTATTTACGTCGTCAAGCCGGCGTTCTTGCAAATCTCCTTTGCCACCCAAAATACCAAGATACCCCATTTGATAACGTTCCGTTGCGCGATTGTGCCGCTCTTTTTCAGTAAGTTCTGTACCTTGCAACCGCACCATTTCTTTTCGGTACGCATCCAACCCAGCCTGCTCCGCTGCTTTAAGTTTAAGATCTTCCGACTTGTGCATAAGCCTTGCGCCAAGCTCGTAGTCACCCTGCTTGAACGCCATTTCGGCCTTGGCCATATCTATCTGCGACGCCCGCAGTTCTTTCTCGGCGGCTCGTCGTTCTTTGCCATACTGCATGCCGGCCTCGCCAGCAGCGCCCAGCGCCTCACCGATGGATTCAAAGCTACGACGCCCACCCTTGGACAGTTCTCTAGCCGCACGCAGTGCTGCAACTCCTTTGGATTCTTCACGAAGCGCGGTTATCCCTTTCCGGGCTTCTTCTTCCGACGCTTTCTGAGCGCTACGGAACGCTTCACGCGGTTCCTTCATGTACCCCGCCGCCTTCTCCGCGTAGCTCTTTATCAAGTCGTCTTCGGACATCGCTGGCTGTGCAGCGCCGGTAGCCGTGGGATAAACCGATGAAGGCCCATACGCAGCAGCATCAGGTTCTTGTGCATAGCGGCCTACGGCAATATCACTATCTTTAGGAACAGCTTTGGCCTTGGGTTTGGTTTTGGGTGCAGCAACGGTAGCAGGCACAACCGCATTTTCAGTAAGACCAGCAATACCTTGTTGCGGCGCAAGAATTGAATTTTCTTCAGGTAAGGTGTACATCCCGGTGCTGGAACGCTGGAATGCTGTTTCCGGTTTTGTTTCCAGATAACCTACTTCCGGGAAAGGGAGTGGCTGCCCCGCAGCGCTAGCCCGTTCGTTTGCTAGTTGCTGCGCTTCTTTGGATTTTTTAGCTTGGCGAAAACCGAACATTTGCGACAGCTCGGGCGACACCAAAAAGGGAACTTCCCCACGGCTTTGAAACCGAATAGGCCCGCCCTGCGCTGCTGCCTGCAGCGGTTCTTCGCCTTCAACTTCTTCCGGCTCACCAGCAATACCGCCTTCGGGGATGTCCATATCCGCCAAGCCGTTAAGACCCAGTATGCGATCTTTTATGGTGGGCTGGTTAAGCTGCGCTTGTGCCTGTTCGCCTTCCATGGCGGTCTGCGTTTGCTTTTTCTGGTTCAATACCAACAGCGCAACGCCTTGCTCAATTGGAGCGGGCATGCCTTTCACTATTTGCTGCAGTCGTTCAATTGGCATGCGCAGCGCCATCTCGTACTGGGCCTGCGGGTTTGCTACATTACCCCCCACGGCGTAACCCTTTACGGCACCGCCTTCAGCGTATCCTTTGATCTCACCGCCTTCTTTGGAAAACATCTTATTAACACCGTAAGCACCTAGCCCAGCGCTCAATAACTGGTTAGCCGTCGATGCGGGAGCTTGATACTGATACATGGTCTGCTGCGGTGCAATGGGAACGCCTCGGAGCAACGAACTGTAAAACTGCAGTTGCGACTGCGGGTACAGCGTCTGCTGCATAAAGTCTTCGTAGCGCTTGTTAAGAATATCCTGCGATAACGCTTGTTGCGCGGCACCAGCTTGTTGTTGGGCCTGTGCAGTTGCTGTTTGTTGCCCAAACGCGGTCTGACCCAGTTGACCAAACTGCGCGCCCAACTGCCCGAGCATCCCTGCGCCCTGCATACCGAGGTTGGCACCGAACTGCCGCGACTGTTCCCCAGCCTGAAGCCCCGCCAGCCCATATTGAGCGGCGAGTTGAGCGTTCTGTTGGGCAAACTGATTGGCAGCCTGCGATTGACCCAGTGCCTGCTGTTGCGCTTGGAGCTGCGCTGCTTGGTTGAGCTGTTGAGACTGGAGACCTGTCTGAGCGCCAAGACCCTGCGTCTGCAATAGCGCCTGAAGATTCTGTTGCCCCGTTGTAAGGCCAGCTTGTTGGTTGGCAAGATTCGCCTGTTGAGCGGTTTGTTGATTCGCCAGCGAGGTCTGTTGCAACGCCTGCTGGTTCGCCAGTTGCGCCTGCATCCCGGTTTGAGCTCCGAGCCCCTGAGTCTGTAACAGCGCCTGAAGGTTCTGTTGACCCGTAGTCAGCCCCGCCTGCTGGTTAGCCAGCGCCGCTTGTTGGCGCGTTTGTTGGTTGGCCATCATGGCCTGTTGCAACGCCTGCTGGTTCGCCAGAGAGGTTTGAAGCCCGGTTTGAGCACCGAGCTGCTGCACTCCAAGGGCTGACTGAAGATTTTGCCCACCAACGGTAAGACCAGCCTGTTGATTGGCAAGATTTGCCTGCAGTTGCCGTTGAGCGTCCGTCTGATAGGCTTGCTGCGCTTGCTGATAGGCGGATTGAAGCCCTTGCGCTTGGATGTCACCCTTTTGGGTAGCTAAATTTCGAGCGGCTTCGGCTTCCATAATCGCCTGACGGGAACCGCCAAAGGCACCAGCACCGACAGCCTGCGCACCACGTTGAGTCCGGGCGATATCTGCCTGCCGCTGCGCTTCCCGCTGCTGCACATCCACCACATTCTGCATGTAGGGAGACATGTAGGCTTCCGCCGTTCCCGGGCGAGCGAATGAACCGGTACGCGCTCTCTCGGCGGGGCCCATCTGAAACGTCTGGAGATTCGGATCGTAGCTCGTTTGGGCTGCACCGGTCTGTGCGCCTTGAACTTGTTGCGCTGGACCCATCTGGTACTGGTTAAGTTGCGGGCCGCTCACTCGCATTGGCCCTCGCGCTTGCACGCCTTGCACTCGTTCTGCTGGGCTCATCTGATACTGCTGCAGGTTGGGCGCTTGGGTATTAAGATATTCCAACCCCATGCCTTGAAACTGCGGGCCCTGATACGTCTGCTGCGGGGCCATCGGCTGATATTGACTTGCCTGCGTAGCTTGTTGTGCCGCCAGACCTGTAAGCCCTGCACCCGCGCTGGTAAGCGGTGACGGGCCAAGATTCTGTATGCCTTCAAAGCCTTGCTGCTGCAACGGCGTAAACCCTGCAGTGCGCTCGCCGCCATAAGGTTGATACTGAACTTGCGAGGATTCTTGCCCCCGCTTCATTAAGTCTTCAAAGTAGGGACGTGCGTATTCTGGCAGATTAGTCTGCGTTACGCTTTGTGATGTTGGTTGTGGTGCTCCGCCGCCGCCTTTGCCCATGCTACTCTCCTAACGGTAACTCGCAGGTTACCCATTGAACTTGGTTGCCGTCATTGGCAAATAATTTAATCCAACCCCTGCGCCCCGTAAACTCGATGGCGTTGCACTGCGTGTCCTTTGCCCAGCGGCGCAGCAGCGCCAGCATGGGGTCTTTCCAACGGTCTATCTCATCACCACCACAAAACTGCATAGCCAGCACCCGTTTGTTGGGGTACTCCGTGATGCTGGTAACAACCGCCCCATAGTAGACCGGGCCTTCTTCAAAGGCAACCCAGAGGTTATAGTCCGGCCTCTGAGTCACCAAGTCATAAATATCGTCTTCGTGATACCGCCCAAACGTATACTCTGCCGCCTTGTCCATAAACTCTTGCACGGACGGCCAGCATTCATGCACATGCCCCGGGGGCACCAAACTTACCATCATGCAGGCACAAACCGATCGGGGTTAATTTGACGGCCTTGCTTGGCGGTGCCCGTACGCGCTTTGCGAACCTTGTCCATCATGGCGTACAACTTCTTTGACCCGCGTTTCTGATCACCCTTGCCAATCCGGGCAACTTCGTTTCGATCAAGATACGCTTCGCCAGAAGCTACGCGGGCTTCCCGCATGCCGTTAATTGACGCGGGGATAGAATCGCTCATGCCGTCGCCTTGCCCTTTGATGGGTTTTGCCCGGGTTTTGCTCATCAGCGCTTTGAGCCCTGCATCCGTATCGCCGTTACCCAGATGGCTGACCACGTCGGCCGGCACAACAAAACCACCGTCTTTCATGTCGAGGTTACCGCCTTGGGCAGCGTATGTGGGCCGTAAGTTGCCGAAGTCAGTATAGAGATTACGATCTGGATCGTACGGACGGCGAATAGGGCCTGACAACTTACCGGTAAAACGTTCCTGCTGGGGCATAGCGGTATTAAGCGCTGGCTGTTCAAAACCGCCCAAGGCATTCAGAGCCCCTACACCAAGAGCACCCAGCGCCATTTTATTGCTTTTGGCAAAAGCCATGGGATCAGAGGCTGCTGATTTAAACCCTTCCGCAAGAGTAGCCCCGTAACTTGGAGCTTGTGCTCCAGCGCTGGCGGCGGTTTGTGTAAGCCCTTCCAGACCAAATCCACCAGTTTGTGCGGCTAGTTGCCCTGCTTGCTCGGCACCAACGCCAAGAGTAGACGCGTATGCACCCGGGGTAGCGGCTCCCGCATTAAGTAAAGCCCCCGCACCTTCGCCAGTAGCTGCAGCGCCCGGACCAAACATTCCCGCACCACCCCCGGCTAGCAACCCGCTCATCAAAGCAGTGCCAGCGTCTTTACCCGTAGCCAAGGAAGTTAGCCCAGAACCAAGCCCTACGCCCCACGCAGGGACCCCCATCATTGTCAAACCTACTCCTACAATCGTAGGCAAAATATCTTTTAGAAACCCAGCTTCAGGGAGTCCGGTATGTGGATTGATGGTCAGGGAGCCGCCGTGGGACAGCGCAAGTGCTTGAAGACCCTGTACTTCCCCCGGGGTCATGTGAACCAGCATTGTGTCGGGGCCTCGCCCCAGAGCGGCCAAGCCAGCGGCAGTTTCTTTCATAAAACCCCCAAGATTTTCAACATAATATCAC
>Ga0222712_10002999_pt1 | contig 18780 bp, 14 predicted proteins | sample C33_657DmetaG_FD_165043 | JGI IMG/M metagenome (GOLD analysis project Ga0222712, IMG submission 165043) | Estuarine water microbial communities from San Francisco Bay, California, United States - C33_657D | ecosystem: Environmental > Aquatic > Marine > Unclassified | place: USA: California... | reverse complement strand
CTCGTCCCTGGCTGTTCCCTCATCCCTCATCCCCAGCTGTCCCCCCATCCCTCATTAACACTTTTTTATCCCCAACTTTCTTAAATTTGAATGTGCGCAAGTTGCTCCCCATATTGCTGTTGATGCTTTCATCACATTCTTTTGGACAGTCCAGGTATGGCCCAAACGATACGCTTGTTGTGCCGTATATTGTTTATGGCGGTGATACCATGACCTATGCCCAATTGGACATGGTCATGGTTTGGGGAAAGATGTCCAATGCCCAGCGCAAGGCCAACCGGGAGTGGACCAGGCTTCGGAATGCGGTCTATGTTACCTATCCATATGCAAAAAAGGCTGGTCATATCATCAATGATGTCAACAGCAGTCTCCAACACATCATCGACGAAAAGAAAAGAAAACAATACCTCAACTCCCGGGAAAAGGTCTTGAAAAAGGAGTTTACCGAGCCACTCACCAACCTTTCTGTTTACCAGGGAAAAATCCTGATGAAGCTGATCAACCGCGAGACCAGCAACACCTGTTACGAACTTGTAAAGGAATACAAGGGTGGTTTTTCTGCGAAATTTTGGCAGACCATCGCATGGGTATTTGGCGGAAGCCTCAAACAAAACTACGATCCAAAAGGGGAGGACGCTGAAATGGAACAAATCGTTCTGGAGGTTGCAAGGATGTACGGACATGCTTCCTGATTCTGTATCTTTGCGCGGTAAAAAACAACACATGAAACTTTTTGTACTGGCAATCGGGGTTCACCCGGATGACGTGGAGTTGAGTGCTTCAGGTACTTTGATCAATGAAGTACGGAAGGGGAATGCAGCAGGTGTTGTTGACCTTACCCAAGGTGAATTGGGGACAAGAGGAACCGTTGAAACCCGTTATGAAGAAGCCGCCAAGGCAGCGGAACTGATGGGGCTGTCGGCAAGGGAAAACCTCTGCATGCGGGATGGATTTTTCAAGAATGATGAAGAGCACCAGATGAAGGTCATCCGGGCCATTAGAAAATACCAGCCGGAAGTGATACTGGCCAATATTCTGGACGATCGTCATCCCGATCATGGCAGGGCAGGACGATTGGTGGTGGATGCAGCATTTCTATCGGGGCTCAGCAAAATCGAAACCTTTGACGAAACCGGCCAGCCTCAGAAAAGATGGAGGCCCAAGCATGTCTTGCACTATATCCAGGACAGGTTTTATGAACCGGATCTGGTGGTGGACATCAGTGATGTTTTTGAACAAAGGATGGAAGCCATCAAGGCCTATGCCACGCAGTTTCATACAAGCTCCGACTCAAGCAAAGGAGTCCAGACCTATATTTCGACTCCTGATTTTCTGGACGCTTTGGTTGCGAGGTCGCGGTTGATGGGCAAGCGGATTGGTGTGAAATATGCAGAAGGGTTTGTGACCCAGAAAAACATTGGAATAAGAAGTCTGGAAGACCTGGTGCTCAATGAAACCTAGATGAATTTTTGGGCGCCTGTTTTTTCATTTAATCAATAAAAGTGAATCATGTCAAAAGTAAATGTTGGTCTCGTCCAAATGGCTTGTTCATCTGATGCCAGGGAAAATCTCGACAAGGCCATTCTTGGAATAAGGGATGCCGCAGCCAAGGGTGCAAACATTGTCTGCTTGCAGGAACTGTTTACATCACTTTATTTCTGTGATGTGGAGGACTATGAGAATTTCAAGTTGGCAGAAGCCATCCCAGGCGCAACTACTGATGCATTGTCTTTGGTGGCGAAAGAAACAGGTGTAGTGGTCATCGCGTCCCTGTTTGAGAAGCGGGCACAGGGCCTTTACCACAATACCACTGCCGTGATAGATGCGGATGGCACTTATCTGGGCAAGTACAGGAAGATGCACATCCCTGATGATCCTGCATATTTTGAAAAATTTTATTTTACACCAGGCGATCTGGGGTACAAGGTTTTTGAGACGAAATTTGCTAAGATTGGCGTGCTGATTTGCTGGGACCAATGGTATCCTGAAGCAGCAAGACTTACCAGTTTGATGGGTGCGGAAATCCTGTTTTACCCAACTGCCATTGGATGGGCAACTGCTCAGGATGAAGCCACCAACACTGAACAATACAATGCGTGGCAGACCATTCAGCGAAGCCATGCCATTGCCAACGGCGTGCATGTGGTGAGCGTGAACAGGGTTGGATTTGAACAGAACGGTGCAATGAAATTTTGGGGCGGATCTTTTGTTTCCAATCCTTTTGGCACCCTGCTTGCAAAAGGATCCCATGAAGATGAGGCAGTCATCGTGACTGAACTCGACCTCTCAAAAACTGACAGCTACCGCACCCATTGGCCCTTCCTCCGAGACAGGAGGGTTGACAGTTATGGGGAGATTGTTAAAAGGTTTATTGATTGAGGGAACAGCCAGGGATGAGGGACAGGGGACGAGGGTTCAATCTCTTTTGTTTGACAATTTCAATCGTCACATCCCTTAAAAAAATCAATCCTCATCTCTTAACCTTAGAACCTTCATTCTTAAACATCAATCCTCATCTCTTAATCTTCGAACCTTGATTTTTAAACATCAATCCTCATTCCTCAACGCTAAGCACATCTCATTAAAAGTTTATTCATCCATCCTCACACTTAATCTAAAAAAAAGTTTATCCCTCAACCCTCATCCCTTAAAAACCCTCATCCCTCAACCCTCATCCCTCAACCCTCATCCCTCATCCCTCAAATAACTTAACCCATAAACTTTCATCCCTCAACCCTCATCCCTTAAAAACCCTCATCCCTCAACCCTCATCCCTCATCCCTCAAACACATGACGCCCAAATCCCTCGGTTACTACTTCCCTGCAGAATTTGCAAAGCATGAGGCAACCTGGCTCAGTTGGCCACACAAGGAAGCTTCATGGCCAGGAAAAATCGATGCCATTTATCCATCATATGTTGCATTTATCAAGACGCTTTCAAGGTTTGAACGGGTCAACATCAACGTGGTGGATGAAGCCATGAAACAGCGTGCGCATCAGCTGATCGAGGCTGCAGGTGTCGATATGTCCAACATCAATTTCTATCTTCACCCCACCAATGATGCGTGGTGCAGGGACCATGGCCCTGCTTTTCTTTTGAACAAAACGAATCCCGGCAAGAAGGCCATTGTGGATTGGGATTACAATGCCTGGGGAAACAAGTATCCGCCCTTTGATTTGGATGATGTTATTCCAACCTTGATTGGTCAAAAGTTGGGTTTACCTGTTTTCAATCCGGGAATCATCATGGAAGGCGGGTCTGTTGATTTCAACGGGGCGGGAACTGTGATTACTTCAACAGCCTGTCTGTTGAATCCCAACCGCAACCCGCATTTACATCAGGCGGAGATTGAACAATATTTGATAGACTATTACGGGCAAGACCAGGTCTTGTGGGTAGACGAGGGAATTGTTGGTGATGATACCGATGGCCACATAGATGATACGGTAAGGTTTGTCAATGCGGACACCGTTATTACCGTTGTTGAGGAAAACAAGTCCGATGACAATTATGCATTGCTGCAGCACAACCTGAAACAGCTGAATGCCATGCGGTTGTTGAGTGGGAAACAATTGAACATTGTAACATTACCAATGCCGGACCCGGTCATTTGGGAAGAACAAATGTTGCCCGCTTCTTATGCGAATTTTTACATTGCCAACCAACAGGTCGTTGTGCCAACTTTCAGGTCTAAAAAAGATGATAAGGCGTTGCAGATCATTCAGGGATGTTTTCCTGACCGGGAAATTGTGGGCATTAATTCAACAGATATCATCTGGGGGCTGGGAAGTTTCCATTGCTTGAGCCAGCAGGAGCCGGAATAGAAATTTATCGATTGCTCAATTGAGTAAATTGATAATGTTGACAAGTGTTTCCAGTCATATCAGAGGATATTTTTGAGCAAGTGATTGGATTGTTGTGTCAACACTAGGTTAGTATCAAGACAGAAAATTACAATGGCATCTGCATTCAACACCAACATTATTCGTAAACATTCGAAATTGAATTTGCAACGCGCAGGGTGAAGTTTGTTCGAGTGTAATCAATGCAACTGCGTTTCCACACCATGCTTCTCATTGCTGGAGATATTGTGCACATCCCACTCAACCCTTTTTTCAAAGGGATTTTTTCGCTCAGCACATGCCGACTTGGAACAGATCTTGCAAGAAAAATCCAGGCAGCCGTCTGCGTGAACAAACAATTCAAGGCTTTCCCCAAACTCATTTTTGGCAATCGTAGAAAATGCCTCTACTTCATTGTGTGCTTCATGTACGTTGAGAAACCAGGGAACGGTGAGGTGGCAATCCACATGCAATACAGATCCGAATTTGATGATGCGCAAGTTGTGCAGGTCAACCCAGTTTTCTCTTCTGTCTGCATTCATTCTTGCAACAAGTTTTTGCAGCAGTTCGTGGTCGGCCTCATCCATGATGCCAGCAATGGAACTTCTGACAATGGTATATCCGGTATAAATGATGAAGAATGCAAATCCAATTGCAACGGCACTGTCGAGCCAGATCCAATTGGTAAAAAAGATGATGGCCATTCCCAAAACAATGCCAACTGTTGAATAGGTATCGCTTTGGAGATGTTTGCCAGATGCCACCAGTGCCAGGGAGTTGTTTTTCTTTCCGGTTTTGATGGCATACCATCCCGTAACGTAGTTGATGATGGCAGTGAATCCCACAATCGCCATTCCTGTATCGAGTTTTTGGATGACATGTGGATGAATAAAATTGTTGATGGCTTCGTATATGATGACCATTCCTGCAATGCCCACCAGGCTCCCTTCAACAGCGGCTGAAACAAACTCAGCCTTCCCATGGCCATAGGGATGTTCCTTGTCTCTTGGTTTTGAGGCGATGTAAAGGCTATAAAGGCTGATAAACCCGGCGACCACATTGACAGTGCTTTCCAGTGCATCGGTCAATACAGCCACTGACCTCGTCATCCACCATGCAACGAGTTTGAATGCAAACAACACAACTGCAACGATGGCTACAACCCGTTGGATCCTGAAATTGAGCTTTGCATGTTCACTGGTCATGGTAGAATTTGGGTCCAATATATTAAAATGCAGTCATGCAAAAAACTTATTCATTCAAATGGTGTTTAATTCCTTGGCAAACCATAAATTGTTTGAATATTCGCAGCCATGGGTGTAAACAAGGAAGTATTTGGAACATTGACAGCGGCCATGAAGCCATCGGGAGCTACATTGATAGCCGTCTCCAAGACCAAGCCATCAGAAGATATCATGGAATTGTATGCACTTGGACAGCGGGATTTTGGGGAGAACTATGTGCAGGAGCTGGTTAAAAAGCAAGCGGAACTTCCCGCAGATATCCGTTGGCATTTTATTGGGCATTTGCAGACCAACAAAGTAAAGATGATTGCACCTTTTGTGCACATGATCCATGGGGTCGACAGCATCAGGTTGTTGGAAGCCATTGACAAGGAAGGAAAAAAGATCAACAGGAAAATCAATTGTCTCTTGCAGGTCCATGTTGCCAGAGAAGAAACAAAGTTCGGTTTGGATCTTGCTGAAGCAAGGCAGGCAGCGGCCATGTATTTTCTTGAAAAAAAATATCCTTTTGTTGCGCTTTGCGGTATCATGGGTATGGCCTCCTTTTCTGAAGACAAGGAACTGCTTAAAAAAGAATTCAGCGACCTGAAAAAAATATACGATGAGATTCGTTCTCTCTATGGTTCAGATGCATCTGCATTCAATACCCTTTCCATGGGGATGAGCGGCGATTATCCCATTGCGCTTGAATCTGGCAGCAACATGGTCAGGGTAGGGAGTCTCTTGTTTGGCGCCAGAGGCTAGCACGTAGAATCTGCTGCCCCCCCTCGTCCCTTCATATCCCTTCATATCCCTTGTCCCTCGTCCCCTGTCCCTTGTCCCTCGTCCCCTGTCCCTCGTCCCTTCATATCCCTTCATATCCCTTGTCCCTCGTCCCCTGTCCCTCGTCCCTTCATGTCCCTCATCCCTACTTCTTTCCCGCAAAATCCATTACCAAATTACAAAATGCCCTCACCCCTACATCCAGCATGCTGTCGTCGATGAAGAAGTCAGGTGTATGGTGCGGTGCAGCTTTTGACGCTTCAGTTCCTTTTGGCATGCCGCCCAGGTTGAAAAAGAATGATGGGGCTTTTTCACCGAAAAATGAAAAATCCTCTGCACCGGTTGTCCAAATCCCAGGAGTAACATTTCCTTTACCTGCAGCCCTCTCAAGCGATGGCACCATAGCGGCAACCAGCGCTGGATCATTGTAGGTAACCAATGTCTTTGTATCAATCTTGACATCCACTTCAGCACCCCAAGCTTCGGCTACATTCTTTGCTACCAGTCTTATTTTTTCATGCACATCCTTTTGCATTTTGCTGTCAAGGGTCCTGATGGTGCCTTCCAGTTCTGCTGTTTCTGGAATAATATTGGCCCTGACACCGCTATGGAATTTACCCACAGTAATGACAACTGGTGCAACGGTCAGGTCTTGTTGACGGCTTACAATGGTTTGCAGGTTGTTGATGATCTGTGTGCCCACAACAATGGGGTCGATGCCTGTCCAAGGGGTCGATCCATGGGTTTGCTTGCCCTTGATCTTGATGGTGAACCAATCAGAGGATGCCATCATTGATCCGCTTTTGTATTTTATTTTACCGATCTCAAGCGCCGAAGCAATGTGGAGTCCAAACACTGCATCCACTTTTGGATTCTCCATTACGCCTTCTTTGATCATCAAGGGTGCTCCACCTTCTTCATCACCGGGAGGCCCTTCTTCAGCGGGCTGAAAGAAGAATTTTACTGTTCCCGAAATGTCTTTTTTCATTCCTGCCAGCACTTCTGCCGTTCCCATGAGTATAGAAGTATGGGTATCGTGTCCGCAGGCATGCATAACGGAAACATTTGTGCCGAGGTAGTCGGCCGTCACGGTAGATTTGTAGGGGACATCAACCCTTTCTTTTACGGGTAAGCCATCAATGTCCGCACGCAGTGCGACGACTGGTCCGGGCTTGCCACCGCGCAGCACACCCAGTACGCCTGTTTTTGCGAGTAGGGTCACTTCAATGCCCAGGCTTTTCAGGTGGGTGGCAATATACTGTTGGGTTTTGAATTCACGGTTTCCCAATTCTGGATTTTGGTGGAGATGCCTTCTCCATTCTATGAGTTTTGGGGATATGGCCCTGGACCTGCTGTCAATGGCAGATTCCATTGGTGATTGTGCATGGGATGTCGTGCCAACAAAGAGAAGGGCGGTGAGAAGAAGAGATAATCGCATAATCTTGGATTGTGTTCGTAAAATAAGCATTTTCATCCATCCTTACCGATAACTGACAAGCATTTTCCGTAACTTTGCAGCCTTTCGAAAGATAAAATTTCAAAACAATGATCAGTGCACGCAACATAACCCTCGCTTATGGTAAGAGGGTCCTCTTTGATGAAGTGAACATCAATTTCATCAAGGGAAACTGCTATGGAGTTATTGGCGCGAATGGTGCTGGAAAAAGTACCTTTCTCAAGATCTTGAGTGGAGAGATCGAGCCCAACAAGGGAACCATTGACATTACCCCCGGCGAAAGGATGGCGGTCCTGAACCAGAACCAGTTTCAGTTCGACGAGCAAACGGTATTGAATACGGTACTGATGGGGCACAAGAAAATGTGGGAGATTGCGCAAGAGCGTGAAAAAATTTATGCAAAGGAGGATTTTTCTGAAGAGGATGGCATCCGTGCAGGGGAGCTGGAGTCTGAATTTGGTGAAATGGGCGGCTACACTGCAGAGAGCGACGCTGCAACTTTTCTGAGCGATTTGGGTGTTACCGAGCAGTACCAGCATACGCTGATGAAAGACATGCCTTCCAACATGAAAGTGAGGGTATTGTTGGCGCAGGCCTTGTTTGGTAATCCTGATATCCTGTTGCTCGATGAGCCTACCAACGGACTTGATCTTGAGACCATCGGTTGGTTGGAAAACTTCCTGGCGGACTACCAAAACATTGTTTTGGTGGTGAGCCATGACCGTCACTTCCTGGATGCGGTTTGCACCCACGTCGCTGACGTGGACAGGCAGAAAATCAAAGTCTTCACCGGTAACTATACGTTTTGGTATGAGTCCTCCCAGTTGATGGCAAGGCAGCAAAACGACAAAAACAAAAAGACCGAGGAAAAGCGTCAGGCGCTCATCGACTTCATTGCCCGGTTCAGTGCAAATGCCTCCAAGTCGAAGCAGGCAACATCCCGTAAGAAGGCATTGGAAAAGCTTACCATCGAAGAGATTGAACCATCCAACAGAAAATATCCAGGTATCATTTTTCAACCATTGCGGGAAGTGGGAAACCAGATTCTTTCTGTGGAGGGATTGTCGAAGTCTGTTGATGGAAGGGTATTGTTTGATAAAATCAACTTCTCTGTCAGCAAGGGCGACAAGATCGCTTTTGTCAGCAAGGATCCTTTGGCAGTAACTTCTTTCTTTGAAATCATCAACAATGAGCTGGCCGCAGATGGCGGAAAATTTGAGTGGGGAACCACAATCACGAAATCATATTTGCCGGTTGAAAACACAGCATTCTTCAAAGAAGAGTATGGGTTGATGGATTGGTTGAGGCAATACGTTCCGCCCCATGTCACGGATGCAGATGAGCCATTCCTCCGCGGCTTCTTGGGAAAAATGCTTTTCAGCGGGGATGATATTGCAAAGAAAACAAAGGTGTTGAGTGGAGGTGAAAAGGTCAGGTGTATGGTGAGCCGCATGATGCTGCAAAATCCCAACTGTGTAATCCTGGACCAGCCTACCAATCACCTTGACCTGGAAAGCATTCAAAGTTTCAATGAAGGATGCATCAACTTCCCTGGTGTGGTTTTGTTGACTTCTCATGACCATACTTTCATGCAAACCGTTGCCACCAGGGTAATTGAGCTTACTCCCAAGGGCGCCATCGACAGGCTGATGACCTTTGATGAGTACCTGGCGGACAAGCGTGTTCAGGAACTCAGGGCAGAAATGTATTGACGGCACTCATCATATGGATTGACATTGGTCATGTTGTTGTTTGGTTTGAAACCTGACATTTGTTTCAAATACCAGCAACATGCAGCTCACCGAAACAGCACCGCAACAGGCCGAACATTTTGAATGGCTGAATGCCGTAGATTTTTACCATACCTATCTGGACATTGTTGCTGACAGGCTTTCTGCATTGTCTTCATTGGAAAAGGAAGTTATTGACGAGAGGAAAGTGGAAAATTTTTCTGAGCAGCTCATTGAGCTGAAGGAAAGGCTTTATGGGATTTCATATTCAGTGAGTGAACACATTGATGAAATGGACCTGGTTCCTGCTGTTGCCAACAGGCTCGAAAAGGACTTACAAACGGTGCATCATTTTGGAATTCGCGACAAGATTGAATCATTTGAGGAACAGGTCAACGATTTCAGGACTGCGTTCAATGATTTTTATGTGAAGGTGCTCTAATGGCTATTGGCGGTATTCGCCAAATACATTTCTGAGCACATCGGATATTTCCCCCAATGTACAAAACTGTTCTACAGCATCCATTACCGAAGGCATGATGTTGTTGCCATTGGCGGCAGCCTGCTCAATCATCTTAAGGCAATGCGCAACTTTTTCCTGGTTTCTTTTCGCCTTTAGTTTTTTTAATTTTTCTGTCTGCAGATCCCTGATGGAATCGTCAATGGTGAGCAAGGTCGGCTCCGGATCTTTCGCACCCTGAAATTTGTTTACGCCTACTACAATCTTTTTTTGCTGTTCCACTTCCCGTTGAAAATGATAAGCACTTTGTGCAATCTGTTCTTGCATGAAGCCTTCTTCAATGGCGCGAACACTTCCTCCCATTTCATCGATATGTGCCATGATTTCTTTAACGGCATCTTCCATTGAGGCAGTGAGGGATTCAACATAAAACGAGCCTCCAAGTGGATCAGCGGTTTCAGCAACCCCACTTTCAAATGCAATGATTTGCTGCGTTTTAAGGGCAACCTGTGCTGCCTCTTCGGTCGGCAATCCAAGTGCCTCATCAAACCCATTAGTATGCAGTGATTGTGTGCCACCCAGGACAGCAGCAAGCGCCTGCAATGTAACCCTCGCAATATTGTTCAAGGGTTGCTGTTGCGTGAGTGTGCTTCCACCTGTTTGTGCGTGGAAGCGCAGCATCATGGCTTTTGGATCTGTTGCGCCAAGGGATTGCATGGTTTCTGCCCATATTTTTCTGGCAGCGCGAAACTTTGCAACTTCTTCAAAAAGGTTGTTGTGTGCATTGAAGAAAAATGAAAGCCTTTTGCCAAGAACATTGATGTCGATTCCATTTTCAATGGCAGCCTTGACATAGGCCTTCCCGTTGCTCAATGTAAATGCCACTTCCTGTGCTGCAGTACTTCCTGCTTCCCTGATGTGGTATCCTGATATGGATATGGTATTCCATTTGGGCATTTCTTTGCTGCACCATTCAAACAGGTCTGTAATGATCCGCATGGACGGTGCAGGGGGATAGATATAAGTACCCCTCGCTGCATATTCCTTCAGGATATCATTTTGAATGGTACCCGTTAATTTAGAGATATCTGCTCCCTTTTTTCTGGCGACTGCTGCATAAAACGCCAACAGGATAAAGCCAGTGGAATTGATGGTCATGGAGGTGGATACTTTTTCCATGTCAATGCCTGCAAAAAGGATTTCCATGTCTTCAATGCTGTCTATGGCTACACCAACCTTTCCCACTTCCCCCTCTGCGAGCGCATGGTCACTGTCGTAACCGATTTGCGTGGGAAGGTCGAAGGCAACGCTCAGGCCTGTTACCCCTTGGGCCAGCAAAAACTGGTAACGCCTGTTGCTTTCTTCTGCTGTAGAAAAACCTGCGTATTGTCGCATGGTCCAATGCCGCCCCCTGTACATGTCTTCCTGAATGCCCCTCGTATAAGGAAATTTTCCTGGGTTGGGGAGGGGTGCAGTAGCATCATCGGCGGTGTAAACTTTATTGATGACTATACCAGAATCGTTTTTGACAGGGTTCTCCATTGTATGTTGTTTAAAGGCTGGAAAGGTTTTTTCTTGCTTCATTTTTTAGCAATTCAAGTACAATGGGTTGAATGGATGCATTGGGGTCTGCCTCAAGAAAAGTCTTTATGGCGGCTGCAAACAAGCTGCCCGAAGCATCCTCGGGAAGCGCCGCAATCAGTTGATCGATGATGAAACACTGTTGTTCCTTCATGTCAAGAACGGCCTGCCAGGCGGTTTCGCTGACATAGATTTGCTGGGAGAGGTTGTGTTCAAATTCAGTCTGGATGGATTCTTTGAGCACTGCAGCGAGCTGGTTTGCCGTGAGATTGCCCGCCGGAAACCTTGCTGCCAGGGCATTGAACCCTGACCGGTCGGCAAATGCCACAAGTCTTTCAAAGGCCTGGATGCTGAGCATGGAATTGATGTCTGACATAATGTGCTTTGTTAAAGCAAATGTACGCCAAGGGCACGGATTGCTGTTTTGTGATTTGTTGTTAATTTTGCAGTATGGAAATGCAAACAGGGATACCCGTGAAGTTTACAGATACTGCAATTGTTGAGATCAGGCGTTTGTTTGAAAACAAGGTGGAAGGCAGTGAGAAATTATTGCGTGTTGGTGTAAAAGGTGGTGGATGCTCTGGATTGAGCTATCTCCTAGAGATGGACGAGCGTTCCGAAAGGGATGAAGTTTTTGATATCGATGGAATACCTTGCCTTATAGACCCTGCACATTCCATGTATTTGTTTGGAATGGAAATCGATTGGAAGAACGGATTGGATGCAAGGGGCTTTATTTTCAACAACCCCAATGCATCATCAACCTGTGGTTGTGGCACTTCTTTTGCTGTTTAAAAACACATGATCTTGGAAACAAAAAAGGCATTCTTTCGAATGCCTTTTTTTATGGAATGCAATGTGATTATTTCTTTTTTCCTTTCTCGGAATCCGCTTCACCCAATGGCTTGTTTTTCGCCATATCTACCAGCACTGGAGCTGCCACGAAAATGGATGAATATGTTCCGGTGATAACACCAATCAACATGGCGAAAGCAAATCCTCTTGTTACCTCGCCACCGAAGATGAAGAGAATAAGAAGTGTAAGGAATACAGTGAGTGAAGTCATGATGGTTCTGCTCAATGTATCATTGATCGCCCTGTTGATGATGCCGCTCTTTGTTTCACCCTTGAGTTTGCTGCTGTATTCCCTGATCCTGTCGAATACAATAACGGTATCGTTCATCGAGAATCCTATCACGGTAAGGACTGCGGCGATAAAGTGTTGATCGATTTCCAACGGGAATGGAACAATACCCTTGAGGAAAGAGAATACTGCGAGCGTTACAAAAACGTCATGCAACAATGCAATGATGGTACCCATTGAATACCTCCAGTCGCGGAAGCGAAGGAAGATATAGAGGAAGATGGCAATGATTGCAAAAATGGTTGCCTTAACGGCACCTTTTTTCAGGTCATCAGAAATGGATGGTTGTACCGTTTGTGAACTTTGCTTGTAGCTCTTCTGGAAGTCTGCATAGGCCAGACCTGCAGGAAGGCTTTCTTTCAATCCATTGAACAAGGCAACCTCAACGGCAGAGTCTGCACTCTTGCTGGGGTTGTCAATCATGTAAGAGGTTGTAATGTTCAAAGTCTTGTTGTCTCCAACTGTTTTCAACACAGGATGCTCTCCGAAAACGGATTTCAGGGATTCCCTGATCTTTTCATTTTCTGTGGCCTTGTCAAACTTAACAGTATAACTTCTTCCACCTTTGTATTCAACGCCCTGGTCGAAACCATTGAACAATGCGGCAACACCGATGATCAAAACGAATACAGAAATGATATACGCAACTTTCCTGTACTCGATGAACTTGAAATTTGCATGTTTGAATACCCTGCGGCTTGTTGCTGTGAAGTATTCAAAATGCCTGTTTTTCTTGGTCCAGAAATCGGTGATCAATCTTGAAATCAAGATACCGCAGAACAAGGACAGGATGATACCAAGGATTTGGGTTGTCGCAAATCCAAGTACAGGCCCAAGTCCGAAGTAGAAAAGTATGACAGCGGTCAACAGGGTAGTGATGTGTGCATCCAAAACCGGGGCCATTGAACGCTTGTATCCCTCAGCTACAGCCATTTGATAGCTTTTGCCAAAATTCAATTCGTCTTTTATCCTTTCGAAGATGATTACGTTTGTATCTACCGCCATACCAATCGTCAATACAAGACCGGCAATACCAGGCGCTGTCAATGTTGCTCCGAGTGCGCTCAAAACGCCAACTGTGAAAAGAAGGTTGAGGATAAGGGCAATGTTTGCAACCCATCCGCCTGTATTGTAATACACAAGCATGAGGATGAAAATTACAACGAATGATATTCCGAAAGCCATGGATCCACCTTCAATGGCAGAGGCACCAAGTGTTGGTCCGACCACTTGTTCCTGAACGATTTTCGCAGGTGCAGGCAGCTTTCCCGATTGCAGGATATTGGCCAAATCCTGGGCTTCTTCAATGGTGAAATTTCCGCTGATTTCAGAATTTCCTGTTGTGATGGGATTGATGACATTTGGCGCAGAATATACGTTGTTGTCCAACACAATGGCAATGGGCTTGCCAACATTGTTGGTGGTCAGTTCTCCCCATATTCTCTCACCTTGTTTGGTCATGATCATTTTGATGGCAGGACGTCCACGGTCATCATAATCCTGTGAAGCCTGTTGTACGCCATCACCTTCTAATCTTGCCTTATCAGAACCCTCAACTGTTTTGAGGGCATACAATGCTACGATATCACTTTTAACACCCTTGTCGTTTGTCTCAGGGATGCCAAATGCAAAGCGGACATTGCCGGGGAACTGGCTTTTTACATTTTCAATGGCCATGTACTCATTGAAAATAGCGGTATCCCTTCCAGCGATATATCCAAGATTTGGTGCAAAGCTCATTCTTCCTTGTGCATCCTGTTGTGGAGGAATGGGTTGGAAGATGGTGAAAAATGATTTTGCTGTTTTTTTGATTGTATCGGCTTTAGCAGGAGTAGTTTTTACCAATTCACCGATGGTGGCTGACTTGCTGGTATCAGTTTTCTGGGCAGCTGTTGCAGCAGCAGGAGCAGTTGCTGTAGATGTATCGGCTTTGGCTGTTGAATTTCCTGCATAGAAGGATTGCAATGCCTTTTCTGCATCCGTGAAGGATTTGTCCAGTTCACCGATGTTGTACAATTCCCAGAATTGAAGGTTGGCAGTGGCCTGAAGGTATTTCCTTACACGCTCAGGATCATCTTTGACACCAGGAAGTTCTACGGTGATGATGCCCTTTGTCTTGTCCAGTTGGATGTTTGGCTGCGCAACCCCAAACTGGTCGATACGCTTTTGCAGTACATTGAATGTATTGCTGATGGCGCCTTCAGCAGAAGCCTTGAGCTTGGTGATGACATCGTTATCATTGTCTTCCATCTTCACGGTTCTGCCACCGGTTCCTGCAAACAATCCTGCAAGACGGGCATTGGGGTTCTGGGTTTTATACGCTGCTGCAAAAAGGGTAATAAAATCCGCATCACTGCTGGACTTTTGGCGAAGCGCCTCATTGATCGCGTTGTTGAGTCCTGGATCTTTTGGATTGTTGGCCAATGTCCTGATCAAGCCTTCCAATTCCACTTCCAAGGTAACACTCATTCCACCCTGAAGGTCAAGACCAAGGTTCAATTCCTGCTCTTTCGCTTTTTGATAGCTGATGGCGCCAGTAATGCCATATGTTACAGTGTTTTCCCTGGTGCTGTCGAGAAGCCTGCGGTACCGCTTGTTGAACTCAATGTCTTTCTGCTCAGTGTCAGCATTTGGAAAATTGGCCTTGACAAAAGCCTGGGCTTTGGACTCCTGCTTTTTCTCGTGGCTGCGAACAACCCAAGTGAAATGCAGTTGGTACAATGAGATCAGGATCAGTGCAATCGCAAAAAAACGAACCAAACCTTTCAGTTGCATGTGATTTCTAGTTTATGCTTAAAAATGAAACCCCGATTTGTCGGGGGTGGGCAAAGATAGGGATTTTGAGCTCAAAATCTGATTTGCCCCAGTGAATTTTGCCCCTGTTCTTCCGCGCCAATGTTACTAACTTTCGATGCCATTTGTTCAAGGACTTTTTTAACTTTGCCAAAAATTCAAGCATGAAACTTTCTTCTCGTCTCGATCTTTTTGCAGAACCGGAAACTTTGAAAATGGCCAAACTGGGCAGGGAACTGAGGGCAAAAGGTATCGATGTGATTGATTTGTCTCTCGGGGAGCCTGATTTTGATACCCCGGACCACATCAAAACAGCCTTGAAAAAAGCAGTGGATGACAACTACAGCCATTATACACCTGTTGCTGGTTATCCAGACCTGAGGGAAGCGGTGTGCACGAAGTTGAAGCGGGACAACAACCTTGATTACAAACCTGAAAATATTTTGGTGTCTACAGGTGCCAAGCAGAGCCTAGCCAATGTGGTTATGGCCATAGTGAACAAGGGGGATGATGTCGTTATTCCTACTCCTTATTGGGTGACTTATTCCGAAATCGTGAAGCTTGCAGAAGGAAAAGTAACGCTTGTTCGCACCTCCATCGAAAACAAGTACAAATTGACCCCTGCCGAACTTGAAGCGGCGCTTACCCCCAATACATCCCTTTTCATCTTCTCATCCCCCTGCAACCCCAGCGGTTCAGTGTATTCCAAGGATGAATTGGCTGCATTGGCTGGTGTGTTCAGGAAATTCCCCAATGTATTCATCATCTCTGATGAAATATATGAATACATCAACTTTGTGGGGAAGCACGAGAGCATTGCACAATTTGAAGACCTCAAGGACAGGATCATCATCATCAATGGTCTTAGCAAGGGATATGCAATGACAGGTTACAGGCTGGGATATATTGCAGCACATCCAGATGTGATCAAGGCCTGTGAAAAGCTCCAGGGACAATATACAAGTGGCGCAAATGCAGTAACCCAGCGGGGTGCCATCGAGGCGCTTACCGGTGATCTTGCTCCCAGCATCGCCATGAACGAGGAGTTTGGCCGCAGAAGACAGAGGATGCTGGAGTTGTTGAAAGCCATTCCTGGAATCCAGATTGCGGAGCCCGATGGTGCTTTCTATGTTTTTCCAGTCGTGACGGCCTATTTCGGAAAAATGAATGGAGAGGAACTGATCAAGGATGCCGACGACCTTTGCATGTACCTGTTGAATACAGCCCATGTTTCTACTGTAACAGGAAGGGCTTTCGGTGAGCCGACCTGTATCCGGATATCATTTGCCAACAGCATGCAGAAGATTGAAGATGCTATGGCAAGAATCACAGCGGCTTTGGCAAAACTTGCCTGATCCCTTTGACAGGATTTATTGCCAGAAGGTTTGGTATTGGATTGATTTGCCTGCGTCTCGGTCTTTGATTCAGTTACCAAGCGATGCCATAATCTTCTCCATGGTTGCTTGACCCACCCCAAAAACTGCCATGTTTCCAATCAAACCAAATGGCATTGATGGGGCCTGAGCTGCGTTCCGTAAAACTCATGGTGTATCCCATGTTTTTCAATGCTGCCCTCACAGGGGCGGGGGTTTTGTCTTGCAGTAAAATGCTTCCTGGTCTTGGTTTTCTGTCTTCAGTTTTTGTTCCGCCAAGCGACAGCCATAGTTGGTTGGAATTGATATTTGCTGCTTCAGATGCCTGTTGTACCGTCATGCCGAACTCAACCATGTTCAGAAAGAATTGCAACAGGTTTTGGTCTTGTGTATCACCGCCCTGAACTGCAAAGGAAAGAAAAGGTTTTCCATCTTTCATGGCAAGGCTGGGTGTCAGGGTTACCCGCGGCCGCTTGCCTGGAGCAACAACATTGAAGGGATTCAGTGTTGAATCGAGTACAAAACTTTGCATGCGCTGGCTCATGCCAACACCGGTCTTTCCCGCAATGCATGCAGGAATCCAGCCTCCACTGGGGGTAATGGAGACGACCCAGCCCTCTGCGTCTGCCGCTTCAACAGATGTCGTTCCCCTCCAAAGGCGGTCCTGGTATTGAACCTCAGCCAGGGCCATGGCAGTGGAATCGTGGGCAGGAACAAAGTTTCTTTTTGAGCTGTCAAAACCAGTAAATCCCCTTTTGGAAAGCAGTTCAAGGTATGGATTTGTTCTTCCTTCAAACGGATAGGGGTCACCCGGTCCAATGCTGGGATCGTTTCTTGTTGGATTGACCTGTGCCGCCCTCATTTTTGCATATCCTTTGCTGAGCAATCCCTTGATGGGTTGCTTTGGCCCAAAAGATGGATCTCCATAATAAAAGTCGCGGTCGGCAAATGCCATGCTCATCGATTGGTAGACGGTGTGGATGTATTGGGTGCTGTTGTATCCCATGGATTTCAGGTCGAAGTTTTCGAGAATATTAAGTGCCTGAAGCATGGATGGTCCCTGTGTCCATGATTGTAATTTGTAGACATCAATCCCTTTGTAGTTGGTATGTGTTGTTTCTTCCTCAACAGGTTTCCAGTTGGCCAGGTCCTGCTTTGTGATGAGACCGCCCTGTTCCTGGCATCCCCTGACAAATTCAGTGGCAATATCACCTTTGTAAAACCTGTCATAAGCAGCCATGATGGCGGCTTTGCGGGACAGTCCCTTTTTCAGTGCCAACTGTTCTGCTTCTACCATTTTTGAGAGGGTGACAAGGAGATCGGCTTGTTTGAATATTTCCCCGGCTTCAGGGGCTTCTCGTTTTTCACCGGGATGGGTTAGAAAAACTTTTTTGCTGTAGGGCCAATCCTTTATTTTATCCTTTCCTCTTTCAATGCTGTTGGCCGTTTGGGCATCGATTGGATAACCTGCCGCAAGCTGCATTGCTGGTGTCAGCACTTCTTTAAGGCTCATCGTACCATAATTGGCCAGCATGTGACAAATCCCCCCAGGGGTGCCTGGAGTAGTGGCTGCCAGTGCCCCAAACTCGGGCGGAAAATCATATCCTTTGCTTTTGAAAAACTTGGGGGTGGCACCAGTGGGGGCAACACCCATGGCACTAAGGGCGATTACTTTTTTGGTTTTTGGATTGTAGATGATGGCCTGTGTTTCACCGCCCCAGCTCAGCACATCCCACATCGTACACGTCGCTGCCAGCATTGCGCAGGCTGCATCCACTGCATTGCCACCTTTGTTAAAAATGGTGGAACCTGCGGTTGCGGCAAGTGGCTTTCCTGTAATTGCCATCCAGTTTTTGCCATGCAAGGGAGGCTTTTGTGTTTGTTGTGCAAATGCAACCCCAACAAGCATTGCAATGATAATGACTGATATGATGTGTTTTTTCATAAACTTATGCTCCTTTGTAGAATTTACCTTTTTTCATGATCAAATCAACCTTTTGCAACAGGTTGATGTATTTCAATGCATCACCTTTAACGGCTATGATATCAGCTTGTTTTCCTTCACTGATGGTTCCAACCTTGTTGTCAACACCCATGAACACTGAAGGCCAATACGTGGCAGATTTTATGGCTTGAACAGGGTCTACACCGAAGACCCTTACCCATACATCGAGTTCATTCCAGGTGCTTTGAGAATGGAATTTCATAGGGATTCCGCTGTCGGTCCCGACCAGCAAAACAACACCTGACTTTTGCAGCTGCCTGAACTTGGTTTCAAGTGTGGGTTTTCTAATGGGGGTCAGTTGGAAATAGCTCATTCTTCCGGGATGTGTCAAGGATTGTTTGATGTCTTTGACCACTGAGTCTGGCAGATCCAGGTGCCAGGAAGGGTCG
>Ga0222712_10002998_pt1 | contig 18785 bp, 16 predicted proteins | sample C33_657DmetaG_FD_165043 | JGI IMG/M metagenome (GOLD analysis project Ga0222712, IMG submission 165043) | Estuarine water microbial communities from San Francisco Bay, California, United States - C33_657D | ecosystem: Environmental > Aquatic > Marine > Unclassified | place: USA: California... | reverse complement strand
GGCCCTCGCCGCCAAGCAGGGCGCCCTCGACCTCCTCGTGACCATCGGGCTCCTGCCCGCCGGGCGGATCCGGGACCAGTTGGTCGCGGCCTATGGCTTCGACTTCTACGACCGGCTCACGCCCACCGCGGACGCGGCGGTCGACTTCGCCACCAAGGACATCCTCCTGCTTTCGCTGACCGAACGGCTGGCCTTCCTCAAGGGCGTCTCGCGGGTGCTGCGGCAGCTGATCCGGGATGGCCGGACGCCCTGCTGGTGCCACCGGCCCGCCACCCTGAAGCTCTCGCTCGCCGCGCTCGCCACCCTCGTCGTCTCCGGCAAGGCCGGCCGCAAGCAGGCGTTCAAGGCCGTGAACCGGGTCGAGTGGTTCTGCTTCAAGGAGCTCTTCCTCGGCCAAGGCCTCGCCTACGAGGACTGGATCAAGGTCCTCGCGCAGCAGCGGCTCGGGAACGCCGAGCCCGCCACCGCCGACTGCGCGGAACTCGAGCGCCTCGCCGGCGCCCGGATCCTCGAGTTCCTCGGCGAGACGGGCCGGTTGTTCTGAGGCCGGGCTTTACCTGCCTCCTGGATATTCCTAGAAGAAACATGACCATGAGTCTCGACTTCCAGCAGGTGCGCGCCCTGTTCGGCGCGACGGACGCCCCGCTGGCGGATCGCCTCGCCGGTCAGCTCGCGCGTTCCCGGCCGCCGTTCGCGCCCGCGGAAGCCTTGCCGCGGATCGCCGCCGTCCTCGCCGATCCCGCCGCGGGCGCGGTCGCGGACTGGCCGGAGCTGGAGTCGGTCCGCCTGGCCTTGGCCGCGGCGGCCGACCGGCGCCGGCTGCTCGCGCCCCGGCCGACGCCGTTGCCCTATGAGATCTACGGGCCGGCGGGCATCGATCGCTCCGCGTTGAAGCAGATGGACGACGTCATGCGCCTGGGGCCCGTCGTCGCCGGCGCGCTCATGCCGGACGCCCACGTGGGCTACGGCATGCCCATCGGCGGCGTCGCCGCCACGGAGAACGCGGTCATCCCGTACGCGGTCGGCGTGGATATCGGCTGCCGGATGCACCTGACCGTCTTCCGCCAGCCGGGGACGGACTTGGCGCCGAGGCGCGCCCGCCTGCGCGAGGCCTTGCTCCAGGGGACCCATTTCGGCAAGGCCTTGCGGTCCTCGCCGCTCGACCACCCATTGCTCGATGACCCGCGTCTCCTCGCGGCGGAACGTCGCCTGCAGAAGCCGGACCTGCGCAGCCGGGCGGCGCGGCAGTTCGGCACTTCCGGCGGTGGCAACCACTTCGTCGAGTTCGGCCTGCTGCGGTTGACGCAGCCTGCCGAGGGGATTCCCGCCGGCGAGTGGCTCGCCTTGCTGAGCCATTCGGGCTCGCGGGCGCTCGGCTACAACATCGCCAACCATTTCTCGGCGCTCGCCAAGCGGGCCACGCCTTTGCCGGCCGAGCTCGAGCGGCTCGCCTGGCTGCCGATGGACACGGAGGAAGGCCAGGCCTATTGGCAGGCGATGGAGGCCGCCGGCGAATATTCGGCCGCCAACCACCAGGTCATCCATGACACGGTCGTCGCCCTGGCCGGCCTCGACCCCGTCCGCGCGATCAGCAACCACCACAACTTCGCCTGGAAAGAGGTGCACGGTGGCCGGGAGCTGCTCGTGCATCGCAAGGGCGCGACGCCCGCCGGCGCCGGTGTCCTCGGGATCATCCCCGGCTCGATGGGCGCGCCCGGCTTCCTCGTGCGCGGCCGGGGGGCGTCCCTCTCCCTGGAGTCGGCCTCGCATGGCGCGGGTCGCCAGATGTCCCGCACCCAGGCGCTCAAGGCCATCACCCCCGAACGCCGGGACGAGGATCTGCGCGCCGCGCAGGTCGAGCTGCTCGGCGGCGGCATGGATGAGGCGCCCGGCGCCTACAAGGACATCCGCGCCGTCATCGGCGCGCAGGCCGACCTCGTCGAGGTCCTGGCGGAATTCCACCCCCGCGTCGTGCGCATGGCCGGGGCGGTCGAGGTCGATCCGGAAGAGGGCAACTGATCCCGTCGCCTCAGCGCGGCGAGCCGGGGCGGCGGTACTCGGCCAACCATTCGGGCGCCGGGCCTTCGCCACGGTTGGAGCTGTCGCGTCGGTGCGTCGCGCCGGTGACCGCCTCCACGAGCCACTCCAACCGATCCCAGAAGCGGAGGGCCTCCAGCGCGGGATTCACGAGGTTCGTCACCGGGCAGTAGTAGGTGTTCTTGGGGTCGGTGTGGTGCAGCGCATGCTGCCGCGGGGTGAGCAGGATGCGGCGGTCCTGCAGCCAGGCCACGACCGGGCCGACCTCGGCGCGCGACATGTGCGACCACTTGTGCACCTGGTTGGCGTTGATGCTGATGAAGACGAAGAGCGCCACGTGCCAGGTGAGCGCGTCCAGCCAGGCGGCGACGCCGAGGATCGCGGCCCCGACGAGCAGGAGATCCCAGGAACTCCGCCACCAGCTGAGCCGGGTGAAATGGCGCGGGTGGTGATGGTGCACGATGTTCGGCTTGATCAGCAACGGGCCGATCACCGGGGTGTCGACCGAGCCGTAGGCGTCCTCGAGCCAGTGGACGAGGCCGGCCACGAAGTCGGCCAGGACGACGACGCCGAGGAATTGAAGGAGGCAGGAGAGGATTTGCATGGGAAAGGGTTCGGTTCGGGCGGCTCCCGCGAGCGCGGCGGCGGCCCTGATCTCGAGCGGCCTATTTTAGGGGATTTCGCGCCGGGGGCGTTAATCGATTAATCTGATAACCCCTATTGAAGAGGCGGGGAACGGCGTTGCCGTCCGCGGCCGGAGCGGTGAGGATGGGCGGGCCCGATGAACGTCCATCACCTCGAGCTCTTCTATTATGTCGCCAAGCACGGCGGCATCAGCGCCGCGGTCCGCCACATCCCCTACGGCATCCAGCAACCCGCGGTGAGCGGCCAGATGGGCGCGCTCGAGGCCGACCTCGGTGTCCGCCTCTTCGAACGCAGCCCGTTCCGGCTCACGGCGCCCGGCAAGAAGCTCCTCGCCCACATCGAGCCGTTTTTCGCCGGCCTCGAACCGCTCGCCGCCCGGCTGCGCGACGAAGATCGCCCGGAGCTCCGCCTCGGCGCCTCGGAGCTGGTGCTTCGTCTCCACATCCCGACGGTCACGCACCGGCTGCGGGCCCGCCACCCGCGCCTGCACCTCACGCTTCGCTCCGGCTACCAGACGCAGTTCGAGACCTGGTTGCGCGACGGTCTCATCGACCTCGCCGTCGTCCCGATCGAGGCGAAGGGCGCCGCGCGCCCCGGACAGCTCCGGCTCCTGCGCGTGCCGCTGGTGCTGCTCGTGCCGCGCAAATCCGCTTACCGCACCGCGGGCGAGCTGCTCGTCCGGCGCAAGGTCCGGGAACCGTTGATCGGCCTCCCCCTGGCCTCCGGCGTCATGCGTAGCTTCCATCGCGACCTGCGCCGGCGGGGCGTCGTCTGGCCGGCGGCGGTCGAGGCGACCTCCATGGAGATGATCACGAGCTACGTCGCCAACGGCGAGGGGGTGGGCGTGAACCTGGCGATCCCCGAGGCCATCGAGCACCCTGATGTCCGGGCCCTCCCGCTGGAAGGTTTCGCCCCGATCGACATCGGTCTCAAGTGGAACGGCGTCCCGTCGCCCCTGCTCCGCGACGCCCTCGGCGAACTGCAGCGTTACGTCCGCGCGACCTGGCCGCAGTGGGCCCTGCCGGACGAACTGCCGGCCGCTCGGCCGGGCCGCGAACGCGCCCGGTAGCGCCAGACGCCGCTTTTCGGGTGTTTTTGGCCTCTCTTTCGTTTTGACGAACGGCGGTCCGTTCCCATCGTCAGACGACTCAGGACAGTCCGATGGTGTAATGGTAGCACAGGAGATTCTGATTCTCCTTGTCTAGGTTCGAATCCTAGTCGGACTACCACCTGAGACCTAAAGCCCTCCAACCGGAGGGCTTTTTCGTGCCTATCGGGCCGAATCCAGGAGCCGGCGCGCGGCCGCCTTGGGAGCCTCGTCCGCCCGGGCGTCGTCGAGCCGATAGAAGTTGGTGCACGCGGTCGACTCGCCGACCCGCAGGGTCCGCAGGTGGCCCAGGGTCTCGAGCTCGACGTAGGGCAGGGGGTCGGGGTTGACGTAGATCTCGGCGCGGTTGCCCTCGCCGGCGAAGACCCCCGTCGGTTCGCCGGGCACGGAGGTGATGAGCAGGGTGTGGCGATCGCCCACCCAGGCGAGCGCCTGGCCGGTGGTGCCGAGCTTGGCGCAGACATCGGGGAAGCGCTTCCAGAAGACGACGCCCTTCTCGATCTCCACGCCCTTGACCTTGCCGAAGCCCAGGTTCACCGGGTTTCCTTGCGTGTTGGCGGTCGTGGCGACGACCCGCGGCTCCGCGAGCTGGGTCACGACCCAGACGGCGATCTCGATCGGGTCGCCTTGGACTTTCGCGTAGGTGGTCGTGACCGCGAGCGTGTGGTGGCCGGCGGGGCGGATCAGGCGCGTGAAGCGCACGCCCGAAAGGGCGTCGACCGGCGATTCCAGCAGGAGGCCCTCCGCGGTCAGTCGCGCGGTCAGCCGGCTCTGGTCGAAGACCTTGGGCGGCATCCATTTGCCGGCGGCGTTCTTCATCCAGCGGGACTCCGGCGCGGGCCAGGTCTTGTCTCCCCCGAAATTCGTCCACGACTCCGCCTCCGGCCGGACCGCCTCGCCATGCAGGACGGGGTTCTGCCAAAGGACGCCTTCTTTCTCGCCCGGGCGGCGGATATCCATGATGCGCCCGATCGACGGGATCACCACGGCCTCGATCCCGTCGCCGCGGACGAGGACCGGACGTTCCCAGCCGCGGTAGTTCGTCGGCGACTCCGGCGCGGCGCACCCGGCCAGCGCGAGCGTGAGGATGAGCGCCGCGAGCCGGATCATCGCGCGTTCCAGAGGATGACGAGGTTCTTGGTCTGGCGGCCCGCGACGATCAGGTCGGGCTTGCCGTCGCCGTCGAGGTCGGCCGCCTTGAAGTCCTCGACCGCGATCTCCTTGGTCGTGAGCGTGCTCGTCCGCCACGTCTTGCCGTCGGCATCGAGCGGCGTCAGCAGGCGGATGCCCGGGTCGGCGCCGCGCCAGCCGACGACAAACTGGTCGGACCCCGTGCCGAGGAAGTCGGCGACCGCGACCGCGTGGCCTTCCTTGAAGCCATCGAGCACCTGCTGCCGGAGCCACTGGCCGCCCGCGTCCCGGGTGTAGACCGCGGAAGCCGTGCCATGGAAGGGCTCGACCGTGGCGAGGAAGCGCTGGCCGTTGGCCAGCTTGCCATCGCGGAGTTCGCCGGTCGGCACGTCGGTCAGCGCGGTCTTCGTCCAGGCGCCGGCCTCGAAAGTGTTGAACCAGATGCCTTCCTTGGAGCCGGAGAGGATCTGCTGGGCCGGGCCCGTCCCCCAGCGCGTCGGCTGCAGGTTATGCGTCACGTGGCCGGCATCGTTGACGACGGCGAGTTTCCACGGCTGCTTGGGGTCGGCCGGCTTCTCGTAGGCGAGCATCTTGGCGCCGACGCCGGCGGAATTCTTGTTCCCGCGGCCGTGGAGCGGCTGCACGACGAGGTCCCAGCGCTTGGCGTCGACCTGCACCCACTGCATGCGGTGGACCGTCGGCTCATGCGGCAGTTCGATCGCCTCCCACTTCCGCGTCGGGTCGGCGGGGGCCTTGAGGTAGAAGACCGCGCCGCTGTTGACCGTGTCGGACGGATTCCAGCCGGCGCCCACGGCGACCTCGCATTTCCCGTCGATGACCTGGGCCGCGATGCACACATGATCGAGCTTCGTCAGGTTCTCCGCGATCACGTGCTTCTGCCAGGTCGGGTTCCGGTACCACTGCACCGTATGCTGGTCGGCCAGCAGGATGTCGGGCTTGCCGTCGCCGTCGACATCGGCGATCGCGAGGCCGTAGCCGATCGAGACCTTGTCGATCTCCTGGAGGCGGAACTTCGGTTCCGGCGGCGCCGCGTGGGCCAGCAGGGGGGCGAGGGCGAGGAGCAGGGTGGGGCGCATGGGGATGGGGTAACGCTTCCGACCCCGCCTGTCCACCGCGGTTCCGGCCGGGGTCAGGCCAGCTTAATGGGGTCAGACCCCATTAATAGGGTCTGACCCCATTAAGCTGGTGTGTCCCCGATAAGCGTTTGAGGTCCCGTGGTCGCGGCCTATCAAAGGAGGCATGCTACCCCGCAGGTCCTTCCTGAAGCTCGGCGTCGGCGTGACCGCGGCGACCCTGGTCCGTCCGTGGGCGCGCGCCGCCGAGGAGCCCAAGCCCGCCGCCCCGCTCGCGGCCTTCGCCGTCGTCGGCGACACGCATTACTTCGCCGACAAGGACGATCCCGCGCGGCTGCAAGCCGCCTCGCGCGCCTACAACACCGGCTTGATCGACACGCTCAACGCCCTGCCGGGCCGGGCGATCGACGAGGCCGCCGGCGGCGGCCTCGTCGCCCCGTTGGCCGCGCTCCTGCACGTGGGCGACCTCATCGACAGCGGCGACAAGAACGGCGCGGTCATCCAGGAGATGCAGCGGACCGAATGGGCGGAGTGGCAGAAGGACTACGGTCTCGACGGCGCCGGGGGGCGGTTGAAGTTCCCCGTGTACGAGATCCACGGCAACCACGATGGTCCGCACGGCAAGGGCATCGTCCTCGATGGCATCGTCGACCGCAACCAGCGCCGGAAGCAGCTCAAGGGCGTGTCGGCCAACGGGCTCCATTACTCCTGGGACGCCGGCCCCGTGCACTTCGTGCATCTCGGCATCACCGTCGGCCAGGTCAAGGAAGTGAAGCGCAAGCGCCGTTACGACCCCGTCGAGAGCCTCGACTTCCTCGTCGCCGACCTCGCGAAGCACGTCGGCGCCTCCGGCCGGCCCGTCGTCATCGCCCACCACGTCGACTTCGCCCGCTACTGCGGCGAGGTGCCCGACGACGTGGTCCTGAAGCACGAGTGGGACTACGCCGACGTCGCCGCGTTCCACGCGGCGCTCAAGCCGTACCGCGTCGCCGGCATCTTCTACGGCCACACGCACGTCCGCGGCGTGTACGCCTGGACCGGCCCCAAGCCCGCGCCCGTCATCGCCGGCAAGCCCTTGCCGGCCGGCATCCCGACCTTCAACACCGACAACGCCGCGCACTTCAGCGGACCGGCGCAGGCCTTCCTGTACGCCGAGGTCCATGAGCGCGAGATCCTCGTGCGCGAGCTCGCGACCACCGACGGGTGGAAGACCAGCCGCTGGACGCCGCTCGCCTGGCGCCTGCCGCACGGCTCCGGCTGAGGCGGCCCGCTCAGCGCAGCAGCGCCGGGAAGAGCTTGCCGAGACCGTCGGCCATGATCTCCACGCCGATGGCCGCCAGCACGAGGCCCATCAGCCGGGTCATGACGTTGATGCCCGTCTGGCCGAGCCAGCGCGTGATGCGCCCGCTGGCCGCGAGGCAGGCGAAGGTCGCGACCCCGCCGACCACCGCGTAGCCGACGAGGAGCGCCTGGTCGGCGAGCCCCCGGGACTTCTCGGCGTAGATGATCATCGTGGAGATGGTGGCCGGCCCGGTGATGAGCGGCACCGCCAGCGGCGAGACCGCCACGCTGTCGCCCGCGTCCACCTTCTGGCTCGCCTCGCTGAGGTCGCGCGACGAGCTGTCCGCCGGTTCGGCGTTGAGCATCTGCACCGCGTTGATGAGGAGGAGCACCCCGCCCCCCACCTGGAAGGACGCGATGGAGATGCCGAAGAACCGCAGCAGCTGCAGGCCGGCGAGCGCGCTCGCCGCGATCACGAGGAAGACCGTGACGGTGCTCACCCAGATGGTGCGCTGCCGTTGCGCCGGGGTCAGGTTCGCGGTGAAATGGATGAAGAACGGGATCACCCCGATCGGGTTGAGCACGGCGAGCAACGTGAGCAGCGGCTTCAAGGTGTCCATGGCAGACCTCCTAGGCTGACGTCCCCGTCCGGCGATGCAAACGCCGAGCGGGCGGGTATTCGCCCGCCTTCGCTCAGTCCCCGCCGCTTATGAGCGGACCGGCTCGTTCAGGCCGTCAGGCGCTCCAGGCACTCGCGGTAGAGCGCCTGCGTCTTCGCGATCACGTCGTCCGGCAGGCGGGGGCCCGGGGCGGTCTTGTTCCACGGCTGCGCCTCGAGCCAATCGCGCACGAACTGCTTGTCGTAGGAAGGTTGCGACCGGCCCGGCTGCCAGCTCTCGCGGGGCCAGTAACGCGAGGAGTCGGGCGTGAGCACCTCGTCGATGAGGACGAGGGAGCCGTCGGGCGCCGTGCCGAACTCGAACTTGGTGTCGGCCAGGATGACGCCCGCCTTGGCCGCGCGGGCGTTGCCCATGCGGTAGAGCGCGATCGACGTGTCGTGCACCTGGCGGAAGACCCGCTCGCCCAGGATCTCGGCGCAGCGCGCGCGGGTGATGGCCTCGTCATGCCCCTCGGCGGCCTTGGTGGAGGGCGTGAAGATCGGCTCGGGCAGGGCGGAGCCGTCGAGCAGGCCCTGGGGCAAGGCGTGGTCGAGGATGGCGCCGGTGCGGGCGTATTCCTTGAAACCGCCGCCCGCGAGGTAACCGCGGACGACCGCCTCGACCGGGAGGGGGACGAGCTTGCGGACCAGCATCGAGCGGGGGATGAGGTGCTCGTGGCCCTTGAGCGCGCGGGTCAGCGCGGCCAGGTGGTCCGGCACGAGGTGCGTCGGGAAGACGGCCGCGGCCTGCTCGAACCACCAGAGGCTGATCTGCGTGAGCAGGATACCCTTGCCGGGGACGCCGTTGGGCATGACGACGTCGAAAGCCGAGAGCCGGTCGGTCGCGACGATGAGGTAGTGCTCGCCGAGGTCGAAGACCTCGCGGACCTTGCCTTTCGCCTTCAGCGGGTAGGGCAGACCGGTGACGGTCATCAGGGCTTCGGTCGGCAGGGCGGGCGCTTTCATCCTGCGCGGACAGTGGGCGCCGCGCGGGCGGAGGGCAAGTCAACGCGTTCAGCGTTGAGGCGCCGGGCGCGCGGGTCACGCTCCCCGGATCGAGATGGAAGTCCACGACGCCCATTGCCACTACCAGTTCGCCGAGGTCCCCTACGCGGCGGTGGAACTCGCCCGGTCCGAAGGCGTCGGCTACGCCGTGATCAACGGCTCCTCGCCTGCGGACTGGCCGGACGTCGCCGCCTTGGCGGCGCGCGACCCGCGCAACCTGCCGTCGTTCGGCCTGCATCCCTGGGATGTCCCGACCGCGCCGCCGGATTGGCTCGCGGAGCTGCGCCGCGTGCTCGTCGCCCATCCCGGGGCCGGCGTCGGCGAGATGGGCCTCGACCGCTGGATCGAGGGTTTCGACCCCGTCGCGCAGGAAGCCGCCTTCCGCGCGCAGCTCGCGCTCGCCGTCGAGCTCGACCGGCCGCTCACGATCCATTGCGTCCGCGCGATCGGCCCGCTGATGGACCTGCTCCGCGCCGCGGAGCTCCCGCGCCGCGGCTTCCTGCTCCATAGCTGGAACGGGCCGGTGGAGCTCGTGCCGGAGCTCGCGCGGCTCGGCGCTTACTTCTCCTTCAGCGCCCACCATCTCCCGGTGCGCAAGGCCGACCTCCGCGGCCAGTTCGCCGCCGCCATCCCGCGCGAGCGGATCCTGGTCGAGACCGACGCGCCCGCGCTGTGCCCGGCGCCGGAGCATCGCGTGCACGAGCTCCCGCCTTCGGCCGAAGGCGTCGAACAGAACCACCCGGCGAACCTGCTCCGCAACCTGACCGAGCTGGCGTCGACGATGGGCGTGACGGCGGAGCAGGCGGCCGCGACGACGCGGACGAACTTCGCGCGGTTATTCCTGGGGACGTAGCGCCAGCCGGAGGGCCTCGCCCGCCGCCGCCAGCCCGAACGCGCCGGCGACATGCGCGGCCGTGCCGTAGCCCCACTCGCAGTTCGGGCGCAGGTCCTCGCCCTCGGGGAGCTCGCCGCCCGGCAATCCCGCGCAGTCCGTCGGTTGCGTGAACGGTTCGTCGGACCAGACGCACGACACGCCGAAGGGAGCCTTGCCGCGCGGGAAATCGAAGTTCTGCCGCAGGCGCTTGCGCACCAGCATCATGAGGGGGTCGTCGCGCGAGTCGCGCAGGTCGGTGACCTTGAGCCGCGTGCCGTCGAGGCGGCCCGCGCAACCGCCCACCGTCACCACGGCCAGCTTCCGGTTCACCGCCTCGGCGATGAGCCCGCACTTGGGCGACAGCGCGTCCATCGCGTCGATCACCACGCCCGCGAAGCCCGCCAGCACCTCGTGCGGGTTGAAGCGGGAGAGGAAGCGCGGGTGCTCCGTCACGCGGATCGCCGGGTGGATGGCGCGGGCCCGTTCGGCGACGGCGGCCGTCTTGGCCTTGCCGATGTTGCCGGCGAGCGCGTGCAGCTGGCGGTTCGTATTGGAGACGCAGACGCTGTCGCCGTCGACCAACGCGAGGTGGCCGACGCCGGAGCGGGCGAGGGCCTCCGCGGTCCACGAGCCGACCCCGCCGAGGCCGACGACCATGAAGCCCGCGCCGGCGAGCCGTTCCATGCCGGCGCGCCCGTAGAGGCGGCCGACGCCGGCGAAGCGTTCGAGGTGGGCGGGATCCATCCGGCTTCCATCAAGGCGCGAAACGGGTCCGCTCCAAGAAGCAAAATGGGAGGGTCCGGGCTTGAAGGTTTCGCCCCAATCGGCAACCTTGGTTCTCCCTCATGGCCGATACCCCGCCCAAGATCCTCCAAGCCCCCACGTCCCCGCTGTGGTATCATGTCACGGTCTGCGCGGTCCTCGGCCTCGGGCTCGCCTTGGTCTTCGCCTTCGTGCTGGCGGGCAAGGACACCATGGCCGCCGAGGGCGTCACCGGGGTCTTCCGCGCCGCCCGCCTCCCGCTCCTCCAGTACCGGGCCGAGAAAGGCGCCTGGCCGGCGGACTTCGACCTCGCGCAGCCGCCCGAGGCCTTGCAGGCCTATGGTTTCCGCGCCGCCACGCAGGCGCCGCTCGAGAAGTGCGGCGTCGCCGGCGCCTGGCGCTTCACCGCCGCGGGCAAGGGCAAGCCGGCCCTGGTCTTCACCCCGGCCGAGGCCGGGGGCTCGGCGCAGCGCGTCCTCGCCGCGGTCGACGCGCAGCTCGACGACGGTCAGCCCGCCGCGGGCAAGTTCCGGAGCGACGGCCTGGCCGGCGCGCTCACGCTGAGGGACGAGTGATCGCCTCGGCGCGGGTGCGGATGTCGGCCTCGTAGAGCGCGTTCACCAGTTCGTCGAGGTCGCCCTCGAGCACCTGCTCGATCCCGTGGACCGTCAGGTCGATGCGGTGATCCGTGATCCGGTTCTGCGGGAAGTTGTAGGTGCGGATACGCTCCGAACGGTCGCCGGAGCCGACCATGTTCTTGCGGGCGTCCGCGCGTTGCTCGCGTTCCTTCGCGCGCGTCTGGTCGAGCAGGCGGGAGCGCAGCACGCGGAGGGCCTTCTGGCGGTTGCGCAACTGGGAGCGTTCGTCGGCGCAGTAGACCATGAGGCCGGTCGGCTTGTGGATGATCTGCACGGCCGACTCCGTCTTGTTGACGTGCTGGCCGCCGGCGCCCGAGGCGCGGGCCACCGTCATCTCGAGGTCCTCCGGCTTGAGCACGACCTCGGCCTCCTCGGCCTCGGCCAGGACGGCGACGGTGGCGGCGGAGGTGTGCACGCGGCCCGAGGCCTCGGTGGCCGGGACGCGCTGGACGCGGTGGACGCCGGCCTCGTGGCGGAGCAGGGCGGTGGCCCCCTCGCCCTCGATCAGGAGGACCGCCTCGCGGACCCCGCCGAGGTCGGACTGCGCCAAGGACATCAGCTCGCATTTCCAGCCTTTGCGCTCGGCGAAGCGGGTGTAGGCGCGGAGCAGGTCGGCGGCGAAGAGGGAGGCTTCGTCGCCCCCGGTCCCGGCCCGGATCTCGACCATCGCGTTGCGGGAATCGTCGGGGTTGGGCGGCAGGATGGCCCGGATGAGCTGCTCGCGGGCGCTCTCGACCGCCGGGGTCAGGCGCCGGATCTCCTCCTCGGCCATCGCGCGCATCTCGCCGTCGCTCTCGGCCAGCAAGGCCTTCGACTCGGCGAGCTCGCGTTCCAGCCCGACCAACGTCTCGTCGGCCTTGACCGCCTTGGACGTGAACCGGAGCTCGGCCCCCAGGGCGGCGGCCCGGCGGCTATCCCCGAAGGTCGCCGGGTCGGCCAGCAGTCCCTCCAGCTCCGTCAAGCGACGGCGGAACCCGGACATATCGGGGCGAAGGGGGGAGTCGGACATGGCGGGATTCGGGCAATCGGGACTTGGACAGGGCAGGTCCCTCGGTTAATCAATGGAGTGCGGTCGGACGCCCGCCGCAAGCACGACCTTTCGCCCTCGCCTCTCCCTTCCACGACATGCAGCCCCAGGAACCCGCCCTCCGAGGAAGCCACGTGCTTTCCTGCGTCTGGGATTTCGACAAGACCCTTTGCCCGGGCTACATGCAGACGCCCTTGTTCAAGGCCTTCGGCGTGGACGAGGAGCTCTTCTGGAAGGAGACCAACCAGCTGCCGGCGCTCTACGCGCGCAAGGGGATCCGCACCTCGAAGGACTCCGTCTACCTCAACCACCTGCTCAGCTACGTGAAGTCCGGCGCCATGAAGGGCCTGACCAACCGGCGCCTCCGCGAGCTCGGCGCCGAGATCGAGCTCTGCCCGGGCCTGCCCGCGTTCTTCCCCGCCCTCAAGGACTTCGTCCGCGACCTCGGCCGCAAGCACAACGTCGAGGTCTCCCTCGAGCACTACGTGATCAGCACCGGCCTGGCCGAGATGATCCGCGGCACCGCCCTCGCCCCGCACGTCGACGGCATCTACGGCTGCGAGTTCCTCGAGGCCCCGCTGCCGCCCCACTTCACCCGCCAGGACGAGCTCGCGCTCGAGCTCCCGACCGAGATCACGCAGGTCGCCGCGATGGTCGACAACACCATCAAGACCCGCTTCCTCTTCGAGATCAACAAGGGCTCCAACAAGAACCCGGAGATCGACGTGAACTCCGTCGTCCGGCCCGAGGACCGCCGCGTCCCGTTCGAGAACATGATCTACGTGGCCGACGGCCCCAGCGACGTCCCCGTCTTCTCGCTGCTGCGCAAGAACGGCGGCAAGGCCTTCGCGGTCTACGTCCCCGAGAGCGAGGCCGAGTTCGCCCAGAACGACGCGCTGCTCCAGGCCGGGCGCGTGCACGGCTACGGCCCGTGCGACTACGCCGCCGCCTCCTTCACCCCGAAGTGGATCCGCCACGCCCTCGCGGGCATGGTCGAGCGCCTCGCGCAGGAACGCCAGCGTTCCGTCGCCGCGCGCGTCACCCGCCCGCCCCGCCACCTGCACGCCGACCCGTCGCCCCCGCCCGCGGCCGGCACCCAGCAGGGCCACCTCTTCGGCGAATAACCCGATGCCCGCCCCCGCCCGCAAGCGCACCACCGCGACCCTCGCCCGTCCCGCCAGCGAGAGCCGCCCGATCCTCGCCGTGGTCCTCGGCGTCCTCGGCACCTTCCTTCTCATCGCGATGGCGTTCCACACGCTGCAGGACGCCGTCTGGATGCGCGAATGGCTGGAGCAGAAGTTCCTGCTGCCGGCGACCACCGGCGCCCAGCTCGTCTCGAACCCCTGCGGGGCCTTCGGCGCCAGCGTGGCCGTGTTGTTCTTCAGCCTGTTCGGCTACGCCGCGTTCCTCATCCCGGGCTTCATCTTCCTCGCCGCCTGGTTCGCGCTCAACAACCGCGCGCACACGCTCTGGCCGACGAAGGTCGCGCTCATGGCGGCCTGCCTCGTCTTCGGCGCGCCGATCCTGACCCGCTGGTTGGGCCTCGACGCGGAGATCGCCCGGACGGTGCCGTGGGGCGCGTTCGACCCGAAGGGGGCCGGCGGCATCCTCGGCGATTTCCTCTATCATGGCCTCAGCAAGCCCGTGTTGGGCGAATACGGCGTCTGGGTGCTCGTGATCCCCTACCTCTTCTGCCTCCTGGGCGTCGTCGCCGACGACCCCAAGGCGACCCTCGCCGCCTGGATCGCCGAGTTGCGCGACACCTTCGGCGCCTGGAACGCCGAGCGGAAGGTCGCCGCGGCGAAGGCCGAGGAGGAGCGTCGCCGCCGCGCCGTCGCGGCCGCCGAGCTGCGCCGCAAGCAGCAGGAGATCGTCGGCGCCGAGGTGGCGCCGGCCGCGCAGCCGAAGTCCTCGACCAAGGCCGCGGCCCTCGCCGCCGTCGTGGACGTGCCGCTCGCCGACGACCTGGACGACCTCGACCTTCCGCCGGTGAAGAAGGGCCGGGCCGCCAAGGCGACCGAGCCCGAGCCGGCCGAGCCGAAGGAGCCCGCCGGGCCCGAGACCGTGCAGCCGGAGACCGTCACCATCACGCCCCCCGCCGCGGCCGTCGCCCCGACCCCCGCGAAGCCGGAGCCGGCGAAACCCGAACCGGCGAAGCCGGAGCCGGTCAAGAAGGCCGCCGAGCCCGAGGTCGTCTCGACCGTCGGCGGCGGCAAGGTCCTCGTGGTGAAGCCCGAGGCCATCGAGCGCGCCAAGGTCTCGCAACAGCCGAAGAAGAGCGGCGATTACATCTACCCGGACCTGAAGCACCTCGCCAAGCCGAAGGAAGGTTCGGAAGCGCCCTCCGAGGATTTCCGCAAGCGCGCCCAGGACCTCATCGAGACCCTCCGCCAGTTCAAGGTCGAGTGCATCCCGGTCGACCCCGCCGCCGGCATCGACGTCGGCATCCAGCAGGGGCCGTCCATCACGCGCTACGAGATCAAGCCCGCCCCGGGCGTGCGCGTCGAGAAGATCGCCAACCTCTCGAACAACATCGCGATGAACCTCGAGGCCGAGGCGGTGCGCATCCTCGCGCCCGTCCCGGGCAAGGGCACGGTCGGCATCGAGATCCCGAACCGCGTCCGCAAGGACGTGCTCCTGCGCGAGATCATCGAGTCCCAGGCCTGGGTGGACGCCCGCGCGAAGATGGACATCCCCGTCGTCCTCGGCGTGGACAGCGTCACGGGCAAGCCGGTCATCGCGGACCTCGCGAAGATGCCGCATTGCCTGATCGCCGGCTCCACCGGCCAGGGCAAGTCGGTCTGCATCAACGCGTTCATCGCCTCGCTCCTCTACCGTCACGGCCCCGCCGACCTGCGCTTCATCATGGTCGACCCGAAGGTGGTCGAGCTGCAGGTCTACAGCAAGCTGCCGCACCTCCTCGTGCCGGTCGAGACCGACCCCAAGCGCGTGCCCGCCGCCCTCAAGTGGCTGGTCGCGGAGATGAGCAAGCGCTACAAGATCTTCGGCAAGTGCGGCGTGAAGAACATCGCCGGCTTCAACGCCAAGATCGCCAAGGAGGCCGGCCAGCCCAGGCAGGAGGAGCTCCCGCTCTCCCCCGAGGAGCAGGCCGCCGCGACCGAGGCCGCCGAGAACGCCTTCGATGACGGCGTGACCATCCCGACGGAGAAACTGCCCTACATCGTCTGCATCATCGACGAGATGGCCGACCTCATGATGGTCGCGGCCAAGGACATCGAGACGCTCGTCGCCCGCCTCGCCCAGCTGGCCCGCGCGGCCGGCATCCACCTCGTCCTGGCCACCCAGCGCCCGTCGACCGACGTGATCACCGGCCTGATCAAGGCCAACTTCCCGACGCGCATCGCCTTCAAGGTGTCCTCGCAGATCGACTCGCGCACCATCCTGGACCGCGGCGGCGCCGAATCGCTGGTCGGCCGCGGCGACATGCTCTTCATCCCGCCCGGCACCGCGACGCTCAACCGCGTCCAGGGCGCCTTCATCGGCGAGCAGGAGATCACGGCGATCGTCGACGAGATCAACGCCAAGAACGGCGGGCCCGAGTTCGCCCAGGACATCGTCGAGGCCATCAACAGCGCCTCGGAGGAGGGCGACGAGGACCTGGGCGAGGTCGACGTCAACAACGAGGACGCGCTCATCGAGCGTTGCTGGCAGATCATCAAGACCCACCGCCGCGCCTCGGTCTCCATGCTGCAGCGCAAGCTGAAGCTCGGCTACAACCGCGCCGCCCGCATCATGGACGCCCTCGAGGAGCGCGGGTACGTCGGCCCCGAGAACGGCTCGAGCCCGCGCGAGATCCTGCGGGAGGACTGAGCGGGGCGAGGCTGAGGGATTAGGGGGTGGGTTTATCGGTAGGGCTGAAGATGCGGCAGGGCCAGGGTCCGGGGCAGGGTCAGGAGTCAGTCATGACGCGGCACCTGCTACGCCTCCGGCCAACAGATCAACCGATCAACGGATCAACTCCTGCATCGGCAGGGCTGACCGTCCTCGGTCGGCCGCGGGTCGGCGTTCGGCATGAGGTCAGGCACATCATCGCTGCGCGAGATGAAGCCAGACCCCATGCCTCGGCCGCGGACGAGCTAGGGGCAAAGATGCGGCAGGGCCAGGGGAAGGGGAGGGTCGAAGGGTGAAATGAGGGCTTCCTGCGGGGATGCCCCGGCCTTAGGCAAGCACCCCCTTCGCAACTTTCCGTCGCCCTTGGGGTTTTTCTCCTGCACACCTATGAAGAACCTGCTCGCTCTCCTCCTCCTCGCTGGCCTGGCCCAAGCCGCCGACACCCCGGCCACCACCCCGGCCGCGCCCGCGGTTGCGCCCGCGGTCGCTCCGGCCACCGATCCGGCCGCCCCGGCCCCGACCGTCGACCCGACCAAACCGACCACCCCCGCGGTGACCCCGGCCACCCCGGCCCCGACGCCCGAGCCGGAGAAGAAGAAGGAAAAGAAAAAGAAGAAGGAAAAGAAGGACGCCTAAGCGCCGCCTTCTTCGCCCCGCAACCCCGGCTCCGCAAGGTGACCGGGGTTTTTCTTTGGGAGAGGTGATATGCCGAACGCCTTCATCGATGCAGCGCTCGCCTCCGCACTGATTGCATCAAGGTAGGGACGAGCGTCCCGCTCGTCCGCGGCCAAGGCATGGGGTCTGGCTTCATCTCGCGAAGCGATGATGTGCCTGACCTCAGGCCGAACGCCGACCCGCGGCCGACCGAGGACGGTCAGCCCTACCTGAAGGCAGGCGTTGAACCGTTGACCGGTTGGTCAGTTGGCCGGCGACAGGAGTCGCCGCGATAAGCCAGCAAGCCACGTTGTCTGTTCATCGATGCAGCACTCTACGCTGCCATCGACCCAGCACTCGACTCCGGACTCCACCCCTCGCCCGCTTACTTGCCGGCGTTCGGCTTGGCCGCCTCTTCGTCGCGCTGCTTGAGGTGCGCGGCGAGGCATTCCTCGAAGATCCGATGGAGCGCCGCCTTGGCCTCGATGAAATCCCAAGCGGGGTCCTCCGCCCGCGGGTCGAACTTCGCGCAGGCCGCGCGCATCTTCTGTCGCCCGTCGGCGGCCTTCGAAGGAGCGCGTTTATCCAGGTTCTGGCCGGCGCCGTTTTCCAGGAATTGCAGCAAGGCCAGCAGCGACTCGGGGCTGGTCTGTTTATCGCGAGTCGCCCAATAGCTGGCGTCCTCGGCGGTCCGGGCGGCTTGATCGCAGACCTTGGTCCATGCCGCCACCGGGTCGAAGCCCGACTTGAGCCCGTTGTCGCCCTTCGCGCGGTCGCCGTTGATCGCCCTCATCCCGTGCTGGATCATCCAGCCCGGATGGTAGGTGGGCGGACCACTCGACCGAGCCCACGCAACGACCGCTTGGAGGTCGGCTTGCCCGAGCTTGCGGGTCAGCGACCCCCAGAGCTTAAGTTGCGCGGGACCGGGTTGGCTCATCAGGTAGGCCCACGCGCCGCGCGCGGTGGCGTCGTCGACGCGCTCCATATCGAAGGCGGCCCGCAGGCTGGCGGCCATGAAAAGGTTGTGCGCGGCCTTTGGGTCTTCCTTGGCCAAGGACATGGCCTGGGTCAGCAGGTCGATCGGGTTGTTCTGCGGATCGATTTCCTGCAGCGCACGACCGGCAAAAGGTTTGTTCGGCCCCAGATTGCCTGGGGCGTCGATGTTATAGCTTCGCGGCCCGGTGCGGGTGACGATCAGGCCCTTGTCCGTCGGCGCCGTCGGCGCGGGGTCGGACTGAGCACCTAGCCCCACGGTGAGCAAGGCAACCGAAGCCAAACGAAGGAAAAGCGTGGTGGGCACGGGGCGGGGTCGAGAGAGGGTAGGGTCGGCGATAGGGTCAGGGGAAGGAAAATGAACAAGGACGCAGGTGCCAGGGAGGAATGGGTTTGCCCCTCCGGATAAGTTGACGCGTGGGCTGGTTCAACCGTTGGCCGGAGGCGCAGCAGGTGCCGCGTCATGACTGACCTCTGGTCCGGACCCTGACCTTGGCGCCTGCCGCATCTTTGTCTTGCGGCAGCGACGAGCGTCCCGCTCGTCCGCGGCCGACCGGGGACGGTCAGCCCTAGCTGAGGCAGGGGTTGATCCGTTGATCGGTTGGCCAGTTGGTCGGAGACAGAAGTCGCCGCGATAAGCCGGCCAGCCACGTGGGCTCTTCATCGATGCAGCACTCGACGCTGCCATCGACCCAGCACTCGACTCCGGACTCCACCCCTTGCCCGCGGATTACTTCTTCGCCGGTTTGCCCTCGACCTTCACGCCGAAGAGCTCGCCATCGTTGCCTTCGGTCGGGGCAGGCTTCGCGGGCTTGGCCTTCTTCTCCGTCTTGGGTTCCTCGGCGCCTTCGGTCGGGGCTTCCTTCTTGGCCTTGCCGGCCTTGGAGACTTCCTTGGCGACGGCGCTCGCGCCGGCGACGCCGGCCTCGACGGTCTTGCCATCCACGAGGGAGGGGCCGGACGAGCCGCCGCCGATGGCGGAAAGTTTGGCGACCTCATCCATCGCGGCCTTGGCGGCGGCGTTCG
>Ga0222712_10002996_pt1 | contig 18806 bp, 20 predicted proteins | sample C33_657DmetaG_FD_165043 | JGI IMG/M metagenome (GOLD analysis project Ga0222712, IMG submission 165043) | Estuarine water microbial communities from San Francisco Bay, California, United States - C33_657D | ecosystem: Environmental > Aquatic > Marine > Unclassified | place: USA: California... | reverse complement strand
ATCATTGCGGGGCAAGGCACACTCGCGCTCGAAATGCTGGAAGACGCGCCGGAGATTGATTGCTTTGCCGTGCCGATTGGCGGCGGCGGGCTCATTTCCGGGATCTCGACTGTCGCCCGCGCGCTGAAGCCTGAGGCGAAGATCATCGGGGTGCAGGCGGAACTTTTCCCCAGCATGTACAATGTCATCAAGGGCACAAACCTGCCCATTGGCGGCGATACGCTCGCGGAAGGCATTGCGGTCAAATATCCCGGCGACCTGACCCGCACCTTCGTGCGGGATCTGGTGGATGACATCCAGCTGGTCGGGGAACGGCATCTTGAAGAATCGGTGAGTCTGCTGCTCCAGATTGAAAAGACGGTCGTCGAAGGTGCAGGCGCCGCTGGCCTTGCCGCCTTGCTTGCCAATCCGGAGATGTTCCGGGGCCGCAACGTCGGCATCGTTCTATGCGGTGGCAATATCGACACGCGCCTGCTCGCCAATGTCCTGTTGCGGGATCTGGCCCGATCCGGCCGACTCGCGCGCATCCGGCTGCGTCTGCAAGACCGGCCGGGCGCTTTGTTCGGTGTGTTCGGCATTTTTGCAGAGCTGAATGCCAATGTGCTCGAAATCTATCACCAGCGCGTCTTCACGACGCTTCCCGCCAAGGGTCTGATCACCGATATTGAATGCGAATTGCGTGACCGCGCCCATTTGGAGGCGCTGTTGGCTGGTCTGGCTGAAGGCGGATATGACGCCAGCCTTGTCGAATTGGCGTGATATCTCCGTTTTAACCGCGATTTGTTGGTAAACGATCTTTTCACGATGTCGTTCACCCGACATAGTGAGTCCACGTCGGCGGTATTGCACGCGTCGGACGTGGATGTTCAACCGCAAGAGGCTCGGCAAAGGCGATGACAGCACAGTTCCGCTTTCCCCGCTTCTTCGTGACGAGCCCTGCGCCATGCCCCTATCTGCCGGGCAAGTTTGAACGCAAAGTCTTCACGGACCTGAACGGCCTTCATGCAGGCGAGCTCAATGAAGCGCTGAGCAAGATTGGCTTTCGCCGCAGCCAGGGCGTCGCCTATCGGCCCAGCTGCCTCGATTGTTCGGCCTGCGTTTCGGTGCGCGTGGTGACGGGGGAGTTTGAAGCCAACGCCTCACAAAAGAAGCTGCTGCGCCGCAATGCCGATCTGGAAGTGTCGGCCTGCCAGCCTTGGGCAACAGAAGAGCAGTTCGCGCTGCTGCGGCGCTATCTCAGCGCGCGTCATCCCGGTGGCGGCATGTCGCAGATGGACGACATCGACTATGCGGACATGGTGGAAACGACGCCTGTCGACACCAATGTCATCGAATATCGGGAGCCTTCGGTGGATGGAAAGCCCGGCCGCCTGATCGGTGCCTGCCTAACCGACCGGCAGGTGGATGGCCTGTCGATGATCTACAGCTTCTTTGATCCGGATCTGCCGTCACGGCCCGGCCTTGGTACATACATCATCCTCGACCACATCATGCGGTCAGCAGAGGCCGGCCTGCCATATGTGTATCTCGGCTATTGGATCGCAGGCTCCCCCCGGATGGAGTATAAAACGCGCTTCCAGCCGCTCGAGCGGCTCGGCCCGCAGGGCTGGGGCCGCTTTGAGCCGGAGGAAGCCAAGGAGCGCGTTTTCCCGCCAGAACTCGCGCGGGTGATGATCGGGGCTTAGATCAACCCTGCCAATGGCGAAGACGGGTCAGCATACATGCGCCGTCCCATGCGTCCGGCCCGATAGGCGGCCCGACCGCTTTCCACCGCGAGCTTCATGGCATGCGCCATCAGGATCGGGTCTTTGGCTTCGGCAATGGCGGTGTTCATCAACACGCCTTCACAGCCCAATTCCATGGCAACGGCGGCATCAGACGCTGTGCCGACACCGGCATCCACCAGCACAGGCACTTTCGCGCCTTCGATGATGAGGCGGATGGTGACGCGGTTCTGAATGCCAAGGCCGGAGCCAATGGGGGCGCCAAGCGGCATGATCGCGACGGCGCCCGCGTCTTCCAATTGCTTGGCGGCAATGGGATCATCCACGCAATAGACCATTGGCTTGAAGCCCTCTTTGACCAGGACTTCGGTGGCCTTCAGCGTTTCGCGCATGTCGGGGTAAAGCGTGCGCGCCTCGCCCAGCACTTCCAGCTTCACAAGATCCCATCCGCCCGCTTCGCGCGCCAGGCGCAGCGTGCGGATGGCATCATCGGCCGTAAAGCATCCGGCTGTGTTGGGCAGATAGGTGTATTTCTTCGGGTCGATAAAATCGGTCAGCATCGGCGCATTCGGGTCGGATACGTTCACGCGGCGGACGGCGACGGTGATGATCTCAGCACCTGACGCTTCAAGCGCGGCGGCGTTCTGGGCAAAATCCCTATACTTGCCGGTGCCGACGATCAGCCGGCTGGTGAAGGTGCGGCCTGCGACAGTCCAGCTGTCGCTGTTCTCTGCGCCGCCACCGACGAAATGCACGATTTCCAATTGATCCCCTTCCCCCAATTGCACCTGATGCAGTGTTGAGCGCGGCACGATTTCCCGGTTGCGTTCCACCGCGACCTTGGCCGGTTCCAGCCCAATTTCGGTCACGAGATCAGCGATAGATGCGCCAGCGCGCACCTGCCGCGGCTCTCCGTTCAACTGGATGGAAATCATATGGCCCGTCCGTTCTTTTGCCTTTTGCTGCCGGTCCATATAGGGGAGGAACCCAGCGTCGCAACCGCACATCATCCGGAGCCTGCCCGCATGGCCGAAAAGCCTGTTATCTATGTCCTAAATGGTCCCAACCTCAACCTGCTCGGCACGCGAGAGCCGGAGATCTACGGCGCCGACACGCTGGACGATATTGCCGGGCGGCTGGAAGATCAGGCGCAGGCACTGGGCCTTGCGGTGGACGTCCGTCAGTCCAACCATGAAGGCCATCTGGTCGATTGGTTGCACGAAGCGCAGGCGATGGGCGCAAAGGCCGTTCTGCTGAATGCAGGCGCCTTCACGCACACATCGATTGCGCTGTACGACGCCATCAAGGCGATCAAGACACCGGTGATTGAGGTTCATTTGTCTAACCCGCACACGCGGGAAAGCTTCCGCCATAAGAGTTACGTTGGGGAAGCGGCGAAGGGAACCATCGCCGGATTTGGGGCGTTGAGCTATGCGCTCGCGCTGGACGCCGCCGCCATGCTCTGACAAAGGGCGGCACAATATCACATCCTTTGGGGGTCAAATGGCTGAGAGAACAGGTACGATGCAGGTAGATATCAAGTTGGTCCGGCAATTGGCGGAACTGCTCAATGAAACCGGGCTGACCGAAATCGAAGTCGAAGACGATGATCGCAAGATCCGCGTCGCGCGCACTGTGCAGGTAGCCTCGGTTGCTGTTGCCGCCCCCGCGCCGGTCGCTGCCCCCGCTGCAGCGCCTGCGGCGGCTCCCGTCGCACCAACAGCGCCTGCCGATCACGCCGGCGCGCTTAAATCTCCGATGGTCGGCACCGTCTATCTTGCCGCCTCGCCAGAGGCCGCGCCCTTCGTTTCGGTGGGGGACACGGTCAAGGAAGGCGACACCATCGTTATCATCGAAGCGATGAAGGTCATGAACCCCATCACCGCCACCAAGGGTGGTAAGGTCACGCAGGTTCTGGTCGCCAACGGTCAGCCGGTCGAATATGACCAGCCGCTCGTCGTCATTGAATAACGGCGCTCCAGCATGACAATCGAAAAGCTCCTGATCGCCAATCGCGGCGAGATCGCGCTGCGCATCCACCGCGCCGCACACGAAATGGGCATCAAGACTGTGGCCGTCCATTCGACGGCTGATGCCGATGCCATGCACGTGCGCTTGGCCGATGAAGCGATCTGCATTGGGCCGCCATCCGCCAAGGACAGCTATCTCAATGTCCCCGCGATCATCTCCGCCGCCGAAATCTCGGGCGCGGACGCGATCCACCCGGGCTACGGCTTTCTGTCGGAGAACGCCCGGTTCGCCGAGATTATCGAAGAGCATAAGCTGATTTTCGTCGGCCCGAAGCCGGAGCACATCCGCACGATGGGCGACAAGGTGATGGCCAAGAAGACGGCCGGTGCGCTCGGTCTGCCGCTCGTCCCCGGCTCTGACGGCGCCATTGACGATGTTGAAGAGGCCAAGCGCATTGCGCGTGAGGTCGGCTATCCCGTCATCATCAAGGCGGCATCGGGCGGCGGTGGCCGCGGCATGAAGGTCGTGTCGAACGAGGAAGAACTTGAGACCCAGATGCAGCAGGCCGGGACCGAGGCCAAGGCCGCTTTTGGGGACGCGACGGTCTATCTGGAGAAATATCTCGGCAATCCACGCCACATTGAGTTTCAGGTGTTTGGCGATGGCAATGGCAATGCCATCCATCTGGGCGAACGCGACTGTTCGCTCCAGCGCCGTCACCAGAAGGTTCTGGAAGAAGCGCCGTCGCCCGTCATCACGGCCGAAGAGCGCGCGCGTATGGGCGGCATCGTCGCCAAGGCGATGGCCGATATGGGCTATCGTGGTGCTGGCACCATCGAGTTCCTCTGGGAAAACGGTGAGTTCTATTTCATCGAAATGAACACGCGCATTCAGGTCGAACATCCGGTGACCGAGATGATCACCGGCTTTGATCTCGTGCGCGAACAGATCCGCGTGGCCGAAGGCAAGCCGCTCTCGGTCAAACAGGAAGATCTGGAATTTCGCGGCCATTCGATCGAATGTCGCATCAACGCGGAAGACCCGCGCACCTTTGCGCCGTCGCCCGGCACCATCAAGGCCTATCACCCGGCAGGTGGCATGCACGTCCGCGTCGATAGCGGGCTGTATGCGGGCTATAAGATCCCGCCTTATTATGACAGCATGATCGCCAAGCTGATCGTCTATGGGCGGACGCGTGAAAGCTGCATGATGCGGATGCGCCGTGCGCTGGAAGAAATGGTCGTTGACGGGGTGAAGACCAATATTCCGCTCCACCAGGATCTGTTGGCGCAACCCGATGTCATCGACGGCAATTATTCGATCAAATGGCTCGAAGAATGGCTCGCGGCGGAAGAGGCCAAGGGCTGATGCGCGTCTCCCGTCGGCATGTGCTGGCGGGAGGTTTGCTGCTGCCCTGGGCGGTGTCCTCAACGGCCCGCCCGACCAAGGACGCCCTTGCCGAACTGGAACGTCGTTCGGGCGGTCGGCTCGGCTTCTGTCTGCTCGATACCGGCACAGGGCGCGTCATGGGCCATCGTATGGATGCCCACTTTGCGATGTGCTCCACCTTCAAGCTGCCGCTTGCGGGGTGGGCACTGCATCTATCGGATCAGGGGAAGCTTCAGCTTGATGAGGTTCTGCCGTTGACAGAGCAGGGCCGCTCCGGCGCCAATGCCGACTGAAACAGCAACACGTCGACGACCCGACCACAGAAAGAGGGAGCATAATGCGGCAAATAGATAGCCCGGCATCCAGTCCAGATTTGTCTGCGGGCCAAGGCGCATGGTTTCAGCGGCCGTCACATGGATGAGCGCGGTCGGCACCGGCTCCCCACCCGGGATATTCTCGGCAAAGCGACCGGTGGAGACCAGCACGGTCTTGCCTTTCAAGGCCGATCCGGCAGTGCCGTCCATGACCTGCAAGGCACTGATCTGGGGAATGGATTTGGGCTGGATGGCGTAATCAATGACAACGCTTTCATCGGTCTTGGTATTTCCGCCCGCAAGCGCCGCAGCGAGGCTCGGATAGCTGCCTCCACCCAAATCGATCCGATAAGGCGCGCGCCATGCGTGGCCGAATCCATTGAAGTAAAGCGGGTTGCCAACAGTCGTCGCCACGTTTGCAAATATCTGCCCAGGCTGGAGCAAGCGGCGTTGATGCGTCACCGGATCTTTATCAAAGCTGGCGCCGATAAGGGGTTTGCGCGGCAATCGCGAAAATGCAGCCGCGAGCTCTTTGTCCAGTTCAGGCGATCCCGTCGGTACAAAGATATGCTCAAAGGCAATGCGGGACGCCCCCGCTGTGTTCATCTTGTCAACAAGATCGGCCACCTTGTTGCGGGGCCAGGGCCATTCGCCATGGGCGGCGACAGTTGGACTGTCGATGGTGACAACAACGATGTTTCCGCTGGCGTCATGCGCCCGCGCATGGTTGCGCATCACCCGCATGATGTCATCCAGTGGCGACGATATCTCGAGCAGACCAATAAGCAGACATGCGACAAACGCCCATAAAAGCGGGCGGTTCCGCTTTCCGGTCAGGGTCGTCCAAAACTGTTTAACGAGGTGGAGCAATTGGGCCTCGGGTCATTTTGTTTGGACCAGATAAACCCAAAGTGGTTAATTTCCTGTTGTCGCATATTCATCGATTATCGTGCCTAATCAATCCGTTTCGGGTCATTTTGGCGGTAAACCAAAAGATCGACAGTTGCCGTCCTGAGGATGTTGATGCCGCAAATGTCTGGCCTTGCCAGACCCACCGGGTTTCGTGCATTTGTAGGACTGCAGCGGCCGCTCGTCGCCAAGGGTAAATTGAAGATGATTTTTGTCCGGAACGCGTTTGTCTTGGTCCCCGCACTTCTTCTGGCAGGGACGTCCGCTTTTGCGCAGCAGGCGCCGAAGAATATACTTCCGCCTGCTGTTACACAGACCACTCCTGCACCCGCGCCGCTGCCTGCGCCGGCCCTGCCGCCTGCCGATGCGGCAGCGCCTGCCGAGGCCCCGCTTGCGCCGACTTGGTCACTTGCGGATGCAGGCAAGCTTCTGGGCATTGTCCGTACCGTCGCAAAGCGCGGGCTTATTGTTGCGGACTATGAACCCGATGCGCTTCAAGCGGCCATCACTGGCGGTGAAGGTGTGGCGTTGAACGATGTCGCGACGCGTGTTTTCACGCGGCTCGCAACAGACCTGCGTGACGGCCGGACGCCGCGCGCCGCGCGTGTGCAATGGTTGATCGTCGACAATGATGCGGTCACCCTGCCGATTGACGCGGCGCTCACCAAAGCGCTGGCATCGCACGATATTGACGGCGCATTGACGGCGTTGGAGCCCAAGCATCCCGATTATGCCGCGCTGAAGGCGGAACTCGCAAAGACGCCTGCGTCGGACACGGCGAAGATTGGTTTGTTGCGGGTGAATCTGGAACGCTGGCGGTGGATGCCGCAGATGCTGGGTGAAAAGCACGTTCTGGCCAACGTGCCGGAATATATGGTGCGGGTGAACACTTATGGCCGCAACATCGCTGCCTATCGCGTCATCGTTGGCAAAAAGGATACGGCAACGCCGCAGCTGTCCGCCAAGGCCGTGGGCATTGTTGTGCATCCGCCTTGGATCTTGCCGCAGAGCATCATCCGGCAAGAGGTGGGTCCGCTCATCGCGCGCAACCCTGCGGCGGCACGGGCACGCGGTTATGTCTGGACGGGGTCTGGTAAGACCCTTTCGGTCGTTCAGAAGCCCGGCCCGACGGCTGCGCTCGGCCAATTGAAGATCGACATGCCCAATGGCGAAGCCATTTTTCTGCACGATACGCCCAACAAGACGCTCTTTGCCAATAATCCGCGCGCCTATAGCCATGGCTGCTTGCGCACTGACCGTGCCTATGAACTTGGCATTCTCCTGAGCCTCATCCAGTCGGGTGAACGGCTGGATGATGTGACAGTGCGGGAACGCATCGCCGATGATCTCGTCACGCTGATCCGTGCCGGCAAGACGGAGAAATATCCGTTCAAGGAATCGATCCCCGTTCATATCGGCTATTTCACGATGGCCACCACAGGCGGCAAAGCGTTGCATAGCTTCCCTGATCTCTACGGTCGCGACGCGCCGGTGCTTGCCGCTTTTGCCCGTCCGCGGGTTGAGCCGGCGGCGGTGGCACCGGTTGTGGCACCGGCCCCGGTCGGCTGATCCGCGCAACGGGTTGATCGATAGAGTGTGTTTTCCATGGCGTGAATGGCGTCTGGAAGGGCCATTTGCGTCATCACTGCGTAACAAAGGAAGCTAGGCTGGCATTTTTGTTGCGAATCTGTTATACTCCGTCTCGACAGCGGGGTTCACCCGCACCCGGATAAAGTTGTCCAGACCAAAAGCCTTGCGCACCCTGCGTCGCCGTTCCGTCCGACGCGCGCATCCTGCGAGGTCTCAATGGACACATCGGTTGGAAAGGTCGCAGTAAATGTCTTCTAACGCATTGAATTTCGTCGTCGGCGATTACGTCGTTTACCCTAAGCATGGCGTTGGCCGCGTCGTGGAACTGCAGAGCTCTGAAATTGCCGGTATGAAGCTGGAACTCTATGTTCTGCGCTTTGAAAAGGAAAAGATGACGCTCCGTGTTCCAACGAACAAGGCGGAAAGCGTCGGCATGCGCAAGCTGTCCTCCGACAAGCAGATGAACGAGGCGCTCATCACCCTGAAGGGTAAGCCCAAGGTCAAGCGCACCATGTGGTCGCGTCGCGCGCAGGAATATGAAGCGAAGATCAACTCGGGCGACCTCGTGTCGATTGCCGAAGTGGTCCGCGACCTGTTCCGTCCCGAAGACGCGCCGGAACAGAGCTATTCCGAACGCCAGATCTTTGAAGGCGCAACAAGCCGCCTCGCCCGTGAGCTTGCGGCCATGGAACAGACCGATGAAAAGGCAGCTGCCGTCAAGATCATTGAGATCCTGAAGAAGGCAGCCCCGCAATATCAAAAGGTTGCGGCCGAAGCCTAAGCTTCGCGATCCAAGGATCCCGATGAACAAAAGGGCGGTCAGTTTGGCCGCCCTTTTTGTTTGACGTATCGGCCTGCTTGTGTGTATTATTATAGTAATACAGCTGAGGAGGCACGATCATGCGGAACGGAATTCTGGTGAGCCTTTTGGCCGTGACCCTCACACTTGGCGGGTGCGGACGTAGTCAGGCCGAACAAGGCCGGGATGAGACGCGGACATTCGCCCTGAAGGACTTTGATCAGGTCACGCTCAGCGGCGCGGACGATGTGAATGTCATTTACGAGCGGGACTTTGCTGTGGCTGCCACCGGCGCCCCCGCTGCGCCGGACCGGCTGGATATCCGCACCGAAGGGGCGGCCCTCATCATTGCCCAAAAGGAAGACAAGGGCTGGCAGATCGGTTGGGACCGGAAAGACACGTCAGCGCTGGTTACGGTCACGCTGCCCATGATCCGGGCGGCGACCTTGTCGGGTGCGGGTGACCTAAACGTCTCCAGTGCGACACCGGAAGACACCTTTGCCGCCCGCCTGTCGGGTTCTGGCAACATGACGGTGGCCAACAGCCGCGCAAAAGCTGTGGACCTGACCCTGACCGGGGCTGGCAATATGAAGCTTCGCGGTGTCGCTGACACTGTGAAGGCGCAATTGACGGGATCGGGCAGCATTGACGCTGTGGCGCTGACCGCGCGTGACGTGACGGTGGGCCTCACAGGGGCCGGAAACATCTCTGCCAGCGCCAGCGAGCTTGCGACAGGGACGCTGTCAGGCGTCGGCAATGTCGATGTCGTCGGGCCCGCACGGTGTGCCGTCCGCAAGACAGGCGTCGGCGATGTCCGCTGCGGTGTTGCGCGGGAATAGGGATCGCTTGCTCCTGTCGGCGGCAGGTTCCATACCCCCGGTATGAACCGAGCCCTTCCCCTCGCCGTCCTTGCCCTCCTCGCAGGGTTCGCCGTGCCGATAGAGGCCAGCGCTGCGGAGCGGACCTTTTCAATCTCCGACTTTCAACGCATCCGCGTGATCGGGCCGTTCCGGGTTGACGTCATTGCGGACCGGCTGACCACCGTGCGCGGCAAGGGCAGCAATGACGCGCTTGATCGGGTGCGGCTTGATGTGCAGGGCCAGACCTTGTTCGTTCGGCTGGACCGCACCAACTTTGGCGCGGCCGAAGATAAGGGCCCGCCCGCGGTCATCACTATCCGTGCGCCTGCGCTGAAAGAGGCCTCGCTGGCGGGCAGCGGCGCGCTCTCGCTGACGGGAATGAAGGGCCTGCGGGTCGCCGTTGTCGTGGAAGGCTCGGGTAGCCTGTCCGCCACCAATATTCAGGCCGACAGGATGGACATTGGTGTCGCTGGCACAGGCACAGTGACGTTGTCTGGAAAGGCGCGCAACGCCGCGATCACCGGTCGCGGCGCAGGGTCTGTGAAGGGTGATGCCCTCTCCGTCGATGATCTTTCTGCCACATGGGAAAGCGCCGGCGACGCCGATCTGGCGGCCACGCGGACGGCAAAGATCACCTCTACTGGCACCGGCAATGTCCTTGTGTCGGGAAAGCCCGCTTGCACCGTAAACAATGGTGGTAATGGACAGGTCACCTGCGGGAAATAACGTCCGCCGATGGGAGGCTCTTCCTCAAATCAGCGACAAATCCGCCAGTTCGCTCAGCAATGTCGGTGGCAGGTCTGACACATCCTCACCCTCGCTAACGCTGCCAAGATCAGACGGCACATCCTTATCTTCCAGATAGCGCCAGCCCTGATGCGCGCGGCGGGGCATCGGCTTGACGGGGATGACCTTGGCTTCCAGCACGATGTTCACGCGGCCTTCCGGCGTATCTTCAAATCCCAAAACGCGGGCGCGGCCCACCAATTGGTGCTTGATGATCCAGTAGAGCGAGCCGCCCTCCAGAATCTCGGCATGGCGCTTAGGCAGATAGCGCGTGGTGAGGCGCACGGCGTCGCCTGTGCGGTTCGCTTCGATGCGGTTGACGAGATCAGCAAAGGCGGCGGCGCCAAAGGCCACCCGCGACAAATGGAGTGGCATTAGCCGACCAGTCCGGTCGCGGCGGCCAGCCCCAGAAACGCCAGAAAGCCCATCGAATCGGTGATCATCGTCACAAAGATGGACGAGGCGACGGCCGGGTCGACATCCATTCGGTCCAGCAGGACAGGCACGAACACACCGGCCAGACCCGCAATCACGATATTGGTCAGCATGGCCGCGGCAATCACCCCGCCCAATTGCATGTTGCCAAGGAAGAAGGCGACGCCGACGCCCATGACGAGGGCGACCGTCAGGCCATTGAGGATCGCGACGCGGATTTCACGCAATATGGTGCGCCAGGTATTGGATCGGGTCAGTTCGTTGGTGGCGATAGCCCGCACAGCGACGGCCATTGTCTGTGTGCCCGCATTGCCGCCGACACCTGCGACCATCGGCATGAGAGCGGCAAGCACGGCCATCTTCTCAATCGTGCCTTCGAAGGAATTGATGATCGTCGCAGCGGACAGTGCCGTGATGAGGTTGGCGAGCAGCCAGCGGACGCGCGTTTTGTAGCTGTCGAAGATCGGCTCGTGAATGTCACCCTCACCGGCGCCGGAGAGCTTGAGGATATCCTCGCTCGCCTCTTCCTGAATGATGTGGACGATGTCATCGACCGTGATCATCCCGACCAGACGCCCGGACGGGTCCACGACGGCGGCCGAAATCAGGCCATATTTCTGGAACCGCAGCGCGACCTCTTCCTGATCCATCTCGACCGGGATCAGCGTCTGTTCCCGCTTCATGACGTCGGCCATACTGACGGCGCGCGGTGTGCGCAGCACCCAGCTGAGATGGCAGGTGCCGATCGGGCGGTGCTGCGGATCAACGACGAAGACTTCCCAGAAATCAGTCGTCAGATCCTGATTTTCGCGCAGATAATCGATGACCTGCCCGACTGTCCAATGCTCGGGCACCGCAATCAGCTCGCGCTGCATCAGGCGGCCGGCGGATTCTTCCGGGTAAGAGAGCGCCTCTTCAATGGCCGCGCGATCGTCGGGTGCCAGTGCACGGAGAACGGCGCGCTGGTCGTCCTCCTCCATGTCCTCGATAATGGCGACGGCGTCATCGGTATCGAGTTCAGCGGCGATGTCGGCCACCTGCTCGGGCGCCAGATCGTCGATTAGGTCCTCACGGACGTAATCGTTCATTTCCGCAATGACTTCGGCGTCAATCAGGTCAGACAGGGCCCGCACCAAAGCCCGGCGGTCATCGGCCGGTGTCTGTTCGATCAGGTCGGCGATGTCAGCCGGGTGGAGCGGGGCGACAAGCGTGCGTGCGCCATCATCGTCGCCATCGTCGACGGCGGCGAGAACGTCGCGCACAAATTCTCGCTTCAGATGGTCGTCTTCGTCCAGCTGATTTGCGACCACAGGGTCGGCGGTGCGGGTGATGTCGGTTTCGCTCATCGTCCCTTCCGTCAGGCTGGCGTTCAACGTTGCGTGGTTAGGCGCGCTGATTCAGCATGGCAAGCTTTGCCTTCCATCCCGCCAAAGCGTTGCTAGATTGGGAAGATGACAGACACATTTCTCCTTTCCGTGCTCGACCAGTCTCCGATTGAGGAAGGCCACACGGCCTCCGACGCGCTGCGCAACACGATTGATCTTGCCCAGACCTGCGAGGCGGCCGGATATCACCGCTATTGGCTGGCAGAACACCACGCGTCGCCGGGTCTTGCCGGGTGCGCGCCCGAAGTGCTGATGGGCCCGGTGGCGCTCGCCACGCACCGCATCCGTCTTGGGTCAGGCGGCATCATGCTGCCGCATTATTCCCCGTTCAAGGTTGCCGAGACCTTCAAACTCCTCGCCGCCTTGGCGCCGGACCGAATCGACCTGGGGCTAGGGCGTGCGCCGGGCACCGATGGGCGGACATCCTATGCGCTCCAGCGGGATCGGTCCCGCCGGAGGCCGGTGGATGATTTCCCACAGAATCTGGCGGAGATTCTCGCCTATCTTGGCAATGGCCTGCCCGAGGATCACCCCTTTGCCAGCCTGAAAGACACGCTGCCCACCGGCGGCGGCACGGTGGAGCCCTGGTTGCTCGGCTCATCCATCGAAAGTGCGGCCTGGGCGGCAGAGGTTGGCCTGCCCTACTGCATTGCCGACTTCATCAACTCAGACGGTCTGCCGCAGGCCGAGCTTTATAAGCGCCACTTCCGCCCCTCGCGCTGGCTGGATAAGCCTTATCTGATGGTCGCAAGCTGGGCGATTGCTGCGCCCTCGCGCGCTGAGGCAGAGCGGCTGGCCGTTCCGGCGCGCATGATGTTCCATCATCTTGTGCGCGGCGAACTGATTCCCGTCCCGTCGGTTGAAAAGGCCGAAAACTGGGCCGCATCGGTGGTCGACGCGCCACAGCGCAACCGGCGGTCGATCCTGGGCAGCCCGTCTGAAGTGAAGGCGCAGGTGGATGAGGTCGCGGCATTCTATGGCGCGGATGAAATGATGCTCGTCAACATCATGCCCGATCATGAGGCCCGTAAGCGCAGCTATCGCCTGATCGCTGCCGAATATGGGTTGGCATCCCCTGCCCAAGCCGCGTAGGGGCGGGCGCAGTTTTTCATCAGCAGAAAGTCCAGTCATGGCCGATACACTGACCTTTACTCTCGAAACCGGTGACGTTGTCATCCAGTTGCGTCCTGATCTGGCCCCCGGCCATGTGGCCCGCATTGCGGAACTGGCGCAGGCCGGCTTTTACGACGGCGTGGTGTTCCACCGCGTCATCCCCGGCTTCATGGCGCAGGGTGGCGATCCGACCGGCACCGGCATGGGCGGTTCGGACAAGCCTGACCTTGCAGCAGAATTCAACGCAGAGCCGCACGTCCGCGGCGTGTGCTCCATGGCCCGTTCGTCAAACCCGAACAGCGCCAACAGCCAGTTCTTCATCTGCTTTGACGATGCACGCTTCCTCGACCGTCAGTACACGGTTTGGGGTCAGGTCACGTCGGGCATGGAACATGTCGACGCCCTGCCAAAGGGTGAGCCGCCGGCGAAGCCCGGCAAGATCGTCAAAGCGACGGTCGCCTAATCAGCCGCATAAAGATTGACCAGCCAGTCGCGGAACAACCGCACTGGCTGGCTTTCCAGCGCGCGGGGCCGGCAGGCGAACCAGTAGCTGTACGGGCTGCGCACTTCGATATCGGCAAACATCGGGACGAGCCGTTCGTCGGAATAGTCGGCGAGCAAATTCTGATGGAGGAAGGCGATGCCCATGCCTTGGGCCGCCGCCTCCAGCATCAGCTGGCCTGAATCGTAATAGTCGATCGCGGCAGGCTCGAGATCGGGCAGGCCGACCGCTTCGCGCCAAGCGTCGAAGGTTTCTTCCAACTCGCGGTGGATCATCACCGTCATCTCAGCCACCTGTTCCGGGCGGGTGATCGCGTGCGGGCCCTGCACAAGCCGCCGTGCGCCGACGGTGTAAATATTGTCGCGATAGATTCGAACGCCGAAAAGCGCAGGGTCTAACTCCCCGGCCAAAGCGATGGCGCAGTCCAGCCCGTCGCCAAGTCGGGACAGGGCATGGGCGGCGGTATCCAGATCGATATGGAGCTGGGGATGGACCTTCCGCATCGCCGGGAAGTGCGGGATCAGCCGTTGCGATGCAAAAAGCGACGGCACGCCCAGCCGTAACCGCATGACATGGTCGCGCGACGTCATCGTCTCGATCGCGTCGCCTAGCATCTCAATCGGCTGCACGACGAGAGCCATCAGCTCTTCGCCATCGTCATTCAGGCGGATCGACTGGTGCCCCCGCTCGAACAGCGGGCGACCAACAAAGGCCTCTAGCGATTGGATCCTGCGGCTTAAGGCAGGTGATGACAGGGAAAGCTCTTCGGCCGCAGCCTTGATCGACCCGAGACGGGCCACTTGGACAAAGGCTTCAATGGCAGCAAGGGAGGGGAGGCGGCGCATGACCTCTTCATATAGGACGATTGCATAAACTGCAATCACGGTTTTTCATTTCGCATTTGCACAATAATTGGGTGCAGTGCACATAGAGGGTGCCTTTCAGGCATCCTCTCCTATACAAACTTTCATAGGCCAGTCCTTCGGGGCTGGCCTTCTTTTTTGTGTCCGCGACGGACGACGCTTGGCCGGAAATTGGCGTTTTTCTTAGGGTTTTCCCTGAAAAACGTCGGTCAGGGCTATAGATGCAAGGTGCTGCAATCACATCAAAACCCTATGGGTCGCCCGTGTTCCGTAACGGACCCACACCTCAATCTCAGCTAAGCGGAGCAAACTGCATCGCTTTCGCACCTGCACAAAAGGGAAGTCTGCGCCTCCCGTTTCACCGCTCCCGCGTCGGAATTCCCAATGGTTCCAATGGCTTGATCCGCGCCAAGACGTAAAAGATCAGCAGCACCAGAATCACCGCGGATAGGTAATAAGGGAGCGGTCCCCAGATCTCATAGAGCCCGACACCGATCGACGGCCCGAGCACAAAGGCCGCGCCGTTGACGGAGGTCACGCGTCCAGCGACTGCGCCTTGGAGTTTTCGGTCGACGGCCAGCGAGGCACCTGCGGTAAACGCAGGTCGGGTGAAGCCGAAGCCGACGCACGCAATCGCATAGGCCGTCGCGATCCCGTAGAGTGAAGACGCTGTGCCCGTGAGCGCCGAGCCGACCGCCGCGACGGCCAGACCCAGAACAACCATCTTGCGCGGTTCCAGATTGAACAGTGGAATCAGCCCCCATTGCACCAAAAGGGCCGCGCCGGCGCCGATCATCAGGACGATGCCAATGGCCTGCTGCGAATCGGCCAGCGGCAGTTGCAGTCGGTCAATGACCAGAAAGCCGACCGCCTGCCCGGTCATCGCCTGCGCATGGCCCATGACAAGGCCGAGCAGCATCCAGGGCCAGATCCGCGGATCCCGCAAGGCCAAAGGCTTGGACTGGGGGGATATCGCTGCCGTCACACTGCCGCCTGTCGGCGCGCCGCCGATAGATGGATAGCTGACCGCCGCGCCATGCCCGGCATCGGTCGGCAAATCATCCCGCAGATAACGGTAGACAAAGAACAGCACGACGGACCCAAAGATCGCGAAGATGAAGGCGGGGCCGGCAAGCCCAACCACCGGCAGGCCAACGAGCCATGGCGCGGCGGCCGGTCCGAGGATGGTGCCAAGCCCAAAAGCGGAGCCAAGCATGGTGAGCGCCTTGGTGCGTTCCTTACGCGACGTGCGCAACGCGACCATGGCCTGCGCGGCGGGCGGGGCTGCGGCGCCAAAGATGCCGTACAGCATACGTGCGGCGATGAAGGCGATCATCGTCACAACTGGCCCCAGCACCTTGTGCAGGCCGAGCGTCAGAACAATCCCGCACAGACCAACCGATGAGACAAAGCCGACCAGCCCGAGCATGACCATCTCCCGCCGGCCGTCCCTATCGGACCGGCGCGCCCATTTGGGTGCGGAGAACACCCAGATGGCCGCGGACACCGAAAAGGCCGCTGCGATGACGCTGTCCGGCACGCCAATTGTGCGGCCCAAAGTGGGCAATACGGATTGCAGCGCCGTGTTCCCGGCCCCTGTGATGAGCATGACAAGGAACAGCAGCGTAAAATCGCGGTTATTCTGACGCGCATCAGCCATTGGCGGGCGCCTTTGACCAAGCATAAGCACGTTCCACGCGGGCCACTTCGAGACTGTAGGAGGAATACCAATGCGCGCGGCCCTGTTCTCGGATGGCTGCGTGTTCCGGGTGGTCGCGCCACATCACGGCGGCGGCATCATCCGCCCAATAGCTGACTGTAATGCCAAAGCCATCGGCACCGCGGGTGGACATTATCCCGCGATAGCCGGGCTGGCGCTCCGCAAGCGCCGCCATGGCCTGAGCGGCTCTTTCATAGCCGTCCTGATCAAATTCGGTGCGCGTCGCTGCAAAAATGACGGCGATGTCGCCCTTACGGTCGCTTCCCATGGGATGCAGATACCTACCGCTTGTCGCCTGCGTAACCCCCTTATTGGCCCATATGGGTTGAAAGCCCTTCGGCAATCTGCAAACTGGTGCCAAGTAATTCTGAGGAGTACCCAGCCCATATGACAAGTAGCCGCGTTGCCGCGGCCCGGTGGTTGCAGAAGAAACCAGGGGGCCCTTGGGCCATGTTCTTTCGCGGGTTCCTTAAAAATCCCGTCATGGTAGGGTCGATCATTCCGTCAAGCGACGAGCTGGTTGCCCATATGTTGAGCCGGGTCGATTGGACGAGATGTAAACTCTTTGTCGAATATGGTCCCGGTGTGGGTACTTTCAGCCAACAGATTTTAAAAAACCTTTCTCCTGAAGCAACTTACGTCGCCATCGACCTGAATAAGGACTTTGTCGATTTCCTGTCTGCCACCATCAAGGACAGCCGATTTCGACCGATCCACGGGTCCGCCGCCGATGTTGAACAGATTGTGCGGGACAGCGGATACGCCCATGCAGACTATGTTTTGTCGGGGCTTCCGTTCTCAACCTTACCGGCCGGCATAGGGGCTGCCATCGCCGCGGCGACGGCCCGCGTGCTGCGGCCCGGCGGTGCGTTTCTTGTATATCAGTATCGCGCGAAGGTCCGGGATTTTCTGGCACCCCATTTTCCGCGCATCGACAAGGCCACTGAATATTGGAATATTCCGCCCTGCTTTCTTTTCTGGGCTTGGAAGCCTGATGCCAAATAACCTTGCCAGTCCGGCGTCGGCCCGATAGCGGGCGCCCAACCGCAATCCATTCTCGCTTATCCTTTGGGGAAAAATCTGTGACCGCTGCCTCTCTTGATGTTGTTGCCGTGGGCAACGCGATTGTCGACATTATCGCTGCGGCTGATGACGCACTGATTGATGCAGAAGGCCTGACCAAGGGCGGCATGCAGCTCGTCGATGCCGCGCGTGCCGATGTGCTGTACGGCAAAATGGGCTCAGCCCATGAAATCTCGGGCGGTTCGGCTGCCAATACGATTGCCGGCATGGCAGCACTAGGCCGGAAATGCGGCTTTATCGGCCAAGTGGCGGATGACCAGTTCGGCAAGGTTTTCAGCCATGACATCCGGGCGATCGGTGTCGACTTTACAACACCGATGCGGGGCGAAGAGCCGCCGACGGCCCAGTGCCTCATCTTCGTGACGCCCGATGGGCAGCGCACGATGAATACCTTCCTTGGCGCGTCGCAATATTTGCCGGCAAAGGCGCTCGACAAAGTGATGATTGAACGGGCCGCCGTGTTGTACCTTGAAGGCTATCTCTGGGATCCGGAAGAGCCGCGCGCTGCGATGCGTGAGGCGATTGCGATCGCCAAAAATGCGGGGCGTAAGGTGGCCTTCACGCTTTCGGACAACTTCGTCATTTCGCGCCATGGCGACGATTTCCGCGCGCTCTTGAACGCTCGGGACATCGACATCCTGTTCGCAAATGAGGGCGAAATCTGCACGTTGATGGACACAGAGGATTTCGAAGCGGCCGTGGCCGCGGCTGCACCGCTCGTTCCGACGCTGGTCGTGACCCGCAGCGAAAAGGGCGCGATTGCGATCCAGAAAGGCGTGCGGGCTGCAGTCGCGGCAGAACCGGTGGACAAGGTGGTCGATACCACAGGCGCGGGCGACTTGTTTGCCGCCGGCTTCTTGGCTGGGCAAGCCGAAGGCCGCAGCTTGGCGGATAGCCTCATCATGGGCTCAGTCTGTGCTGCAGAAATCATCTCGCACTATGGCCCGCGTCCGGAAGCTGATCTGAAGGCGCTTGTTGCCGCGCGTTTGGGCTGAACGACCTTTGTCATTCCCGCGAAAGCGGGAATGACAGTTTACGCTTTCGGCGCACCTGATCCAAAAAAAAGGGGAGGCCAAAGCCTCCCCCCAGTTCCCCCTCCTGATTGCGACCCAGGAGCTTTGTATTCATGTGATTAGTTGATCGGCGGCACGCTCGTCGGCGGGGCGTCTGCGTCCGCCTCATGCACTTCGACATGACCACGGCCCACATGGCTGCGCTTGCGGCTATAAGCGTAGTAGACGACCAACCCGATCGCGGCCCAGATCACGAACATCATCTTGGTGTCGTGGCCAAGGCTGTAGAAGAGATAGGCGCAGCCCGCGATCGCCACCGGTGCCGTCACGATGATGGCGGGTGTGCGGAA
>Ga0222712_10002995_pt1 | contig 18807 bp, 26 predicted proteins | sample C33_657DmetaG_FD_165043 | JGI IMG/M metagenome (GOLD analysis project Ga0222712, IMG submission 165043) | Estuarine water microbial communities from San Francisco Bay, California, United States - C33_657D | ecosystem: Environmental > Aquatic > Marine > Unclassified | place: USA: California... | reverse complement strand
CTCAAATAGTTACAAAGGTGCCACTGTGCTTCTTCAAATGTAGAATAATCACCATCCCTATATTCATCTACAAATAGATTATACCAAAACAATCCAAATCTTTTGTGTTGTGGATAGTATCTGGTTGAGTGTCCGTCTGTTACTTTTTTGATGCGATAGTTTTTAGTCATTCCACCTCCAAGTTCTCTCAATGATACCAATATCAAAACCAAACTTATATGCCCAGAACAGAATACTCAAAGTAGAACCAGAACCTGATTTGATTTGAACATAAGGCCAGGATGGAAAATCAGTCCAACTTACAGACACCTGAAACAAACTCCAACCTTTTACATTTAGTACTTGAACGTAGAAATCGTGACCAAAATCTTCACGATGATTAAAGTTAATTAGATTCATTTCACTTTACCATGAAGAGGACAATCAGCATTTACCCATTTCCTTTCTTCGGACATTTCTTCATTATCCATTACAGGACACTTACAACCTTTCTCAACTGCTTCAGGAGATCCAGGAACAACACCATTCCACTCTTGATATGTCATTGCATCCATTTCCTCATCGGTATATTGGGGATTTTCTGGTTGCTGACAACGTGACAGTTTTGCTTTCAGATCATAAATTTCATCCTGCATCTGAGCAAATTCTTTTGAATACTCTTCAGAGAGTTTAAGATCAAACTCATAAGCAATCTTCTTCATATCTTCTTCACTACGCATATCATTAAATGCAAGTGAACAAGCACCTTTCATAATACCGATTTCATTATGTCCCATTGACCGTGCAACAGTTCCAAAGAAACGGAAGAGTTGAATGGTGTTAATGTCTTCACAGGGAATCTCAAAAGTATAATGTTCTTCGGGAAGAGTTTCATCGTCATACATTCCCGACGAATAACTAGGAGTCCATTCAGTATCAAAAGAAACTTTGAGTTTTGCTGTGTAGGTCATCGTTCTGGATTTGTATGTACCTACTATAAGACCCCTTGACTGAAAAATCAAGGGGTCATGTGCCACTAGTCGCGCTGTCTCCAGTCGTCTGGTTTGTCACCTGTAAAGAAATCAATAATATCATCAGCACCGTTGAAACCTGTGCGATGATTTGATGGATCAGGATCTCCTAAATCAAGGGCGTTCATAAAGTCATCCAGACTACCTTCTTGCATATCTGGATTTGCAGCACGTCTTCTTGCTTGTCTTAGAAGTGTTGCAGCAGAACGATTTGCCTTTGCAAGTTTTTCTGCCCAAATCATTTCTGATAGTTCTACTGACTCACCCTTTACAATCTTATTACAAATCTCTTCTAATCTCAACCGATACTGCGTGGAGAGCATATGTATTATTCAGATAATGATTATTTATTTCTAGATTCTAACTCCTTCATCATCTCTTTTGCAAGTCTATTTGATCTTTTCCACATCAAATACTTTACAATCGGATTTGCTGGATTATGTAGAATCCACCATTTTGTCTTTTCGTATTCCACTCTTGCAAGTTGAGTGAGCATATAAAACCCTCTTGCGACTGAAGAATCAGTGACAATCAAGTATGCAATACAAAAGAAAATAATGAAATATATGTATGTAGAACTCATTGTCTCAGAGTTTTGAGATATTGTAATACTTGTTCACGTACTGCCATGAGTTCATTAAAGCACTTTTGATTGTGAGCACAGTTACGAAGTTCAGGATCTGGTTTCAATACACTTTCCTCAAAAAGAGTTACTCCACGATTCCACTTATCAATTTGAGATTCTTCAGTCATTTTTTTACTACTTTAATGGGACAGGAAGGAATAACTTTTCGGATTTCTTGTACGATTTCAGTTCTTTGAACTTCAGTTAATCCTACAACTCTAGAAATGCGTTGAATAACACTCAATGCGTCAGAGCAAGTAATAATGGTTGCAGTAAGAAATACAACCATAGTTTTCTCCTATTCTACTACTATTTAAGGTAGTTTATTATTTTTTAATAATCAATCCCAACTAATGTTTTCTAATAGAAGTCCAGGCATTACATAAGTCCATCCACTTCCACCAACTTTATAATCCCACTTATACTCAAACTTATTATGACTATCCCAAGTCATATATCCTTTCTCTTTATCAAATCGACCTTTGATAGTCAAACCAAACTTATTAGAAAAGATATTACGAGTTCTCAATGCACCACCAGCTTCCCGTGTTTCAATGACTTTGCAGACATCATCATATGTTTGGATACCATACTCTAGGATGCAATTGGTTTCATATACAAAAGGACGATAAGTTTTGGGTTTTGGTGTATTTTGTGCAAAAACAGGAGAAGAAAACAGAAGTGCAGTAAGAAGAATCAGTTTTTTCATTTTTCAACCTTCCAATGTTCGTTACCAGTTTTAGGAACCCAAGTGCAGTATTGTCGATTGATAGAAACCAAGAACAACATATCATTAGTTTCTTGTTCCACTTCCATTGAATGAAGTGATTGCATGATATTTACAAAACGATTCTTTGCTTTAGAACTCAATGGAGTCACAGAAACAAATTGTTTTTTGGTTTTCATCATTTGAATTTCAACAAGAATAGTCTACTATGGACAAAGACCCAAATGGTCACTCAGGAGACAGTTTCTCATCTGTCACATTGTCTCTTCCCAACACTCTGATAATCAAATCTAATGTTCTTTGATGTGGTCTTTGTTTCCATCCATACCATTTTGTTGGTTTTCCATTTTGATATGGAGGTAACTTACTCACACTATAATATTGTTCAGCAGTAATATCATAGATCTTATCATCATTTTGTAACCACCAATGATAATCTTCACGATAATCTTTCCCACACATTGGTACTAAACAATCAGTATCCATTAGATAAAATAATGCTTGTGTAGAATGATAACAATGCCCATATGTGGGATTATTACAATTCTCTTCTCTATATTTTGGTGTTAAAAGATCTAGTGTGAGATTCCTACGAATCAATCCCATCACCAGAGCCATGTTTGCTTCTGAATATCTGTAAGGATTAAAAGTTAATCTTCTTGTTTGATCAACTTTTCCATCTTTATATCTGTGTCTCTCGATTATCTTCATGAGCTTCTTTTAGGCCATTCCATGAACCCTAACAAAGGTATTTTAGACAGATTTATGAGTATCTGTCAAGTAATCGTGGTAATACATTTCTTCTAATGAGTGAGCTTCAATCTCATGAGGTTGTTCCCAGTAATCAAGATCATCACAATTGATGTTCTTATACAACATTTTCCCTCTACGTTCTTTGAGTGTTCCTTTGACCCATTGACGAAGATGAATCAGTTCATGTATGATAGTCTTTGTGTAGAGTTCTAGATCAAGTTTGGGATCAATTTCAATCAGAAACTCCCGAGGGCGATAAATGTCACCAGATACTGAACAATATCCATAAGATTGTTCCCTACGAAGTCCTCTGTGGAGTATTTCTATGACTATGTGATGTCTGGGTAGATACTTGTGAAGAAACCAAGCCACAACGTCTTCACAACGTCTCTTACGGACATTATAACCAGTAATATCAAGGTAGTACATTAGAAGATTGATTTGAGGATTGCTTCAGAGACTTTTGTTGCCCAGTGAATCACCCACACAAAGGATCCAACAAAAATCAATCGGTCTAGGTTAGAGTACCTCATCGGTTTCATGTGTCTTCACCTACTATAAACCCCCAGGTTGATGTGGGGGGGGTTTAGTGGACAGTTTTTAAAGTGTACACTCTTTATTATTTCTTACCAACTATGAATAACTATTAAACCATTACCGCCATTTCCACCACCCCCAGCAGCATTAGCACCTCCAGCACCCCCGCCGCCGCCTCCAGAACCAAAACCTCCATTGCCACCACGACCCCCAGCACCTGTTCCGGAATTTGCAGTACCGCCTGTACCACCAGTTGACATAAGTGGTACATAAATTTCTCTTCCTGGTTGACCATTATTACCAGAACCAGTAACTGTAGCAAGATTTGGAAGAATGTTAGAGACAGTTTGTGTTTGAGTGGTTATAGATGTTCCAGTGGTAGTTGTTGTCTGTGATCCACCAGTTCCACCAGAAAGTAAAATTCCTGTGGTCGGGTAATTAAGACTAGCATTTCCGCTTGCACCACTTTGTCCGGCAAGAAAATTACTAACTCCATAAGATGATAAAAGCATATCAGCAATAGTTGCAACACTTCCCGCAGAACCGCCACTGCCATTGGCAACAGATGATGCAGTAGTTACTCCTGCTTTTCCACTATCAGCATAACAAACACGGTAAATTACACCAGTATTTTGTGCGACACAAACATAAGAACGAATTCCATCAGTTCCAAGATTTGCTGTAGATGGATTTGGATCTCCACCTCTTCCTCCAATACCAGAAGAAACATATAATCTGTCTGGAAGAACATAAGCAGGAAGAGTAACAATAGAGATTGCAGAACTTCCTCCTCCACCTCCACCACCCCTTGAAGCCGTGGTGTTGTTGCTAAATCCACTTCCTCCACCTCCACCACCTGCAATACAAGTGATGCGTATCATATGAGCACCTCTTGGTTTTTCCCATGCAACCCAGGAACCACCGTCAGTGTTTGAAATTCCTGGAAAATAATCTACTGTTCCGTTTGGACTATCTGGAAGATGTAAGTAATCTAACATTTTTTCTTTACCAACAACTGATTATAACTAAACCTGGACCACCATTACCTCCTCTTCCTGCTGTTGTTCCTCCTCCACCGCCGGCACCTCCACAACCAAAACCACCATCACCACCACGCCCACCTATTGCACCAGCAGATGTATCAAATCCAGAACCACCACCAGATCCGCCAGAGAATAATAATAGTTCCATATTATTAACACCTGGAGATCCATCACCACCAGGAAGAGAACCTGCAGTTCCTGCTACTCCACCAGAAATTGTAGGTAAAATTGTATATGTATCAGTTTGTGATGCCGGAGCTGTAATATTTCCCCCAGCAGCTGCTGTTCCACCACCGCCACCTGCTCCACCAGAAAGTAAAAGTCCTGTAGTTGGGTAAGTAATACTAGTGCCTGCAGCACTCCCTCCAGCACCACCATTCTGGCCAGAAATTGATGTAAAGTTTCCTTGAGAAGATTGAAGACAATTACTTATAGTAAATGCAACTCCACCGCCGCCTCCAGATCCTGCATAATTACCAGCACCTCCTCTATCGGCAGCACAGACTACGTATATTGCTCCAATGTTTTGAGCAATAGAAACAAAACTCGAAACACCATTACTTCCATTGAGAGTAGTGCCACCAAGTCCACCAACACCAGAAGATACATATAATCTATCTGGGAGAATAATGGCAGGCATTGTTACTCTAGAAATAGTACCTGAACCTCCACCTCCACCACCGGTTCTCCCTGAAACATTAGCTGCTGCACCACCACCGCCACCACCTCCAATACAAATAATATTAATAAAATTTATACCTCTCGGTTTATTCCACACTTCCCACTGACCACCAGCAGTAGTTGAAAATCCCGGAAAATAATCAATATATCCATTTTGAGGTTTTGGGAGATGTAAAAAATCTATCATTGTTCTTTACCAACTTTGAATAATTACTAAACCAGAACCACCACGACCACCAGCTCCACCACCGGCAGTCCCTCCAGCGCCGCCGCCTCCTCCTCCAGAACCAAAACCACCGTCACCGCCATTACCACCTATTGCAGTTCCATTAAAAGATGAACCACCACCAGAACCACCAGTAGAGAGTAAAGGTTGATAAAGTTCTACTCCTAAATTACCATTCCCTCCAGATGTAGATCCTGCTGAACCTGCTGATCCTCCTGTAAGTGTTTGAAAAAGAGTATAAACTGTAGCTTGTGATGCAGGAGCTGTAATATTTCCTCCCGCAAATCCCGCTCCGCCTGCACCAGCAGCACCACCGGAACGTAAAATTCCTGTGGTTGGATAAGCGATTGCAGTTGGTGTTGCTCCTGTTGCAGCACCTCCAGTACCACCTTGTTGGCCACCAAAACTACTAAAATGTCCTTGAAATCCTTGGAATGATGCACTGACAAGACTGTTTTGTGGAGCTGATACAGTACTCCCCCCAGCAGAGCTAGTTGCTGCAAGGGCACCACCTCCGGCACCTGCAGTACAAATAATATAAGTTGCAACTACCACACTTGGTGCAATACAAACGTTAGATGGTATACCATTAGAACCAACATTACTTACTGTTGTTGAAGATCCTCCACCTCGACCACCAACACCAGAAGAAATATATAATCGGTCTGGAAGAAAACTTGCAGGTATTGTTACTATGGTCTCAGCACCACATCCTCCACCTCCGCCACCACCTCTTGCATTTGTAGTTGCGGAGGGAAATCCAGAAGAACCTCCACCTCCACCACCAATACATAAGATACGAATAAACATACAACCTTTCGGTTTATTCCAAACTTGCCACTGGCCTCCATTAGTTGTAGAGAACCCTGGAAAATAATCTATTGTACCATTTTGTGGTTTTGGGAGATGTGCAAAATCAATCATTATTAATAATCACCTCCAATAACTGTGGCAACCCAAGCAGTGTTTGCGTTTGCTGCAACACTTGTAGAAACCATCACATATTGGTCTGATGGAATAGCAAAGTTTAATGGAATATCAATTGGATAGGATGAGGCTGTTGTTGTTGGAGTTTGTGCAGCGGCATTGATTTCTTGATATAAGAAATTATTTGCAGTTGTAAGAGTTCCTGTGTTTGTTGTTGCAATAGAAACTCTTAATGTTGCTGCAGCGGATGCAGTAGACATAGTGCTTTCTGAAAGTGAAAATCTTACTCTTTGTAAATAACTTCCATTAGAACCCGGAGTGAATGCAAGGTACATATTAGTTCCAACAGTTCCAGTACCATCAGAAGCAGTTGTTGCAGCACTCACTCTAACTGAAGAAGTCCTTGGTGTTCCGGTAAAAATTGGTGAATTATTAGCAGGCATTTGTTTAAATCTCCTTTATATTATTTTTTTAAGGCATTAACATATTATATGTAGATGCAACAACTAACCCAAGACTTGGACCACTAGTTGAAGTCGTCGGAGAGGAAATACTAATATCAACAGTAGTTCCATTGGTTGTAAAAGTATTTCCAGTTCCAACAAAGTTTAATCTAGTTACAGGTCCGGAAGTAATAAGTGTTCCGTTGGAAGAAATGCCAAGGTTGAAACCACCAATTGCAGTGACAACACCGGAAGAATTAATACTTCTTACAACTCTTATGTCATTTTCATCAAACTGAATAGATCCAGTCGCAAATCTTGTTCCCGATGGGAATTGTGTTGATCCAATACCAATGGCATAATTACTCAACCAAGCATCAGTTCCAAGTCCAGCAAAAGTTCCCTCTTTGAACCACATAAACTTCTTATATGTGGCAGGGTTTGTTTCAATACCTGCGATGAATAATTGAGTTAACGGATTACCCTCTGTTGATGCAACTGCAACTCCACTATGATTTGCAGTGCTGTCAGTAGAAGAATCATTTCCAAGTGCATCAGTTCTAAAACCAAGAACGATGTCTGGATCATATATTTTTAATTCTGTTGTAAATAATGTTGCAGAACTTCCACCAATGGTAATATTACCATTGACGTTTAAGTTGCGATTGACCTGAAGATCTCTTGTAACTGTTAAATCTTGTGGTGCAGTTAATGCGTTTGGGAGACTGATGACTGGTGAAGAACCTTCTCCTGTTCCACTGGTAACTGTGACTTGATTTGAGGTTCCTGTAATGTCTTTTACATAATCACCATAAGTATGAGTTCCAAGTCCAACAGAATTCAAAGTAACACTTGATGCTGTTGTTGCAGTTCCCGTAAGAGAACCGACAAATGTTGTTGCTGTTACAACACCAGTAAAGTTTCCATCACCTTGAACTGATAGTTTTGATGTTGGATTTGTATTGCCAAGACCAAGATTACCACTTAAGTAAGAACCACCAGTAACTTGAAGTTTCTGGGATGAAGTTCCTGTTTCTGTTATTCCACCAATTAATATATTTTGGTTTGAAGTAATTCTTGTTACTTCTACAGAATTACTATAAAATTCTACCTGACCATCGGCAGAACTATACATTCCGGAGTCATTGTCTCCAATTCCATGGAATCCATATCCGTTATTATTGACACCTAATCCACCAGGAGCACCACCTCTTGCTCTGAAAGAATTGGCAGTAGAAACACCTACAACAAGAGAATCTCCTGTTACGGTAAGTTTTGATGTTGGGTTTGTGGTTCCTATACCAACGTTAGAAAGTGTATTGATACCTACACTAGTCAAAGACCAATAATTTACTCCTCCTCCCCCTCCGCCGCCAGTGGGAAGATTTGTTAATCCAGATCCATCACCAACAAAGGCATTTGCTGTAACTGTTCCAGTATCAGTAATACTTAATCGTACTGCACCATTTGCAGCAGTTGCATCATCTTCTTTAAAGATTCTAAATTCATTAGAGGGACCATAATTATCAATACTCCAACGATAAGAAGAACCTGGTTGACCTCTAAGAATAATTCTATTATCTGAAGTTGAATTTTGTAGAATTGATATTTTACCAAGAACTGACAGACCAGAATCTGTTGGATTTGTGGTTCCAATACCAACATTGCCAGCGGTAAAATAAGTGTTATATGTATTCGTTCCTGTTCCTACCGACCATGGGTTGATGGTAATTATGGTAGAACCAATACCAACTGCACTTCGATCTTGTTGTATAAAAACTTTTCCATCATATGTGTTGATGGCTAATTCCCCTAGTTCCAAACTAGTCGTTGTAGGAATTTTGCCGGCAACAGCCGATCTTTTAATCTTAATCTTTGGATCTGCCATTCAATACCCTCATGGTGGTATATACCTTTGAAACTCTTATATAAGAGTTTTTATTATTTATTGAAAATCTTCTTCCTTATTTGTTCTTTTTGTCTTCTTTTGCAATTCTGCAACAGTTTTTGTTAATTGTTCTACCTGAGTTTCTAATACAATATTTTGATTGAATAACTCAAATGATTTTTGTTGGTACTTTGCGAGTACAGCTTTCATGTCATCTTCAGTCATAAAAAAAGAGGGAGAATGAACTCCCTCTATTTAGATTATGAAGTTAGATTCAGAAAGAACCTGCGTCAATCGTGATGTTTTCTAAAGTTCTTGTGGTTCCAGAACAATTGATAACTTGTGATGATCCAGCGCAGTCATTAATCCATAGAGAACCAATTTCAAGTCCTGCATAAGAAGAGAAAGTAATTTGTGGATTTGTTGTTCCTGTTCCACCACTATCACTTATGGCAGATGCTAACTTAAATCTTGCATCTCCCTGTTCCCAGATAAGTGCAGATTTCTTTGCAGATCCATCATGATAATTGAATAGAACTCCAAGATCCCAAGTAGTTGATGAAGATGGTGCTGCACCATCAACCATACCAAGTTCAATAGTTCTATCTTCAACTGACATTGAAGATGTATTGACTTGGGTTGTTGAACCATTAACATAAAGGTTTCCACCAACTGTCAAATCACTATTCGTTGCAACAGCACCAGTTGTATTGGTGATAGTAATTGCAGTTGTTCCATCATTTGCTTTCAAGTTTGTTGCATTAACTGTTGGAGTAGTTAATGCAGTCGTAACAGTAACAGAGTTTGGTAGTCCTACTGTGATTGTTTGTCCAGAAGCACTGGTTTCAATCTCATTTGCAGTTCCAGCGACTGTCAGAGTTTGTGATGTAGAAACAGAACCAGTTCCACTATCACCAGCAATTCCAGTTGTTAAATCAATGTTACCAATTTGAGTCCCAACGTAATTAATTACTGCGGAAGAATTGGGAACAGAGGAAGTTGATGATCCAGTAGAAACTGATGATGAGAACTGGGTAATTCCTACTCCAGTTCCAACTGTAAATGTATTTGTATTTGGATTGTAGAGTAGTTCAGCATCAACTCCTACAGATTTTGAATTTCCTGAACCATCAACAAGAGTAATATAATAGTTTTGGTTTGTTGCTACACCAACAACATCAACGTTTTGTGCTCTGGTTGCAGTTGTTGCAGTACCAATGATTGAGCCATCAACAGTTACATTACCTGTAAAATAACCATATTGAGTGGTGAATGTATTAGTACCTGGATTGTAGTAGATACCGTCATCAGTATAGACTGTCTCATTCGTTGCAGAACCATTGTGACTGTCAACGAAGGTTACATAATAATTTGCTGCATTGTTGCTTGCAGTAACAGTCTTAACTTGAGTTGCACTTGATGCATTTCCAGTTAAAGCGCCGTAGAAGTTTGTTGCACTAACTGATGTATCACCTACAGTAACACCAGAACCAACAGCAAGACGAACACCATTTGCCATGTTGGTGGTGCCAATGGCAACACCATAGTTAAAGGCAAATGTATCAGTACCAAATCCAAGCGTTCCTTGCTTGAACCACATCATCTGCTTGTATGTATCTGGAAGTGTATTAATTCCAGAAGCAACAAAAGAAACTAGTGGGCTACCTATCGTAGAAGCAATCGCAACACCTGCATGGTTTGCGGTGTCATCATTAGGTGATGTTACGGTGGTAAATCCAAGAATAATGTCTTTGTTTTCAATATAAACATCCTGACCATATAATGTAACAGATGTTCCACCAATGGTTACATTACCTCCAACATTTAATGTGCCACTGATATCAACATTTCCACTATAAAATCCGTCTTTCCATCTCTGTGAAGTTGTACCTAAATCATAAGTATTGGTAATATTTGGTACAAGATTGGATACAAATTCACCAGCGACATTGATATTATCCGTATTTCCATCACCAAGATTAATTGTTCCACCTTCAAATGTAACAGCACCAACAAAGGTGGAAACACCAGTTGCTTTGAAGTTTCTAGTTACAATATCTTCACCGACAGTCGAACCACCAGTAACTTGAACTCCACCAACAAAGAGTTGATTATTGATATAAACGTTACTTGTATTAAATGTGGTAACACCAACAACGGTGATTAAATCTGATCCAGAATCACCCAGAGTTGCATTACCCGATACTGTAAGTGCTCCACCAACGATAACATTATTAGGAAGGCCAATTTGAACCTGATTATTAGTTACCGCAGTTTCAATTTCATTTGCAGTTCCCGCAAAAGTTAAAGTTTCTCCAGTACTGAATGTGTCTGTTCCAGTGTCTCCAGATATTGAAAAACTTGATGCAGATGGTGAAACGAAAGATAAAACTCCTGAACCATTTGTGGTTAATATTTGGCCATTAGTTCCATCTGCTCCTGGAAGTGTAAATGTTGTAATTCCAGAAAGAGAATCTGGAGCCTTTAAAGTAACATATTGAGTACCATTACTTGTACCCTCTACAAAGTTTACACCACTACCAGTTGCAGCAGTGCCCCTTGTCCAATAACGATGTGAACCAAAGAATTTATTGTTTGATGAGGTACTATCAATACCGACATATAGGTCATATGAGTCGGTTGTAAAACCAGGTTCACCTGCCCTAAGTCCTGGCAGATTAGCAAGAAGACCTCTCTTTATCTGTAAAACAGGAGCAGCCATCTTTTCTTACACTATTTTTTATTATTTATTGATTTAGAATCCCCCTGCGTCCAAATCAATCTTATCATCTAGATCAATATCCAATTTGTCTACAAAATCTGATGGTAAACCAGGAGAAATTGGTTCCGTTGTAGCCTTGGAAAGGACTAAATCAGGATTAACTGTTTTATATTTTTGTGTTGCTGCATCATACATGATCAAATAACTATCCTGCACACCAGTTGAATCAAAATCTGTCAAATCTGTAAGACTGCTTGCCACTGAATTTGCCTCCGCAGATACACTAACTTTGTATTTTGGTGTAGATTTAAGTTTTACACTAAAAGAGTTTGTAGATTGAGTGACTTTGATAGTCATGATGATACCGTATCGTTGACTATTGCTGTGCCTTCAAATACTTTTTGTACTTTTCCAGTTCCTGATTGTGTGATAATCACATCATAATAATTTCTACCAGCAGTTAAATCTGCAGTTACAGTTGAACCCATAGAAATTTTAATTTCACCAGTTGCAACAGTAATAGATGTTGAAAATGATTTAGAACTTGATGCTGTTGGATGTTTTCTTATTTTTGCTGTTGCTGAATAATTTGACAATGAGAATACAGAACCATCAGAATTTGAAACATTAAAGGTCGCTTCAAAGCTAGTGCCTTTATCAATCGTTAAATTTACTGCAGGAACTGCCATTTTGATTTTTTAAATATTTATGTTCGGCCACTCTGGCATTGCATGTGGTTGGATAGTTGCACTGATTCCAATACCAACATAAGTGGTCTCATAAAGACCTTTGAGTTCTTCAACTGTTGTTACGGATTTAATTAGTGTTTCTCTTTGAGTTGCTACTTCAATCACAGCAGAACGATAAGAAACGACATCGACAGGAATATCAATATTTCTTTCTAACTTTCTAATCACATACCAATCAGTAGGTGCAAGAAGTTTATTTGATGTCTGTTTGTTTTGGTTAATATGTTGTGTTTTAAGTCCTGTTTTGGTATATGGTTCTCCTTCTTCTGGTGTAATTATTTCATCTTCCAGTTGTTTTGGAATTAGATTTCCTTCATTATCATAACCCCAAAAATATCTTTCATCCCATACTGGAGAGTCTGGAGCTTCAATGATACCAATTGCCTGTTTTTCTTCAGAAGTAGATAATCTTAACCAATTTGCAGGATATTGAGTGCCATCGGGAGTTGTAAATGGTGTATCAAGTGATAATTGTTTTTCGTTAAGTATAAACATTTGTCGTTGGTGTTTGTGAATATTTATCAACGGGCCCGTGCCAGGGCAAAGGGCGCTTCTGCGAAGGCGGCGTAGATGTAGGTGCTGATATTTGTGTTCAGCGCACCACTGTTAGAGCGAATCTTAAAACCGTTAGCCGTAAAGTCTGCCCATGCAAATATCGCATCTGCACTTGTACTATTTGGGTATAGAGACGCATCAAGAGCGTTATATGTATTTCGTGCAGAGTCAATCACAAACCAGTTATAGCTTGCATCCGTTACGGCTTTAACCATCACCCACCTCGGCCTGAACCCGGTATAAACAAACGGCCCATCTGCGCTGCCGTTGCCGGTGTAGCTGCCAAAAGAAGAGTACCCGGCTACTGGGGCGAAGCAGTAGGCGACGTAATTACGTGCTTGGTTGTCGAAGCTGCTAGTGATATTCAACACCGTTGATGTCGGCATTGCTTGTCCCGCAGTAGCGGCAGCAGCAGTCGTGTTCAGGAATAGATATTGCTGAGAGGGCGAAGAAAGAATGTTTGAAGTATAAACACCCCAGTTATCCACTACGTTTCTCGACTTAATAATGTAAAGCTTTGGCATTACACCAAGGCCGTGTCCGACGGTTTCAGATGCTGTACCAGTTCCCGTATAAGTAACAATCGAGAACCCCGCACTGGCATTAGCCCGCACCTGCGAGCTGATGGTGCCAGAGGTGTTGGTGACTGTTGAGGAGCCGGCGTCCCAGGTCCAGGCGACGTATTGAGCACCAGCCCCAAGAAGGCTGTTTGTGGTTGTGAAGCTGTTGCTCCCAAACTCACTAATGTACGTAGTACCTGTTATTTCCGCAGAGGTTGAGTTTGTATAAAGCAACCCATTGCCACCTCGCACCTGATCAAATATGTAGTGGTTTTCTGTAGAATCTCTGCGTTTCAACCAAATAAGGTCTGGGGAAAAATTGAAACCCGTATAAGCCTGATCTGCACCCACAATCGTTTTTACATCCATCACGGTGCTGGGATTGGTAATAGTGGGGGCAGGTAGGTTCTGGGTGCAGAGCGCCTTGAAGCCGCTGGGAGCGGTGTAGGCAAAAGGACGTTGGCCGAAGTTAATAGAGCCCGCCCAGGCAGGACTGCCGTACCCCTGCACCATCGGATAGAAATACTTGCTACCGACTGAAAATGTGGCAGAAGGATTAGTCCCTGCACCAGGATTGCCACTTGAATCCCAAACACCATTAACTCCAAACCACACCTTGCCAGCATTTAGATCAAGAGCTACTTGTGCAACACTTCCATTGGCTAGAGACGTTAAACCTGTGGCAGAAACGCTGCTGTTGTTGTACAGCGAAACGGCGCCACGCCACCAACAATCAGAAGCAGCAGAGAACCCGTAACTTCCAGGTGCTGCAAGATTCAAAGAATCGGCATTTATAATGCCTGGCCCTGAATCTGTACTAAGAGCGTTAATTGTATATTCCCAGTAATACTTACCACTATTAACAGCAATACTGCCGACACTGCCAGAGAAAGTGCTTCCAGTAATGCCTGCAGTTATGTCAAGGTTACCATTAGAAAGAACGCCTTTAGTTTGGTTTGAATCTTCCAAGGGAGAAAAAACACAATAGTTTCCCCTCACCTCTCCACCAACCCCCGTGTCACTGCCGTAGTTGGTGGGTGAATCCACTAAACTATCATTGCCTACCCCAGCAGTGACGCTGAAGTTATTTGGCGTCCAGTTGTTACCGTTGCCGCTGGTGTCTTTGCCTAGCGTGGTGGCGGTGGCTGCGCTGTTGTCTGCGAATTTGAGCTGGAAGCCGTTGGTGCCGTAGGTGCCGGTGTATGCCTTAGGTTGCCAGATGCCATTGGCGTCCGTCTCCCCGAAGCTGCTGGGGGTCAGGGCTTGGCCGTCGATGAAGTGAACGTCGGCGAGGTACAGACCAGCGTAGTAACTAGGGGCGGCGCCCAGGTAGTGAGCAACTGTGTTATTTACCTTTGTGTCGGCGTTTAACGTTGGATAAGTAACAGTGTTAACCGTGTCTTGAACCCCATTTACATAGAGTCTTACGCGGTTCGTTGTGGTCGCCTGCGTTGTGTCAACAACAAAAACTATGTGATACCAAGCAGTAGGATCTCGGAAGACTCTACTAGATCTATACTCGTAAAGATAAGATCCTGAAGAAGTAGTATAATCAATAGCATAAAAGGTATCGTCTGTTTGAAACATCACTATATTTTGATCACCACCGGCAAAAAATCCGCTTCCTGCCGAAAAGAATGGATCAATATTTCCACTGGAAACCCTGGCTCTCTTTACCCACCCACTCCAAGTAAACGTCTTCCTATTGCCCGTAGATACCGGGGTGCGGCTAAGGTAAGCTGAGTCCGCTGAGTTAAACCGCAAGCTGCGAGTAATCTGATACCCAGTAGTTGTAGTACCTTTTCCAAGTAATCCTAAAGGTAAAAGTTCATTAGGTAAACTCATAATGTTCCAATTCCAATCAACGAATTAGTTACAATACTTGTTGTGCTTCTTACAAAATAAGTTAAACAATCTAATCCATTTGCAGTGGTTGTAAGAGTAGGTGCAGTAGAACTTGGAAAGTCCCAAAAAGAGCCAAAACCACAAGTACGAGAACCAGTTCCATCCTGGGAAATTAATACAATTCCTGATTGACCTGTTGTAAGTCCAGTTGGATTTGCAAGAATAATATTTCCAGTTAGGGTTAAACTAAAATTATTTCCAGTGTTTAAATTTAATGTTGTGGTTGCATCAGTATTTCCAAGTGCAACAATATTACTTGCTGAATTTCCAGAAACATAAAGTTTAGTAGGAACAATTGTAGTATTTACTCCTATACTCGAAACTTGAATTGCCGGTGTCCCAGACAGTCCGGTCGCAGTTCCAGTTACATTCCCAGTTATATTTCCACTAAAACTTGATGCAGTGATGATACCAGAAATATTTACATTTCCAGAAGCATCTTGAGCAACTAGGGAATCTCCAGAATTTGGAAGTTTTAAAGTATTATTACTAGCTACCGAATTTGAGGCAAGTTCTACATAACCACTAGTCGATCCAGTAAGTCTTAGATTGGACATCGCATCTTATAGTTTTTTTATTATTTATATAAACCAAATGAGGTCATTTAGAAAATTCTCCACCCACCATTTGTGTCCGTATAAACTAACCTAACTGTAGAATATGCTAGATTTAATGTTAAGTTTTCTGCAAGACCCATGATATTGCTACCATTTCTAGCAACAACTGTATCGGTAAAGGTTCCTGCGATTGCAACTCCAACTTCCCATCCTGATGATGGTGATGATGGTAAAGTTACTGTAATACCAGCAGTTGTACCAATACCAACACCAATAACAGTACAAAGTTCACGATTTGATAGTGTTTTGTTTGTTGATGTTGTGGTTATTCCAGTATAAATGGAATTATTTGCAACTAGACTACTTACGGTTGTAACACCACTAACAACAACTCCACCAGTTACATTTCTAACAACAGCAGAACCATCAGAATTTAACCCAACATTAACAGATGAAGAGTTTGGATGTTGTATATTGTACGTCTTTAAACTAGACACGATTAATTCTTATCTCTTTTTTGTTATTTAGGTGTTTACTTCACTTTCTTCCAAATCTGGTTTTTCAATTTCCACTTTTATATAAGATGATTCTACATCTTGAGTTTCGATATATTTCTGATGATCCCAGTAATAATAATAGTTTTCAACTTCATCCTCAGTTAGACTTGGAGGATTAAAGTTTATAGGAGTTGGAACCCACTCTTTTGTTGAAAATGACCAAGTATAATTTACATCATCAAGAATCATTTTTTCAGTTTCTTGTGGTCTATTTGGTGGAACCCATTCCCAATTATTTTCATCAAATACAAAGTAATCAAAAGGTTTTACTGGCATAAATGCATCAATCTCTTGATCATATGTTTCTCCAATTGCAGGATATTTTCCTCTTATTCTGCCATTATAGGAACACTGGAGGTAATTGTAATTTTCACCGAAATGTCTTTTACAGATTTCAACACCTAGAGATTCTTGTTCATTCCCGTTTTCATCTAGGATTTCTTCATTTGCAATAACAATGACGTTTTCAACAATATTGTTACTTTTGTTTATAAGTGCAAAGTGAGCCATTTCTATTTCCTATAGTGTGAATGAACCAGTGCTTGTATAAACATACGTGTAATATCCAGGAGTTTGTGGAGAACAATTAACTGCTCCTGGTGTAGATGTAGCCGCTGGAGCTGAATTGGTTGGATATGACACAATTGCAAATCCGGAACTTCCCGTGTATCCAACTGAAGTGCCATCACAAGATGAAGCTCCACCATTTCCTGTATTGGCATTTGGGCTTTTATTAAACAATCCTGGACATATTACACAATTACCTGCAAAATCCAATGATAGTCCATTTAATGGACTAGTGGGGTTACATGCATTGCTATGACAACCAAAAATATTTAAACACTCAACAGAAGTTCCACATAATGGAGAGAGTCCACCAGTTCCGCCAGGAGTTCCTGATATTGTAATTGTGCAAGAAACCCAGCAACAGGGCTGGCTAGCCCATGTTGGACAAGCACATTTGCAAAATGAACCTGCACCTCCACCACCATAACCGATTAATTTTCCATTGTCGAATTTAGTATTTCCACCTCTCCCCCCAAAAGACGTTGGAGTAGCGACTGATGTTGGAGCAGCTGCTCCACCAGCTCCAATAACCACAGGATACACTGTTCCTGTTCTAATACCATATCTACCTCTAAAATAACCACCTGCACCCCCTGCAGATGCAGAACATGGTGAATTTGGAGTATAAGGACCTATTGCTTGTGGATAAGATGTGCTTCCTCCCCCACCACCACCAATTAGTACAATATCTACATATAAATCTGCAGAAAGTGCATTAGCATCAGATGAAGATGACGAACCTTGCGTAGATTGTGGGAAAAAATCTGTTAATTTACTCATGTTACTAAGGTAGGGTTATAGAACCTGGAGAAACAAATCTATAAGTATGATATCCCGGAGTTTGTGGGGAACAATCACATGCCCCCGGAAAAGATGGTGAAGCAGGAAAAGCATTTGGATATTTTACAATTACTGTTCCGTTTTTTGTTTTTCGACAAATTGGTATATTTGCATCTGGAAATCCAGGATGAGTAGGTTGTAAGTTTACAAAAGCACTGGAACCACCACCAGAATTATCAGCCCCATAAATTATGCAAATTTGTTCTGCAGGTATGAGGCATATATTACCCCCGTTGCACCCAGCGGGTGTGGCAGAATACCCACCAGCACCATTATTTCCAAAAATACAAACTGAACCCAATATATCAGTTTGTATAACTCCAGTTTTGATACTTAAATCATATAGTTGACCTGAACTAACATTTGTACATCCTGCTCTTACATTAACAACACCATAAGTTGGTGGTGCATATGGCGCAACAGGTTTAAGAGGAACTCCTTGACTACAAGATCCCTCAGCACATAAAACTGAAGTGCCTCCAAAATAAGATGTTCCTCCTGCACCGGTAAAACCATATACGGTAAAATTTTTCGTACAAACTGGACTACTATTGACGCATGACCAATCGGATGGATTTGCATCTGTTGCTGCAAATCCAACTTGAATCGGGCATGTGGATCCCGGACTAAGCATAAAGTTTTGGGCATGTATAGCAGCACCACCATTTCCCGACACACAATGAGTAAAACTATATGGAGGAGGACCAGGTACTGCAAAACATTTGCAACCACTTAAGAGACAATAAAAACCCCAAGCGCCACCACCAACAACTACGATCTCTGCTGGAATTAGTGTAGGGGTCGATCTACCACCTCCACTGCTAGGAAAAAATTGATTCAGATTAGACATTTAAAAATCCTCCAACCACCAGAAATATCTGCATAAACAAATTTAACTGTTAGTTTTTTATTATTTATTGCTTTAGTTAGTTAAA
>Ga0222712_10002994_pt1 | contig 18808 bp, 17 predicted proteins | sample C33_657DmetaG_FD_165043 | JGI IMG/M metagenome (GOLD analysis project Ga0222712, IMG submission 165043) | Estuarine water microbial communities from San Francisco Bay, California, United States - C33_657D | ecosystem: Environmental > Aquatic > Marine > Unclassified | place: USA: California... | reverse complement strand
TGCATAATTCCATAATTGTTTTCCTTCAAATGGATTTTTAGGATCCCACCCAAATGATTCCAATAATTCATATACTAATTTATCAGTTATACCATCAACTGCTTTATGTTCTACTTTTCTTACTCTATTAATACCATTTATATAAGACCAAATGATATCAAAGTGTTGACCTATCATTTCTAAGAAAGTGATATATTCAACATTATCTGAACTTTCCTGAATATATTGAGGTATGTGTCTAACTAAATAGTTTTTATTTTCTCTATCATATATCTCTGCATATATTGATTGAGATGCAAAAAATGAACTAGTTGAAGATGTGATTGAAAAATCTTCATACATCTTTTTTTCAAATCCATCAAATCCATTTTTTACAATTTGTATTTTTTCATTATAAGATGCACTTGTTAATAATGAATTAGATGATGTTGAAAGTAAACCTGCTGAATATAAAGTAGTATTGATTTTATTCTGCCAATCTTCTATTGTACCAATTTTGTATTGGAAGTTTTCAATTCTAGTTAATGCTCCACCGAAATTTACAAAGTTTTCAAAATTTAAAAAATATTCAGTTCCTACATTGCTACCACTTGTATAATCAATTTGTAAATCTTCTAAATTAAATGCACTTTGAGAAATGTATTTATTTACTAATTGCGTTGAAGTTATACTTCCACTTGAAATGATTTCATCGAAATATTGTAATCCAGTTTCATTGATAATATCAGTACCAAAATTAGGCTTTAAAGGCAAACATTTATCATCATCTTCATCAGTTATTACTATTGATTCAACAATTGTTGGGATTATCTGCTTTGATATCCAAACTTGTGTATTTAAATCAATATTACCTGGTAAAGGTTCTAATAATTTGACTATTAATGAGCCGTAATCTAAATACCCCTTTTTCTTTCGTGTACTACCAGTTTCAGTATCAATTTCAAATTGTGTTTCAACTACTTTACCATCCTTTACAGAGAATGTCAATCTATCCATTCCTGTGTTAGTAATAACAAATGATTGGTCAGCAGTTGCTCTTACCTGATAATAAAGATGCTTATCATCTTCGAAAATTATTCTATCTTCAAAATCTTTTTTAGTATCTCCACCCGAAAATAATTGTGAAAATGTGCTAGATATATCTCTTACCGCAGTTCCTAAGTCAATTAAAAATTTAGTTCTTTTTACTGTTATAGAAACTCTTTCGGTTTTTCCAAATATCTTACCACCAATTCCGTTAAAAAAAGGTCTGAAGCCAAAAGTTATAAAATATGTTTCCGGAGTTTCATTAAAATAATCTTTAAAACTATTATATAAATCTCTCGCAGCAAAATAAATTTTTCCTTTATTATTCTGAGTATAAATTTCAGTTATTTTGTTTTCTCCTAATAAAATTTCAATTCCTTCTGAATTTACACTTTGTAAATCAAATTCAAAATTGAAATCTAATGGTCTTAAATCTGCTTCAACGATATTTCTATCATAAATAATTTGAGTTACATCAGGTTCACCATAAGTTTTTTCTTTTACTAAACTTATTAATGTTCTTACCTCATCTCGTTCTCCAACTGCTTCATTTCCTGCTAAAATAACCAATTCAAATCTTCCTAATGCGTTTGGATTAGTTAAGTTAATTAAAACTTCATTATTTACAGGATAAACTTTTTTCGAACCCAATGAATCAACTCCCAATTGATTTGGAAAATAATATCTTACATATTGAGTTGAATTCGAAACACCAATTTTAAGTAAAAATTCATTACTATATTCAGTATTCCAAACATACGCCTGATTTATAGAAGTTACAAATGATGGGTAATCACTTGTTTGTATTACATCAAAACTATCAACTACAATTTTATAGTTCCTATCAATATTTTCAAAATCAAATGTATTTGAAATACTTTCGTTTACTAATATATCATCTTCATCATATATCTTAATGCTTCTTATATTATATAATCCTGCATTAGATCTAACAATTGATATTTTGGAATTTTTTTGTACGGTGACAATTTCTGCACTCCCAACATTAAATGATCGTTGAAATAATCTTAATAAATTTCCTTCACCATTTTTTTCTTTATCTACTATTACTCTTACAGAATCTTTCCCTAATGTATTTTCAATTCTTAATGTTACAAAATCATTTATTGAAGTTGTAGAAGAGGGTAAATCATTTGTACGCACGATTAATTTTTCAAACGGAACATCTATTTGAAAATTAATCTCATTACTAGGTGGTATAAAATATTCTCTTTTCTCCATCAATTATAAATACTTTTATTGTATGTTTTGTTGGCTTTGCGCAGTATCCTCTTCTCGAGTCAATCCATATCCTGGCCCTCTGAAATCATTTATATTAACTTCTCTAAAAGATCCTCCGCCTCCGCCACCTCCTCCAACGAAAACAGGTGTTTGGGGTGTTGGAGTTGGAACAATTCCAATTTCAGGTGTTGCAACTGATTCGAATTCTCCTAATTCTTTTATGATAACATCATTTTCTTGATTAACTCTACATTGAATTACATATTGTTTTTTTGGTTTGACATTATTACCAATAAATGTAATTTTTGTTGGATTAAGTATTTGGTAATCAAAGAATTTCAATGTAACTTTTCCATTTGTTGATGTGCTATCAACCCAATCAGCATCATTTACCAATACTTTAACTTGCACCGGAACACCACCTTCTTCTAAAAAGGTATTAAATGTAATATTTACCTCTCTGGCTTTCGATACAGGTGTATAATTATCATTACCCGCAGTTCTCCATTCGTTTCCTATCCATACATATCTTTCCCCCAACTCATTTGTGAATTGTTGTCCAGTATAATATCCATTTCTATTAGGTATTGGCATTTTTTATTAATTTGCTTGTTCTATATTATTTCTTTCGAAATTTCTTATATAATCTTCATTAGAGATTCTTTCGTTTATCAATCCCCCACCTCCATTATTCACAGGCTCTCCTCCCGTTTGAATAGCGGGTGCTGGTGAGGAATAGGGTGATTCATAAGGAACTTCAAATCTTGTTCCTCTTCCACCTTCATTTAGATACATCATTTCTTCTTGCAATCTCCTTAGTCTATCTTTTTCAATCGCACCATTAGTTGTTTCAGGTTCAACTATTACTGATATTGGCTCCTGAATCGGGTCTTTTAATATAGGCACTTCAATCACAGGTGGTCTATCAGTTTCTATTATAGTAGGGATTACCGCCTTTCGAGTAGTAAACTTCTTTGAAATTTCTTCAGTTGTAGGTGGATTTGTTATATATTTTTGGAAAGATGGATTGGTTTGAGTTTCATCGGATTTAAGAGTTTGAATCAAATCTTGCAATCTATCAATACTTTGTTGTGTAATATTATCCAATTTTACATCATCAGCTAAAGTTCTTTTTGGCAAATGAAATCTTACCGATTCTTCAAATTTATCATTTAATAACTTAACAATATCTGATTTATTGTAATAAACAAAATCAATCTCATCTCCTAAACTTCTTCCAAACGCTTCACTTCCAATTACAGAATTTTTGTGTAACAAAGCATGTCTTACTGCAATTTTCATTGATTCTAATACCTTTGAAAAAAATACTTCAAATGAATTAATACCAAATTCATTTCCTAATTGATCAATATAATTTTGGTTTTTAATTTTTCTAAAAGTATTATACAAATCAGCAGGTGTTAATCTATTAATTATCTCATCTATTTCAGAATACATTTCATCTCCACTAAACTTATTTAGAACAAAGCTGTTGTAAGCCTGGTTAAGATCTATTTTTGTATCTATATCTTCATTCGAAGTTTCATCGAAATTATCATAAGGTAATAATCGTAACTCTAATCTAGTTGGAGAAATTTCATGTATCCACATTTTATCTTTCTCAATCGAACTACCAACTCTATCATTAACAAAATTTAATTGTACTCTAAATATACCTATATTAAATCCAGCTTCCTTTATTAATCTTTTTATATCAATTAAAAATCCGCCACCATCTAATACTTTATCTAAAATATTTTCACTTTGAATTAGATATTCATTAATTTCCTCACCTTTTATGTATCTTATATTACCATAATCCTTTTGTTTTAATAAATTATTTGAAGAATCATAAAGGATAAATTCCAAAACATCATTTACACCAATATTAAAAGGGGTTGCTTTAAATCCTTGATTTATCAATGCTAAATCTATTGGATTTAATTCAGTAGTAAGAGATGTACCCTTATTTATTACTTCATCAATATTTTTAAAACTTTCTAATGCCATTTTTATTTATTTTATGGAGTAAAATTAGTTCCTCTCATTTTTTGAACTGCAGTTGATAGTGAAACAGTACCATTAGTTGATTTAAACTCTAATGTTCCAGTGTATTCTTTATCTCCAGTAAACCCGATACCCGCTGATGGTTTAAACCCATCTACTTTTCCATTGTTTGTTGTAAATGAAATAGTTATCTTTTCTTGTGGTTGAACTGTTACTGAAAATGGCCCATTTAAAAATGATATATTTTTTTCAGTTATAGTAACATTCTGAACATCTAAAGAAAAATTATATATTTCTACCTCAGGCCCATTAATCCAAGACCCGCGCCCATCATCTTTAGCCCTTCCTCTAAATGTTAAATCATTATATTTTTGATCACCTTTATTTATTACTCTTACTGTAATGTCTGCACCGGCTTTAGCTCCTTCTGCTAATCTAGCGTTTTTACCATTAAGTTGTTGTGTTAAACTATCTACTTGCTTTTTAAGTGATTCAATTGTTGCATTTTGACCTTCATTTCTTGCTTTGAGTGAAGCGTTTTCAATACCCTCTAATGTCATTCTTTGAATATTAGATTGTAGTTGATCAGTGATGATTGCAAATTGAGTTCTTAAACTTTCTGCATTTGCTTCAGCAGTAACTCTCAATAATCTTTCACTATCTAATTCAATATCTAATGATGCTGATACTGAAACTAATCTAGCTACTTCAGTTTCTAATTCAGATATTTGAAGTGATTGAGAAGAGATTGTTTCTCTAGCTAATTCTAATGAACGGGTTACTTCATTATATACCGGCCTAGGTATTAAATCTAATTCTAGTTCTGGTGAGGAGGGTATTAATTCAAATACATTAACATCAATTGCCTTTTTTAGCTCATCGGTGTTATAAACTCTTTTTTTAGATGGAGCATATACGAATCCAGTTTTTTGTTCATCTAAGGATGCTTCAAAAAAAACAGTATTTCTATCCCTTGCGGCTAGAGAACCACTCTTTTGTAAATCTTTTTTAATCAACTCGAACTCCATTGCTTCTTATTTCAAATGTTAAATCATCTTCAAAATAATCCTCGAATCCATTTCTTTCTATCAAAAATAAGAGTCTATATACTCTATTTTTTGGGAAATTAGTTGTATCAAATACTATATAATTTCCTTCTGAATTACAGTTTATTTTACTATAAGTAGAAAAATCTATAATTTTCTTCTTTGTAATTTCATCTCTGATAGCATAGTACGAACTCGATGGAAGATATTTTACATCTAAATAAGAGAATGAGTTTGAAAAGGTTTTTAGTGGATATTGCTCTCTACCTATTACTTTTATTTTAACTTTACCGCCTTCGTAGTAAGCAGGTTTTAATTCCTTACTTTTTACAATAATTGATGATGCGGTTAGTGGCCCCAAAGAACCAGTCGAATATGAACCACTTACATCATCCCAACTTAATTTTAAAAGAGGTTGATTTATGGTATTTGTTTCTTTTGAATAAAAATTCATAATACCATAATCAAATGATGAGGATTCTATTGATTCGGAATGTTTTAATACTAATCCATAATTTTCTGATGCCGTCCAATAGTTGTATATTGGTTTAACATTCATATCAACATCCAAACTTTGATAAGTGAAATCCTGAGAACCACTAATTGAACCAGACACTAATATATAAGGTTGAGTATTCCAAGTAATCCCATCATTTGTAGAAGGTGTATAGATAAATGTTCCTATACCCATATTCCAACTTGAGGTTACTGGATATGCAAAAAGTGAAAAACTAATTGGCATTTCTTCAGCCTCAGTAAGTTTTAAATTTAAAGTCACTTCTGATGCAGTTACATAAGAAGGGATATTATTTAAATCAAAATGTAAGTATGCTCTAGCATCATCTTTTTCTGCAAAACGAGAATAATGTTTTGATACAGTTAGTATTTCATCTAAACCTGTATTTTTGGTTTTATATAAGGTATATACGGTTGCATCTTTTGATGCTGTTAAAAAATGTATCATTATACAGCTCTTCCTTTAATGTCTTTATCAGGAAACTTTACTTCAAAGATAGATGGATCCAATGATGGATAAATTATCTTATTCTTCGTAGCACCTTTAATATCATAACTATTTCTCGCATAAGCTCCACCACACTTATTTACAATCTCAACTTTTTGTATCGAAGCAACTCCTTCTACCATTGCTAACGATAATTCAATATCCGATAGATTAATAGTTTGATTAAATTGCCAATTTTCAATTGCAAAAACTGATTTTAATTCATCAATACATCTTAAAACAACTTCTCTACTATTATAATTTTTATATACAGTAATATCAAAATTAATTCCTATGTTTATTATAAATCCATCGATTATATTAACACCATCGGTTAAAATTCTAAATTCATTTAAATATGTTTTCAAGTTTTCTTTTACAGCCCTATTCAAAGTGGTAAGTTTACCATTTGAATCATATCCTAATGTGTACAAATTAATAGCAAATGGATTTACTAATTCTGCTGATTGAGTAGTTTTTTGAACAAAATCTCTCACATTTTGTTTTATTTCGTTAGTAGTAGGAAGTTTTCCTCCTTTTGCCAAAGAAGAATTTACTATACTTCTAACTATCTCTGAAAATTCAGTTACATTATCGGTTTGATTTAGTATTGCCTCAGGTGAGTTTGCATTTAATGAATTATCTCCTATCGCAAAAATCTTTGAAACTGAACCATATTTGGTTGGCATTGAAAGTGCCCTAATTTGATAATCTCTTGCAGTTACAGCTCTATTTTGAGAAGCATAATTCGCTAGCGCACTTTCTCTAATCTCCTCAATTGTATCAAACCCCCTTCCGCCTTTTGCGGGTATTTCGTTTTCTACAGCTACTGAATTTTTTGAAAATCTATATACAGTCAAATCAATATCAGTAAAAGTATCTATTAAATCATCATTGTAAACAATGTTTGTTATTGTAGTTAAATCTCCTTGTTGTACATTTGATTCCACACCACCGCCTGTCAAATATTTTATAGTTAATTTACTATTTGCAGATGGTGATTGCCCATAACTTTTAGTTTTCAAAAAGTTTGTTGGGTCATAAGATTCGGAAATTCTATCTATTGAATTATTTAATCCTAATCCAACATTTTTAAGGTTTGGAATAATCAATTCATCTGATAACGAATTATCGCCTCCGCCAAAATGTATTGATGTAGTAAAATCATCGTTTGTTTTAACTACAAATCTTCTTGAAGTTTTTAATAACTTTAGTAAATAAGGAACAGTTGTAGAAAATTGATACAAATCCGGATCGTTTTGTTCTACATTAGGATAATCAATATAAATTGTTTCCTGTGCCAAATAAGGAACTTCATACCATTTGTTTCCATTATCATCTATTACAGATTCAATTGCAATTACATTTGTTTCAGGTATATCTATTTTTTGGAAAGATTCTGATACTGTAAATGTTTTTTCTACGGTATTTTCATTTGCGGAAATAGCTTGAATTTTTTTCTTTACTAAAAAATAATCTGGAATGTTGGTAATCTGAGTTGTACTATAAACACTTACTTCTCTATCAGTAGGATCATTAAAGTCTAATATTTCAGTTGTTCTGAAGGTAATTCTATTATTTGAAGTACTACGAACTTCTAATCCAGGTTCAATTCTAAGTAAATATTTTGTATCTAACTCACCAACTGAAGTCGCTTTACATAATTGATATACCGATAAAGTTGTAATAGCAGGTGATGTTGATTTAGGTTTATATCCTAATAAATTTGCTAAAGCAAAAATATTTTTTTCTTCACTCGCATATTGGATTAGACTTTCTTTTAATGTGGAATCAGTATAATATCCTAAAACATCTCCTATATAAGAAGCCATCTCAATAAACATCATACCAGGAGATGCCTCATTAAAATCATTATATGAAGATGGGAAATAGGTTTTTGCATATTCTATAAGGTTTTCCCTAAAAGATTGAAAATCTTTACCCAAATAGTTTATATCTCTACTATTTCTTCCTATTTTTTTATTTGTTACTTTGAATGCCATTATTCTACTACATTAAATGTTACCGTCTCTAAATTTTGTTGTCCAGAAACCCTAAATGATATTGAAACATTAAAATTATATCTATCTCTATCAGAATTTGATTGATCAAGTATAATTTCTTCAATTGAAATAAATGGCATCCATCTAGCAATTGATTCTTCGATTGAGTTTTGTACTTTTATTTCTAAATCATCGGTATTTTGTTCAAATAATGCTTCATATAAAGCTGTCCCAAAATTAGGATGCATCAATCGTTCTCTTCTTTTAGTAAGAAGCAAGTTTTTGATATTTGATTTTATCTGGTCAATAGTTTGATATGATTGGGCGAAATATCCATTATTACCTCTTTGAAAAGGTAGAGTCACTCCAATAGCTACCCTATCTTGTTCAGGAAGGTCTTTAACTAATTTAGGCCCAATAACTATTGCCATTTATTATCTATTTTTATCTTTACTTGCTTTTAAAACCGCTGCACTTCTTGCAATTGCTTTATCCAAAATATCATTTCCAGTTACTGGCATTGAATTTTGAGAAGGATTACCAAAACCTGCTCTTGCATCACCATATCCAATCATATCAGGTGTAATTGTTCCCCACTCACCATCAGTTCTACTAAAATTAGGTCTAACTGAGGTTTCATTTAGAATTTGATTTAAGGTTGGATTTTTTGAATATTGTTTTTGTTCAATCTCCCTATCTTCTTCTAATGCAGCCAAAGCTCTATCAAATGGGTTTTCAATTTTTCTTTCGGAAATAGGCTGTTTAACACTTGATTTTTTAAGTTCGGCAAGTATTTCCTTTCTTACCTCTTCTTTAATAATCGAAGTTTGTTTCTTTACCTCCTCTTTCACTACGATTTGAATCGCCTTAAAAAGTTTTTCAGTATTCATATTTCTTTCGTTATGTTAATAAATATTTAAGTCTTAGTTTTTGTGTTATGATAGATATAATTGAGCTTCTTCTTTTCTTCTTCTTACTAAACCCTCTAAAACTTTACCACCTGCTTTAATCGGTGATCTAGAAATAGCCTGAGCGGTTAATGTATCATCCTTTGCCATTACAGCGGTGTAATGGCTATTATATAAACTTCCTGCGTTATATGCCAAACTAATTAAAGCTGCTTTTTGAGTATCTCTTAATTCATTCCATCTTTCTATTGGTATTCTATTATCACCCTTTCCAACCACTCTTTTATAAAATCTTTCCGCTATATCCAATTTTAACATAGCTAATGCACGAGGTTTATCAACACTATCACCATATTCCACAGTCTTTATTCTACCATCTGGTAGGAAAAATCTATCAGTTCCATATCCTAATCTAGGATTTCCATAGTCGTTTGCAGCAACTGAAATGCCGCTTCCTGGAGGAGTTTCTTTAAATCCTTCATTTCTTGAAATAAATTGAACTGCTATTTCAATCCAACCTTGAGACAAATCATATTTCGATAAATCTGGTGTATATGCTTCTCCAACTGCAGCAGCATCACCAGAAACCGGTGGAAGTGCACTTGTAATAGCGTCCGCTGCAGCCTGCAATTGTTGCCTTAGTGTTTCCGGATCTGTTAAATTATTAAATTTGTCTTTTAATCTTTTTATAGCTTCTTCATCTGCAAAATATTTGGAAGGATCTATCCCATTTAACTCCGAATTACCTGTCATTGAGTAACCACTCCAACTGCCAAATCCTAAACCCATAGTAGGGCCTGGAAATAATGCCGTAGTAATTATTATACCTGATACAGTAGTTAAATGTAAATTAGCTAATAAAATAAATTTATCAATGAACTCATCTACATTATCTAATCCATTATAAATAAATGGATAACTTATTTGTTGTCCTGGATTTGTCACTAAAACTTGAGTAACAGGTGGTATATTTGCAGTTGCACCAGGAACTGGAATTAAGGGTGGGTACAATGGAGATAACGATGCTCCACCCCAATATACAATTAAAGCATTACCAAATGCATCAAAAAGTGGTAATTGCTCAATTGAGTTTGATTGTTGAGTAAGATAAATTTTAAGTAAATTTTCAAATAATTCTTTTCCTCCGGTTAGTACAGGATTTTTGTTCATTATATCGCCTGCTGGTGGCATTTTAATAACAGCATCATAAGAAGTTGCAATCGCCTTCGCTACATCTTCCAATGTTGATGGTGGAGATTCCATCACTAATTTGACTTGCTGTTTAAATAACTGCCACATTACATTTGTATTTTTACTCTATTCGAAAGTAAATTAGATACCTTATCTCCAATAGCCTTAATTCTTTGTTCATTATCAGGATTCATACCTGATACTGGGCCAGATGGTGTGAGCAATCCACCAATTCGTAAATCTAATAATTCTTTAATAAGACCTCCCAAAATTTCTACTAATAATGTACCATCTACCGCAGGTTTTAAGTTTTTATTACCTAAATTAATTGTTCCAGTATCACCGATGTATAAAGTAATTTCTTTATCAAAAGATTGAATATCTATATTACCTTTTGAATTTATATTAATACCTAATTCAGAATCAATTGAAAATATACCATCGGTTATAACGCCGTAATGGCTCTTACTCCAAAATATCATTTCATTTTTTCTAGATGAAAAAACTAATCTATCTGAGGTAATAAAACATTGCTCACCATCATATTTTGAAGGATATGCTTCAAACCCTTTATCATCTTTAGTCCCAATATAAACTTTTTTAGATGATTTATCAGGTCTATTTTTAAAATCAGACCCTCCTAATAAATCGGGTGTACCAGGCGTAAAATTAATTTTATCACCACTACTCATTAAAATTGTAGAACCATCTCTATTTAAATCCTCTTCTACTGCATTTGTGACAGGAATTACTTCAAGTTTTGATGCTTCTTTGTTTCTAATTATTATTTTTGGATTAAAATTGTTTCCACTATTATTGTAACCACTTAATCTTATACTTTGTCCAAATTTGGATTGTATAATAGTATCCCCCTCATATAACTTTAATCTGTGTATTTTTTTATTTTTAAAATATGAACCTAATTTTTCACCTATCGATTTTAATGAATCAATGAACCCCCCTCCTGTTTTATAGCTAGTAGGGTTAATTTTAGTTCCAGGAGCTGTTTTTTTTGGAGGATTTTCAATTGCACCATTATTTGGTGTTGCATTCAGATTTAATCTTCTATATGTTGGAACTGAACCATTATAAAAAATATCAACTACTTCATTCTCTAATGGCAAATCCACAATTAAATCATTGTAAGGATACGCAGTCATCCTATTACCTTTGTTCTTACCAACTGTATCAACTTCTATGGCTCCAGGAGAAATAGTTCTTCCGTTCGAATCAAATTCAAAATCAAAATACACTTTTTTTACAATACCCATGACTGCAAAATTATCCTGAGTTATGTTTCTATTTTCAAAGTGAGGTGTACTATATTCTCCTTTTAGTTGAAATAATCCCATTTTACTTTCTAGTTTCTAATTTACTTTGAATTTCCTGTAACTCTAATTCAATGTCATCAACTTTATCTTTTGTAACTTTCTCCATTTCATCTGCCACACTTCTTACCTCATCTAATAATTGTGCTCTTTCAGCTTCAGATAAAAATCCATCATCTGAAGGGCCTTTTGATTCTGCTGCAATTATTCTTTGTGCAATAGTAGCCAGTCTCAATAACAAATCATCATTCTCTACTGAGAACTTAACTAAATCTTTAATAACCGGCCCTATTTCTGCTATATCTCCTGCATGTCTAATAGATTTTTTGAATTCTTCTATTAAATCTGCAATTTTTTGTTTTTTATTTCTCTGATTTGAATATATTTCTTGAAACAAGTCTGATAACTTTTTTTCACCAAATAAAACAAAATCAGTAGCCTGTTGCTTTCCCATAATTATTTTTCTTATTTATAAATACCATAAACGATAATATCTAAATATCACTAGCCAAAATGTGCCTCGAATCCTCAATTTCTCTTTCTTTTATCTCTAATAACATACAATTTTTATCTACATATTCATCGGATAAAATATATCTATATATATTTTCAATATCTAAATTTTTATAATACAGGTATTGATTATAGTTATGCTCTATTCTTTTTTGAATCTCCTCTGATTTTACGAATTTTTTTATATCAATTGATTTCATTTTAGAAAATTTTTCAATAACATCAACATATTTTTTTATAGTTAATTCTTTATTACTAACATCAATTTTAAAATTAAATAAATCATTAAACAATACAAATCCCAAATCTTCAATAATTTTTATTTGTTCTTCGGAGGAAATTAATAATAAAAAAGGAATTTTGTGACAAAAGTTTCTTAAAGTTTTTTCTGTCAAATGTGAATTAACTCCATCAGAATCCATATCAAAATCAGAAAAAGTTTCTATTGTAAAATTAAAAAATGAATTCTTATAAACTGATTGAAAATTTTTATCTGATTTTACTGATGTGTGATAAAAAACATCGGTATGATCATGACTTTGTAAAACATCTATGTTATCTTCTATATTTTGATATAATTTAACATTTCTATCACCATAGTGGAAATCTCCATTTGCAGAAACATAAGATTGGTTAAAATTTATTTTTCTATTTAAAACTTCGTTTACTGCCATTGCACGAGGAGTTCTCAATGTATTATTAATAAAACAAAATTTTAAAAATCTTTCATCAAAATCTATAAATCCTGTATCTAATTGCGATTTTACAATATGATCGGTTATAGATAACCCTTTATGTAAACAATTAAATTTATCTAAAAAGTGATTAGTTGAATGAAATAATATATTTTTTGATTCTACACCAGTTTCAATACACGCTTTATAAAAAAATTGAGCGTTTCCTAATGATATTGGTTCGGTAAAATTATAAAAAATTATTTTCTTTTTTCTTAATAACGGCTCCTCTACTATTCTTAAAAAGAAGTTTTTATATGCGGTAGCGGAAACATAAAGAAAATCTGCTTCTAAATCAGTTTCAACATCTTTACAAAAACTTTTATTTTTTAAATGAGACCAATTTATAAACTCAACTCTTAAATCATACAAATATATTTTTACCATTTTATATTACTTATGAAGTTAAATAATTCATCTGCAATTAATTTATACCCTTTAATGTTTGGATGCTGAGTACTTCTAGTATCCCAATTATCGCCGTATTCCCAAAATGAATTGTCAGTTCTGTTAATTAACCAATATCTAAATGTAGTGTTCATACAACCCCAATATTTATCTTTATTAATTAAATGAGTTTTATCAAATTCAGAGTGAATCCCTAAAAACATATCTTCAATACCATCACATAATATGTAATTTATCTTATAATGTGCAAAAAATTTCTGAAGGAAAATAATATAATTCTGATTAATTATAGAATAATATAAATCGGTATGCAAATTACTTAACCAAAATTTTTTATAATCTTCCATAAAAAAATCATAATACCTATTTTCAGTTTGAGTTGATGTAAAGAATCTTTCAGGTGTATCCATTAAATGTTTAGTACTCCAACTTAACCATTCTCCTTTAGGCCCATGAGGCATATAAGGAAGATAATCTCTTAATGATGAGCTCCACATCACAACCACTAAATCATTTTTAGTAGTTATCCCATTTTTTACATCATCTACAATTTGATTAAAAATTTTATTATTTGGATTACCACTAATTCCATTATTTTCATAGGATAAATTTAAACTATCACTTAAAAATTTTACCCAACTATTTTCTTTTTGGTAAGTCATCTTTTCGTGTTTAGAGAGAGTGTCTTCGATTTCTCTATTACAACCCTCTCCAATAGTCCAACTATCACCGTATGCAACTAATCTTTTCATTTCTTTTTAATAAGATAGTTCTCTAAGACTAAGATATCTAAACCAATATCTAAAAATGTTTTTATTGCCGTTTCCGGATTCATAATCATAGTCTGGTCTTTAATATTAAACGATGTATTTAGAACAATTGGAAATTCATTTTTTTTCTCTAATGAATCTAATAATTTATAAACTCTTTTACATTGGTCTTTTCTCAATGTTTGTATCCTAGCAGTACCATCTATATGCGTAATAGAAGGAAGTTTGCCTCTATACTCTTTTCTAACAGATACGATTTGATTCATATACGGTACCTCTTTATCCCATTCGAAATAAAAGTTTTTAGCTTCATCTTTTACTATTGGAGCAAAGGGTCTAAATCCTTCTCTTTTCTTTACAATTTGATTAATCCTATTTTTCATTGTAGGATTTTTTGGGTCAGCAAAAATAGAACGATGACCCAATGCTCTAGCTCCCAACTCCAATCTACCTTCAAACCAAGCAACCACTTTTCCATTTGAAATTTCAGTTGATACCAAATCAATAATTTCTTCATCAGATAGTTTTTTGTATATTAATTTATTATTATAATTTTTTAAAATTTGTGAAATATATTCGTTTGAAAATTTCGGGCCCAAATAAGGATTAGTATTATCAACCCTTTTATCAATTTCTCCCTCATAATATGATATTAAACACGCTCCAATTGAAGAACCTGAATCAGATGGGGATGGTGGTATCCATACATTTTTAAATCCTGTCTTTTTACTAATTTTTCCATTAGCAGTTCCATTATATGCACAGCCACCACTTAATACTAAATTATCGGATTTTGTTAATTTATGTAATTGTTTTAATAATCGAAAAAAGTACATCTCATAAATGAATTGTACTGATGCCGCTAAATCCTTATGTTGTTGAGTTAATTCTTCATTTGGTAATCTAGGTAATAAACCTAAATGCGATGAAAGTTCCGATGTGAACATTACTTCATCACTTTTGTGGTAATTGAACATTTTCATATTCAATTTATAACTTCCTTTCTTTGATGGGTAAATAATATCTCTAAACTTATCAATAAAAGTTTTTGGATTCCCATAGGGTGCTAATCCCATTACTTTATATTCACCTTCGTTTGGTTTAAATCCTAAAAATGCGGTAAAGGTTGAATAAAACATTCCTAATGAATGGGGAAACATAGTTGTTTCCAATTTTTCCCAATCATTTTCTTCTGCCTTTGCTAAAACAGTCGTTTCCCATTCCCCCACGCCATCCACACTTAAAACGGCTGCTTCTCTAAATGGAGAAGTAAGATATGAATATCCTATATGTGAATCGTGGTGTGTTGTAAATTTAATTTCAGCATTTGAAAACATCCATCTTAACTTTCGTTTCAAATCTAAAAATTGTTTTACTCCTTTTACTGCAAACTTAAATGCATCTTTAATCTGAAAATTTGATAAACACATTGTAACTATTCGATGTGTTTTAATTAATGGTTTTTCATAAAAACATACTTCATCAATATCTTCAAAACTAATTTTAGATTCATTCATTATCCAATGAATTGATTTATCTGGAAATGAACTATCATGTTTTATACCACTAAATCTTTCTTCTTCGACCGCTAATAATACCTTACCATCTTTTACTAAACAAACCGAGCTATCGTGGTAAAAGCAACTTATTCCTAAACTAACCATATTAAAAAAATGTGTCTTCTTCTATTTCGATATCTCCTGTATTTAAAAATTCTTCTAATATTTTATCTTGATGAACTTTCATTATCGAAATAACTTTTGTTATATAATGTGTTTTATGCCCTGTCATTTCTCTTATTAGGAGATAAAGGCTTTTTTTGTTAAAATTTTCTATGTAATCAACTCTCCTGAATAACTCTAATATCGCATCCGCGATTTGAATATCTCTTTTTTTATCAAAAACTGAATTTAATTTTTTATCCCAATATTCCAGCATCATATTTCTAAACTCAACATGATTGGAATCGGTTTCAATTGCTAATGTATCTTCCGATGGATTCCAGCTTTCAGGCATTGCTGATATCAAATCGTTTTGTTTATATCTCTTGTAGTTAGAATTATTAAGTAAAATAAGATGATTAAGTGCCATTCTAGTAAAATAAGAGAATGCTTTTCCCTTACCTTCCTGGAACATGTGAATTTTAGAAATCATTTGTGATACTACTTCTCTTTTTACATCTGATGGCCCATCATCAAAGTAAGAAAACTTATAAGTATTCAAAACATTCTCAGCTATTTTTTCAAATGGATATTTAATTTTTTCTACATAAAGCTGATTTCTTTCTCTTAAACTTTCTGATTTATTATAAGCTATTATTGCTTCTTCGGTTTCCAAAGTAAAATACATTTTATTCTTTGGAGTCTTTGGTTTTCTAGGCATATTATTCTATAATATTTTCAAATGATTCTATCTCTTCTTTAATTTGAGTAAATACACTTCCGACATCATCATCTTTTTCAAATAACTCTTTACTATCTATTTCTCTTATAGTTTTTAATAATTCTTCATATCTCTGTCTTCTATTAATAATAAATTCTTCATAGTATTCCAACTTACGAAGAATATTAAAAATTCCATATAAAAGAATTATGATTACTAAAAAAAGAAATATTATTACAAAAATTTCCATAATTTATTTTTTAGGCTTCACCGGGTTTTCCAAAATATGGATAAGATTCCATCATAGATTCAGAGTTTAGTTCTGAATCTCTCTGCTTCCTCTTTTCCTCTATTTTAAATTTTGTATTAATGATATCAATTTTACCGGTCATCATTTCTAATAAATCCTCATTAGCTATGATATTCTTTTCTAAAATAACATCGGTTATAGATGATATTAAAATTTCAGCTTCAATCAATCTTTTAGATAAATTATTAATTGCAATAGATTGATTATCTAAAATTTTTAATAAATTTGTTATGTCTGTTTGTGTTAGTTCCATTTTAATTACATTAGAACATATCCTTTATCGGTAAATTTCTGAATATGTTTATATTTTATTTGTTCAATCATACCATCTGGTGATTTTACCATAATAAGTTGATTTCTCTCATAACTTGCTTCCTTTTTAATAGGTTGATTTATATTTTTTTCTGCTATTGTAATTCCATCTAAAAGGTCAATCATTTGTTGAGCATAAATACACTCATTTAACCCTTCTTTATTTTCTTGTAAATCACCTTCAAAAATAACTATACCTAAATTATCACATTCAACTTGTAATTTAGAAGCTCTATTTACATAACGATACTTTTTTTGAGTATCGAATTCAGAAACCTCTTGTGAAAGGATTGTATCACCTGAATATCCAGTTATTTTAGGATTAATTAACAAAATTGGTGTTTCAGAATTAATATAGAATGCTCTAAATGGTAATCCTAATGATTGAGTTGATACTGCGTAAAGATTATTTCTTTTACAATAAGATGCCAATTGTTTTCTTAAAATATCTTCATCATTTTGATTGAATGATGTTGATTCAATTTTTTTAATTTTCATATTTTATTTGAATTATAACAAATGTATGAATAATTTTTAATATTTCAAACTATTCTTCTGTTTTTTTATGAGTAATCCAATAATTTACAGCATTTTGGTCATTAATCCAATTGTTCGTATTATCCCAGTCAAATCCAGGCCTTGCATAATAAGGAAGTGTATCCTTTACAACTAATACTCTATTTGGATGAGCAGTAAATTTATCAATTAACCCATCTCCATTTAAATCATATCCATCAATAGAACCATCTCCATCTAAATCTATACCTCTTTTTGAAAAATCTTGTTTTAAATTATCTAAATTTATAGGTTCATCGACTTTTTTTTTAAATCTTCCTCATATCTTTCTTTAGCTTCAATAAGTGTATCAACTGGTTGTTGTAAATTTTCTACTATATTTTGATTTTCTTCAGATTTTGTTAAATTTTTTCCATCATCTCCATAAATTTGATAATTTTTTTCCATTAATTCGGAAATTTTCCGAATTACCCCATCATTTTTGACATTTTTTGTTAAATTTTCCTCTTCTTTTCGGGTTTTTACACCTACTAACCCATTAAATGCGATAATAAGTGCTACTGCTAACGGGTCAAACACAAAAACGATGATAAAAATGAAAAATTTCACCACATTATTAAGTGAAACATTGAAAGCTTCTGCTACAAATCGAAATCCACCGACTTCTCTTTCTAAATCTATATTTTTGTTTTTAATATTGTTGATAGAATCTAATGCAACATTATTCTGAATAGTTAATTCATCTATTCTTTTGGATATTTTTGAAATTTCACTATCAGCATTACGAACCATCTGAGTGAGACGTGATGTAGAACCATTTCTTTCAACAACTTTTGAAATATTTGCTTCCTGTGAGTTACGAATATTTTGTTGATTAGTTAATTGAGTAGTATATCTCTCAATTTCTTTATCGTTCTTATCAATTTGAGTTTGAAAAACTGCAATATCTCTATCTACTTTTTGTAATTCTAAGTTTTGTTGCTGAAAAGCATTAGAAAGATATCCAAAAATACCTGCAGAAGTGATTAACATCAATATTCCAACAGAAATTGTAAGATACCATTTATTAAAACCATGTATGGAATCCCACATTTGCTTTAAGTAAGTGG
>Ga0222712_10002993_pt1 | contig 18808 bp, 18 predicted proteins | sample C33_657DmetaG_FD_165043 | JGI IMG/M metagenome (GOLD analysis project Ga0222712, IMG submission 165043) | Estuarine water microbial communities from San Francisco Bay, California, United States - C33_657D | ecosystem: Environmental > Aquatic > Marine > Unclassified | place: USA: California... | reverse complement strand
TTTTTAGGTCCCGGATTTGTTCTCCAATGGATGCACCGCCATAGACGGCTACAGACTTGATCGACTTTTTATGAAGGGAGAACTTGGCAATGTCTTTGGTGATTTGCATACACAGCTCACGGGTTGGGCATACCACCAAAGCCTGGGGGTGGCGTGCTTCGCTATCAACCAACTGCAGAAGGGGTAGTCCAAAGGCTGCAGTCTTTCCAGTACCTGTCTGGGCAAGTCCGACAAAATCTTTTGTACCGCTCAATAAAATGGGAATGGCTTTTTCCTGTATGGGGGTGGGCTCTGTGAACCCGAGGGCATGAATACCTTTTAACAACGACTCTTCAATGCCTAACGCTTCAAAACTCATATTAAATACTTTTTGCAAAGGTAAACTTATTCAGCGAGAAAGGGAAGCAAAGAAGACAAAGAGCTGATAATCAATAAAATAAAAAAAGTCATCCCGTAGAAACGGGACGACTTCAACGATTGCTTGCCATATGAAAAAAAGATTACTTGGCAGCAGCAGTAGTGTCAACTGCAGCAGCAGCAGTATCAACAGCAGCAGTTGTGTCAACTGCAGCAGTTGTGTCAACAGCAACAGCAGTTGTGTCAGCAGCTGGAGCTTCAGAAGAACCACCACATGATGCGAGAGCTACGATAGCCAAGATTGCGAAAAACTTTTTCATTCTTTTGGGTTTTTGAATGTTAAAATTGAATAATTGTGAATTAATACACGAAGTAAAAGAAAGTAACCCGAATTTTAAAAGATTTTTTTTTGTTCTTTTGTGGGTTACAAAATTGCCTTGTAGGTATTAAAAACAGATAATTGTGGCTATTACAGAACAAGAATTGGGGCTATTCAAGGCCATTGGCAACAATGACAAGGCTGCGATTGAGGCTGTTTACAAAGAAAATTACAGCCTGATTCAACATTTTGTCATCAATAACAATGGTACCGAGGATGATGCCAGAGACATCTTTCAGGAAGCCATGATGGTGTTGTATGAGAAATCAAGGTTGCCTGAATTTGAACTCACCTGTCAGATCCGCACCTATCTTTATTCTGTATGTAGAAGACTGTGGCTCAAGAAGTTACAACATTCAAGACGGATAGAGACGCAGGTTGAAAATTTTGACAGGATCGTACAAGTGGAAGAGGACATTGAGGAACACGATAAACTAAACCTCCAATACCAGACCATGCGAACAGCCATGGGGAAGATCGGAGAACCATGTAAAAGCCTTATTGAGGCCTTTTACGTACACCGGAAAAACATGCTGGAAATAGCAGGTTTCTTTGGTTATACCAACGCAGACAATGCAAAGAACCAGAAATATAAATGCCTGGTCAGGCTGAAAAAGCTCTTCTTTGCCCAATATAAAAACAGTTAAGCCTAATATAATGGAACAATTCGAATTGGCGGAAGTAGTTGAAAGATATCTTACAGGAGAGATGGGGCCTGAAGAGAAGCATGCGTTTGAGGAAATGAGGAAAAACAATCCCGAGTTGGATCAAACAGTAGTAGAATACCATTTTTTCTTGGAACAAATGGGGCGTTACGGCGAAATCAGACAATTCAAGTCCAACTTATACGATTCTCATCATACCCTTCAGGAGTCTGGTGAAATCAAAGAGCTTCAGCTGACAACAGGTACCCGCATCATCAACATGTGGAACAAATACCGCAGGGTCGTAGCAGTAGCAGCCTCAATCGCAGGAATTACAGCCTTGTTCATCAGCGGCATGATGACGTTATTTACCCCTAAAACACCCTTCCGGGATATCGAAGAGCTGAGAAGAAAGGTAATCAACCTTGAAAAGCAGTCCAGTAACCAAAGTGCTGAATTCAACAAATTCAAAACCAAGATTGCGCCGGGCTCAGATGTCAAGTTTGGTGGTACCAGTTTCTTGATTGATACCAAAGGTTATCTTGTAACGAGTGCACATGTATTGAAGGGGGCAAAAAAGATTTATGTACAGAGCATCCAGGGTGAAGATTTCCTGGCTGAAATTGTTCATCAGGACGCCAACTCCGATATTGCCGTCATCAAGATCAACGACCAGGATTTTGAGTCTCCAAAACAGCTGCCATATGGTTTTACCCGTCTTCAAACCGATTTATCCGAAGCGGTTTACACCCTTGGATTCCCAAAGGATGAAATTGTTTACAACGAGGGATACCTGAGTGCACGGACAGGTCTGGAGGGAGACACCATGTCTTGCCAAATCACCATTACTGCCAATCCTGGAAACAGCGGAGGCCCGGTATTCAATAAGAACGGGGAAGTTATAGGAATTTTGAATGCCCGTCAGGCTTCAGCGAATGGCGTTGTATTTGCAACCAAATCAAAGAATATTTTCCAACTTGTTGAAACATTGAAAGAAGCTGACAAGGACATCAACATCAAGTTACGCAATACTTCGTCCATCAAAGGAATCAACAGATCCCAGCAGGTTAAAAAAGTGCAGGACCATGTTTACATGGTAAAAGTAGTATTGGGTTAAGCTTTAAGCATTAATGCCAAAGACCAGCCGGATATTCTCCTGCTGCAAGCAATTTGTCAATTCCCTCCTTTACCGCCGGAGCATCATTTTTATACGTTACGCCAAACCAAATGGCATTGGTTGGTATTACTTCTACCCTGCCTTCTCCATCTCGGATGAATTGGTCTGCAACAATGGGAATGAAAAACTCTGATTTTTCCTCTTGCCCTCTTTCTGCAAGGAAAGCTTGAAACAACTTTGACGAGTAGTCAAATACAGAGGGGTCGAAGCACCAGAAATTCATGGATACAATGGTATCTTCTTTCAACTCGGAGGGTTCAAGGCCGTCATCGCAACATACAATACCATCTTTTCTTGCAATATTAAGGCGCTCGGTTACACCGATAAGATCACCCATATCATTAACACTACAAACTCCTCTGTTGACAGTGCCATAATCAGACAGCGTTTGCTTTAATTGATATCCAATGATGGAGTAATGCTTCTCATTGCAGGCACTTGTCAGGAATTCATAGGCCTTCACAAATGCATCCTGACCATAGAAATCATCAGCATTGATTACTGCAAAAGGCTCTTTGATCACATCAGCGGCACACAACACGGCGTGGGCAGTTCCCCAAGGTTTGGAACGGTCTTCCCTCCTCTGGTAACCGTCAAGATGTGCATCAAGGTGCTGATATACATATTCTGTCTGGATCCTTCCTTTCAATTTCGGCTCGAAAATGGCCTTGAACTGCTCTGCAAAATCTTCCCTGATCACAAAAACCACTTTTCCAAATCCTGCCCTGATGGCATCATAGATGGAATAATCCATGATGGTTTCGCCTTCTGGCCCGAATGCTTCAATCTGTTTCATTCCTCCATATCTAGAGGCCATACCAGCAGCTAATATCAACAAAGAAGGTTTCATGCGAGAAAATTTATGGTGCGAAATTAGTCGGAAATTTCAAAGCACCAAAATACGACCTTTGCAAGGATCATGTTAGAAAAAAACATCATACAATCTATCAATGATGAACAGGCTCAATCCTATGGCATCAGCGCGGCTATGTTAAGGCTGGACCTGCTGCATCCAATCGTTTCTGGGAACAAGATTTTTAAACTCAGCCACTACCTTGCTACTGCAAAGAAAAGCCCAAAAAAAGGTATCCTGACTTTTGGAGGTGCGTTTTCCAATCATTTGGTTGCCGCAGCCTATGCTGCAAAAATGAACAACCTGGAATCCATTGGATTTGTGAGAGGGGAAAGACCGAAAAAACTATCCCATGGTTTGATGGACTGCATTTCCTACGGAATGCAACTTGAATTCATGAACAGGGAATCCTTTGATTCAATTGATGTTGCCCAATTTTCAACCACATTTCCCAACCATGCAATCATCCCCCATGGGGGATACGGAAGAATGGGAATGTTGGGTGCACAAGAGATCGTGGAAATCCCAGGCGTTGAATCATATGATACTGTCCTAGCAGCCTGTGGAACAGGAACAATGGCAGCAGGTTTGATTGCAGGTTTGAAGCCACACCAACAATTGACACTGGTTTCAGTACTCAAAAATAATTTTAGCGTTAAGGATGAAATCAAAGCGTTGTTGCTTGATGAAGAGATAAACAACAAGCGTTTTGACATACGATTTGATTTTCATTTGGGTGGATACGCCAAAAAAAATGAGTTGCTGTTCAAGGCAATGAATGATTTTTTCAGCATCCACCAAATTCCTACCGATTTTGTCTACACAGGAAAACTGGTTTACGCTTTTTACCATCTGATGAAAGGGGGTGCATTCGAGAGAGGCTCAAAAGTATTGTTAATTCACAGTGGCGGTCTTCAAGGAAACAGGTCACTTTGTAACAATGAACTTATTTTTGACACTGGGGGATTACCTTTGTAACCTATGAACAAACCAAAACGAAAAAAATCATTAATCGTTTTCATTTCTTCCCTGCTTTTATTGGCGTCTTCAAAAGCAGAGGATAGTCTTCCGCATTTTACAGTGAAAGAAAGAAATGGAATGGTGATCATTGGATGGCTGAATCCCCATCCAGAGCTGACACAATTGATCATCCAACGATCTGTTGATTCTCTAACTGGATTTAGATCAATCGTCTCCATGCCAGATCCTACATCTGTTTCCAATGGATATGTAGATAAAAAGCCAGGTGTGGCAAATAGTTATTACAGGATCTATTATGTGAACCCAGGAGGAAGGTATATTTTTACTGTAGCCCAAAAAGCATTCAAAGATTCTTTATTGAACATACGCAGTGTACCCACTACATCATCAGCAAATGAATCTAATGAAACCAATAATGTTAGCGGCATGCGTGGCCTTTTGCCTGACAAAGCCCTGAAAATAAAAAGGGAAACAGCTACGGTCATTCAAATATCTGGAAAAATTGAGGACAATATCAATGAAAACGTATTCAGCCCATCAGGGCTTATATTCACCAATATTGAAGGGAACCTCATCATCGCACTACCAGATGCGAACAAAAAGAAATTCACCCTTCGTGTTTTCATGGAAGATGGTACGCCTATTTTTCACATGAAAAATATCAAGGAACCCCAGCTCTTGATAGACCGTTCCAATTTTCTGCACAGTGGATGGTTCAAATACGATCTATATGAAAACGAAAAATTAAGGGAGCAAAACAAGTTTTTCATCCCTCCTGAGGGAAAATGATGCTACACTGAAACACCTGTTCAAAGTTTTTCATGATCAGTTCTTTTACATCTGCCATTACCACTTCCCTTCCCAGTTCTTTCTGTAGAGAGGTAACTTGTTTATCGGGAATACCGCAAGGAACAATGGAACTGAAATAATTGAGGTCAGTATTCACGTTCAGCGCAAATCCATGCATGGTAACCCATCTACTGCAACGGACCCCCATCGCACAAATTTTTCTTGCCATCATTTTATTCGTAGGGTCTAACCAAACACCAGTTTCCCCTGGACTCCTGTCTCCTTTCAAACCATAATGGGCCAAAGTAAGGATGATGACATCCTCAAGGCACCTGAGGTACCTGCCAATATCAGTGAAGAATTTTTCTAGGTCAATGATAGGATATCCTACCACCTGGCCAGGACCATGAAAAGTGATGTCACCACCCCTGTTGGTAGGATAATAGCCAATATTTCTTTTGGCCAATTCCTCTTTGCTGATCAATACATGTTCTTCCTTGCCACTTTTCCCAAGGGTATACACGGGTGGATGCTCACAAAATAGCAAGTGATGCATGGTTTCACCTGCGTCCTCCCCCTTGGCAAGCTTTATCTTTTTGGCAGTGTTCTCCAGCAACAAGCTGTCTTGGAAGCGCCATGCTTCGCCATATTCAATGACTCCCAAGTCCCTGACATTAACCTCTTGCTTCATCTTCTTTCAATTGGTGTACAAACACGTTAACTTTGCAAAAATACGCTTTATGCCGCAGGAGAACAGCAATGAAATGATGGGTGAGGATATCGTTGAGCAAGGATCAGAAGAATTGTATGAAAGACTGGCCATTGAAGTGGACAAAGGCCAGGAACCCCTTAGAATAGATAAATTTCTTTTGAACAGGGTAGTCAATACTTCCAGGAACAAGATCCAGCGGGCCATTGACAATGGCATGGTGCTTGTCAACAACCAACCCATCAAGGCAAACTACAAGGTCAAGCCGGCAGACCAGATCATTTTTTACTCAGACACTGACCCTGTTACTTATGAGATCATCCCTGAAAAACTGCCTTTGAACATTGTGTACGAAGATGACCATATTTTGCTGATCAATAAACCCGCCGGAATGGTGGTCCATCCGGGTTCTGGCAACTTCAGCGGAACCCTTATCAACGGTGTGGCCTGGCATTTGCGTGAACAACAACCAGACCTTGATGAAACCAAACTACCCAGGTTTGGCATGGTGCACAGGATAGATAAAAACACAACCGGCCTGATTGTACTGGCCAAGTCAGAGCTGGCTGCTGTGAAGCTGGCAAAGCAATTCTTTGACCATACTGTTAAAAGAAGATACATGGCCCTGGTTTGGGGGAATTTTGATGAAGTGGAAGGCACCATTGAGGGCAACATAGGAAGACATCCCAGGTTCAGAAAATTGATGGATGTATTTCCGGATGGAGACCAGGGGAAGCATGCCATTACCCATTATACTGTATTGGAAGACCTCAAATATGTAAGCCTTGTGGAATGCAGATTAGAAACAGGAAGAACCCATCAGATCAGGGTACACATGCAACACCGCGGCCATCCACTTTTTAATGATGATGTGTATGGTGGAGACAGGGTGGTCAAAGGAACTGTTTTCACAAAATACAAGCAGTTTGTTGACAATTGCTTTGATCTCTGCAAAAGACAAGCATTGCATGCAAAAACCCTTGGGTTCATTCACCCGGCCACGGGAGAGGAAATGCTTTTTGAAAGTGAATTGGCGGATGACATGAAAGCAGTTATCCAGAAATGGAGAGGGTATTCAAATAATGCTCAGTTGACGTCAAGATCGTAGATGGTTGCAGTGAACAATCCACGCTCTTTTCCTTTGATCAGTACCCCCCAATTGCCATCGTAGCGGATTACTTTGGGATATAGGTATTTGCCAATCTTGCCGATTTCCACCTGCATGGAAACATTGAATTTGTATACCCCCGCATTGTAGCTCATGCTGTAATTGCGTGCCATCACTTCGAAACTGTCATAATTGAACCATGTGGTCATTTCATCGATGACCACATCATCTTTTTTGTAGAAGACCAACCCCTCCTTGATCTTCAACACAAAAAGATAGGCCGGCTTGCCTTTATACTCCTGGATATCAATACTGAAATCATACAGATCAGAATGGTTCTTGTCAAAGACCTTGACCTTGTCACCCATCAAGGGAATACCTGGAATATCCTTTCCAGGATTGAAAAACAACATCTTCAGCTGTTCTTTGTGCTTGTCCAAACCTTTCTTCCCCTTTAGGTTCAGGTTGATGTCCCGAATGACATTGGATTGTCCACAGACCGTATCTTTTGAGAAAAAAAGTGATGAATAGAGCTCAGCAGTATAGTAATTGTAATCGCCGCGGGCGGAGTAAAAATCACCCGTTGTCTTTTCTTCCATGACCTTGGTAACACGACAGGATCTTGAAGCCCATTGCCTTGTTTTGCTGAGCAGACTGGCTTCCACCTTACCCTTTCTATCAAACATCCGCACATCATTCAAGGAGGAATAATTCAGCACCCTCAGGTTTTTGAACGCCTTGTAAAAGGTGGTATCGTTTTCAACACGCTTGATGAAGCCTGACACATTGGTTCCACTCCTGATCACAACTGGCGAAAGGGTTACCTGCCGGCCTTGATCAGTGATGGTAGTGTCTTTTAGCTGTGAAAAAAGCAAAGACGGAATCACAGCTATCAATCCCAAAACAAATATGATCCTGCATTTCATCCATGCAAAAATACAACCTGAAAAGGGAACATTATTTTTTGTTTCCTGTCTGTTGAATTTCTCGGTTCATTTCCATGATATCAACCGGTTGTGAAAAATCTCCCAGCAACCATTTGCTGAAATAATCCCCCATCTGCCAGAAAAAATACTCTGTCATATCGCCATAGCCATGTCTTTGCCCGGGCAGCAAGACCAGATCAAACCGCTTGTTGGCCTTGATCAACGCATTGGCCATGCGAATGGTATTGGCGGGATGGACGTTGTTGTCAATATCACCGTGTGATAGCATCAAATGGCCTTTAAGATTTTTAGCCAGTTCTGAATTTTTTTCAATTGCGTACAGAAAACTGGTATCCCCTTTTTCAGAGACCTGTTCCCGCACACCATGGTGTTTCTCGCTCCACCACCTGTTGTAAATATTGTTTTCGTGGTTACCTGCCGAAGAAACAGCCACTTTAAAGAAATCAGGATAGACCAACATTGCAGCGGTAGACATGAACCCTCCACCGGAATGTCCGTGGATGCCGACACGATTGATATCCATGTAACTGAACCTCTGCCCAAGTTGCTCAATGACTGTTTTCTTGTCAGCCAATCCATAGTCGCGAAGGTTGCCATAACCATAATTATGGTACCATTTGGACCTTGAAGGGTGACCACCCCTGTTGCCCAAAGTCACTACAATAAAACCAAACTGGGCCAGCCTGTCTATACGATCCATCGCTCTTCCAAATGCTTTGTTTACTGCCTCTGTTTGGGGTCCGGGATAGACGTAAGCGATAACTGGGTATTTCTTTGTCGAATCAAAATCAAAGGGCTTGTATACCACACCATAGAGATCAGTGATGCCATCATCGGCCTTGGCAACAAATGGTTCAGGAAATTTGTAGCCAGCATGCACAAGCGCTGAAAGATCCGCTTTTTCAAGATCCATGATTTTCTTTCCGGTAACATCAAACAATGCAGCAATCGGTGCAGTATTAACCCTAGAATAATTATCGACAAAGAAACGCTTGGTATCATCCAGGTTTGCACTGTGGTCTTGATCTCCCGGGTTGAGCAATTTCAAACCACTGCCATCCAGTGCTGTTCTATACAGATGCAGATAGTATGGGTCTTCTCCGGCCTCTTTGCCATTGGCAGTAAAATAAAGGGTTCTTGTCTTCTCATCAATATCTTCAATCTCCTCAACATGCCATGGACCAGCTGTGATTTGTGACTTCATTTTGCCTGAAGAATCATAAAGATAGAGATGCCCCCACCCGTCACGTTCGCTCCAATGAATGAATTCCTTTCCATTATTGAAGAACAGTGGTTTGCGCAGTTCTAGATAGGTATTCATCCTCTCCTCCACCAGCACCCTGACTTGTTTTGACGCAAGTTCAAGAGCACAAACATCAATTCTTTTGAGGTCTCGGCTTGTTCTGCTGAAATAAAACCTGTTGTCATCTCCCATCCAAATCATTGGACGGTGCTCATTTTCGCGTGCCCTTTTTTCAACATTGGCAGACCAGATCCCAAGCTCCTGGTCCTTGAATTCGGAAACATCAATTTTTTCCATTTTTTTGGCAGCCATATCAAAAACCATCATCTCCCTGACAGGAGCTTCTTTTTCTCCAGGCATATGGTATTTATAGGTTTCCAGGGTCGGGCGTGGCTCGGCGATACTGTTGATCACCCAAAGGTCTTTTACACTCCTGCTGTCAGTTCTTGTGACCACAAAATGTTTTGAATTCGGAGACCACATCACCCCTGCAAATTTTCTCTTTTTGCGGTTGGCAAGTTTTTCATTGTTGGTCTCACCGTATGACTCTCCAAATCCATAATTTTCAATCCCATCGGTGGTCAGCTTTTCTTCCACGATGGTACTATCATCCTCTTTTGCCATTGCCTTTCTCAGGTTTGCAGAATCCATCCTGTAAAGGTTGAAATCCCTCGCAAAAATTACCCATTGTTGATCGGGTGAAACGTTGGCCCAGGAAGGCTTTTGCGTTGGTTTCTTGTGGTCTTTCAATTCAACCAGTGAGTCTACAGTGATATTGTATTGGAAATAGAAAACCTTCTTTTCTTTGGTGGATGGTCCTTTTTTGGTGGTATCCTTTTTCTCAACATCTTGTGTACTTTTCACTTCAAACTGTATCCAGTTTTCATCCTTTACAAATTTGAGGTTATCCAGTGAAAGGTGCTTGCCGTCAAATGGATCCTTGACGATTTTTGTGATGGATGCAGCCAGCTTGTCATTGTCAAACATGGGCTGTTTTGTCATCTTTATGGGATCAACTACATACCATTTTTTACCTGAAGTGGTTTCATAGGTATACCAGAATTTTACCCCTCCCTTCATCCAGCGAGGTTCTACGGCAGTAGAGAAGAGCATTTTCTCCAATTTTTTGGGGGAGAACCTTGCTGCCAGTTCATAGTTGGCCTTGGATGCAGGCAGTTGTTGTCCAAAAGAAGCAGTGGAGCATGCTAATACAAGCATCAAGTAAAAAATCCTTTTCATGCAGTTCGTTTTCGGTTATGCATAAAGATAATCCCATTTTGGCTAAATTCGGGTTCATACCAGCAACATGAAAAAGCTTTTTATCATCCTTTTTTTCCTGACCGCTATGACGCAAACAAGTACAGCACAAAAGACCCTGAGCTTTCTTGCTTTGGGGGATTCTTACACGATAGGAGAAAGCGTTCCAGTCTACCAGTCATTCCCCTACCAAACCGTACAGCTGTTGCGAAAGAAAGGACTAGCCGTACATGCTGCTGAAATAGTAGCAAAAACAGGATGGACCACCGATGAATTGATGGCTGGCATTGAAAAAACAGTGTTCGAAAAAAATTATGATATTGTAACGCTCCTTATTGGTGTCAATAATCAATACCGGGGTAACCCTGATGATGTCTATGCCATTGAATTTGAAGCACTGTTGAACAAGGCCATTGCATTTGCAGCAGGCAATAAAAAACATGTATATGTTTTGAGCATACCAGACTGGGGAGCAACACCATTTGCTGAAGGCAGGGACAGGAAAAAAATTGCAGCAGAAATTGATGTATTCAACAGCATCAACAGGAAGATCACTAACGCCAAGGGCATCACATACATTTCAATCACCGAAGGAACAAGAGAAGTACCTTCAAATCCAAAACTGGTTGCAAAAGATGGACTTCATCCATCCGGCGATGATTATGCCCGATGGGCAGAGAAGCTCAGCAATGCCATCATGGCCATAACTTATTGAGCAGCGCCTTGACAATTTTGAAGGCGAAAAGACCAACAAATACTGCAATGCCTACACGGATTTCAGGCTTGTATTTTTGAAAGAGTTGTCTCAAATGATTCATCGTTGCTTCAGCTTTTAATGGTATGGTTAATGCCTTTGATCATTACAGGTAAGCAGCCATTTCATTGGCGTAGGCGCGCGCACGGGCTCCGGCCATCTCAGCAAAATCAGTGCCAGAAGATGCGAAAATAATATCACGGCTGACATTGACCAAAAGCCCTACATCCTTGTTCATGGCTTTTTGCGAAATCTCGGCCAAACTCCCACCTTGGGCACCAACACCTGGCACCAGAAAGAAATGATCAGGCGATATTGCTCTGAGGTTGATGAACTCGTCTGACCTTGTTGCACCTACAACAAACATCAGGTTCTCTGTTGAGCCCCAACCTGCAACGGTGTGAATCACTTTTTCGTATAAACGTTCACCACCATTTAATTCCTTCAACTCAAAGTCAGCAGCCCCAGGATTGGATGTCAGACCAAGGACAATGCCCCATTTGTCCTCAAATTGCAAGAAAGGCTTAACACTGTCTTCACCCATATAAGGAGCAATGGTGATGGCATCAAAAGGAAGGTTTTTCAAAAAGGCGATGGCATATTGCGTGGCGGTATTTCCTATGTCCCCGCGTTTGGCATCGGCAATTTTGAAATGTGTATCCGGAATATAGTTCACGGTCTTTTCCAATGACGCCCATCCTGCCAACCCTTGCGACTCATAGAATGCCGTATTGATCTTATAGGAAACGCAGTAAGGCGATGTTGCATCAATGATGGCCTTGTTAAAGGCAAAAACAGGATCTTCCTCCCCAAGAATACATGCAGGCAACTTGCTGGAATCTGTATCTAATCCTACACAGAGATAAGATTTTTTTGCTCTTATGTGATTGATCAGTGCTTGTTTGTTCATGTGAAAAACTTGAAAATTAATGCGCTCAATTGCCTTTCTTTTCTATGCTTCAACAGGATTGTTTGTTGCATATACCTCAAAGATAATGGCTTTCAATGCGCTATAAAAATGCCAGATTTCTGTGAATGTATTATACAGCGGAACAGGTGCAAGACGAATCACATTGGGCTCTCGCCAATCCACCATAAACCCTTTTTCAAAAAGCCTGTCATAGACCAGTCTTCCCTTTTCTTTGAACAACAGGGATACCTGAGACCCTCTTGATTCAGGCGTCAGGCAGGTAAAATGTTCAGATCCGATGTCGGTGATCAGGGCAGAAAGCCAGGCGATCATTTTTTCCTGCTTGGCCAAAATATTCGTCCATCCAGCCTGGGTAAAAATATCCAGAGAGGATTGAAGACAGGCATATAACAAGATGGATGGTGTACTCAACTGCCAACCGGTTGCGTCGGGTTCTGGCGTGAATCGATTGTGCATGGTAAACCTTTCCGATTGCTCGTACCCCCACCAACCGGCAAGTCGCTTGAGCGTTTTATCCAGGTGATGTTTTTCGTGCACAAAAACAGCAGCCACAGCACCTGGGCCACCATTGAGATATTTGTAAGAACACCAACAAGCGAAATCAAGATCCCAGTCGTGAAGGCTCAAATTCACATTGCCCATGGCATGGGCCAAGTCAAAACCAACCATTGCACCGGCTTCACGGGACGCCTTGCTGATTTGTTGTATATCCAATAACTGTCCTGTATAGTAATTGATCCCACCAAGGAAAACCAATGCCAGTTCATTGGAGTGGTGTTCAATAGCATGGACAATATCTTCATTGTTCATGGCCATGTTTTCACTACCTGAATTGATCTCAATCAAAATCTCCGATGGATTCAGCCCAAGGTGTTCCAGAAATGAATGTATGGCATATTGATCGCTGGGGAAAGCTTTGGATTCAACCAGTATTTTTTTTCTCTTGCCATCAGGTCTGTAAAAGCTAACCAGCATAAGGTGAATGTTCACCGTCAACTGATTCATCACACTGATCTCTGCTGGCTTTGCCCCAGCAATGACCGACAAAGGTTCCAACAAGGAACGGTGCAAATCCATCCATGGTGATGCCCCTGTAAAAAAAGATTCGACGCCTTCTTCAGCCCAGTGCTGAAGGATGGTATTGATTGCGCTTGGGGTTGCTTTGGGCTGAAGGCCCAGCGAATTGCCTAAAAAATACATGCGTTGCTTTCCTTGTTTTTCAGGCACCAGGAACTTGCCCCTGAACCCTTGTAGGGAATCAGCTGCATCAAGCGACTGCGCAAAAGCTTCAGTGAATTCAAATCTGTTCATTGTCAAATGCTTCCGGTTCTGCCACCATCAACAGGGATGCAAATTCCATTGAGGTAAGAGGCTGCAGGAGAAGCCACAAATGCAGCAACAGCAGCTATTTCAGCAGGGCTGCCAAATCGCTTGGCAGGCACTGAAGACCTCATTTGATCCTGCATGGCAGCCTTGTCCATGTTTGCCCTTGCTGCAAAGTTTTCTGCGACGGCTTCCAATCTTGCCGTAGAGATAAACCCTGGCAGCAGACTATTCACTGTAATGCCATGCACGGCCAGTTCGTTTGACATGGTTTTTGACCATGATGCAACGGCTGCCCTAATGGAATTGGAGACACCAAGATTATCAAGGGGAATCCTGACAGAAGTTGAGATTACATTGATGATTCGTCCCCAGCCATTTTGCTTCATCGCAGGAATGACAGCCTGTGCCAGCACATGGTTGCAAACAAGGTGTTGACTGAAGGCTTCCTGAAATGCCAAAGGATTGGCAGTTTCAATAGGGCCAGCTGATGGCCCACCAGTATTGTTGATCAGGATATCAATGGTATGATCCTTTGTAATCTCAGCTGCAAGTTCCTTGAGTGCCTCAACATCTTTGAAATCAACGGCATGGCATGCATGTATTTGACCATAGGGCGAAGGCAGTTCTTTTACTGTTTGCTGAAGGGTTGTCAAATTTCTGGAGAGCAAAATACAAGATGCACCGAGCATGGCAAGTTCGATGGCGATGGCCTTTCCTATTCCCTGGGAACTGCCACAGACCAATGCCGTTTTATGTTGTAGGGAAAGCTCCATATTCCTTATTGTTCTTCTTCCATTTCACTGCGAATCTGGTCTGACAATTTCACCAAAATCTTGTCGATACGGTGTCCATCCATATCCATGATTTCAATGCCAAATCCCTTCCATTCAAAATGTTCTCCTGTTTCGGGAATGCGCTCAAGTGTATGGAGGATGAATCCTGCCAATGTATCAAACTCCTGTTCACCCTCATTCATCCAATCAGCTTTTTCGAACCTGGTGAGGAAATCGTAAAAAGGAATCTGTGCGTCCACCAAAAAACTGCCATCTTCCCTTTCAATGATTTCATAATCCTGCAGATCATGCTGAGGAAGATCTCCTACAATGGCTTCCAACAAATCATTCAACGTCACCAAACCAAGCAGGGTTCCATATTCATCAACCACAAAGCTGGTATGGATCTTCGATACCTTGAATTTTTCAAGCAGTTGATAGGGACTGATATTTTCCGGAACAAATAGCGGATTTTTCATGGTATGCTTGAAAGAAACCTCATCGGGTGTAACATACATGTCCTTGATGGAAACAATTCCCTTGATCTGGTCAATCGATTTGTCGCATACTGGATAAACGGTATGCGGCTCTTTCATGATTTTTTCCCTGATGCTCTGCTCATTGTCATTGACATCAAACCAGATGACATCACTGCGGTGGGTCATCAAAGAAGTGATATTTCTGTCTCCCAAATGGAAAACCCGCTGGATGATTTCCTGCTCGGTTGCTTCGATGGCACCATGTTCAGTTCCTTCATTGATAATGGCCTTGATCTCTTCTTCAGTTACCTGTGAATCATCCGTCTTAACCCTGAAAATTTTCATGATCAATGTTGTGGTATTCACCAACAACCAGACAAAAGGATAGGCAATGCTTGAGATCAGCCGCATGGGAGCAGCAACAGTTTTAGCAATTTTTTCTGGGTTGGACAATCCCAACCGTTTGGGGACAAGTTCTCCAAACACAAGAGAGAAAAAAGTGATGATGACTACAACCGCCGCCGTTGCAATCCCTTTGCTGTAGGGAGCAAAAGCTGGCAGCCCATCCAGGAAAGCAGCGACATCATCCACAATCTTGTCTCCTGAAAATATACCTGTAAGAATACCGATGGTAGTTATGCCAATTTGAACAGTCGATAAAAAAGAATCCGGCTTTTGAGCAAGTGCCAGTGCATATTTGGCTCTTAAGTCTCCCTTGTTTGCCTGCCCCTCAAGGCGGGCTTTTCTGGCAGAAACCAAGGCAATTTCTGCCATGGAAAAGAATCCATTGATCAGTATCAGTAAAAACAGGATCAGCAACTCATTCATATGCTATATTGCTGTAAAGATAGGGTCTGCCTAGTGATTTGTGCACCCACTAGACCAAAAACTATCCCCAAAAAAGCCCCAGCCAGAATATCTGAAGGATAATGAACGCCTACATAGACCTGCGCATAGGCAATGGCAAATGCCCAGGCAAACAAGGAATTGAACCATTTTGAAATCCCCTTCATTGTTGAGGCTACATAGGTTGCAAATGCGAAATGATTGACCGCATGGGAGGAAGTAAAACTTCCATTTGCACCACAATACCGTGCTAGAAACCTGATTTGACCTGCCATAAAGGGATCCCTGCAGGGCCTTGGCCTGTCAAAATAGGACTTGATGACATGGCTGCTGAGCAAGTCGCAAAATGCAATCAGTGTTACTGCTCCAAGCACCCACCAAATGGCTTTTTTCCCAAAAACCCGAAAAGAATAGAGAATGATGAATACATAAAGGGGAATATGAAAAATAGATTCCCGCAAGAAAAGAAACAGATCATCCAAAAAGGGGTGAACCATTTTGCGATTCAGCAGAAGCATTAGCTGATAATCAAGGTGTAATATCTGCTGAAAAAAAGACATCTGATCTGATTGCAACATCATCATATTACAAAATTACGCAGTATTTACAGGAAATGGTTTGCCAAGGAAGTTAACAAAATGTATTATGTCTGTAAAAAATACTTGGTAGTCATATTTAATTGATAAAACAGCCTTTATTTTGTAATTTTGCATCCTTAAAAATCATCAATTTGGCATTGATCAAAAGCATTTCGGGAATCAGGGGAACAATTGGAGGAAAACCAGGTGAATCACTCAGCCCTTTGGATGTAGTAAAATACACAGCAGCCTTTGGAGCATGGGCCATGGCAGAGGGCAACAAAAAAATCATTATCGGAAGAGATGGAAGAATAAGTGGCCCGATGATATCAGGACTTGTTGCACAAACGCTTGTTGCGATGGGTGCAGAGGTCATTGACCTGGGTCTTTCCACAACTCCTACCGTTGAATTTGAAGTGGCTGCAGAGCATGCCGCAGGTGGAATCATCATCACAGCAAGCCACAACCCCAAAGAATGGAATGCGCTTAAATTGCTGAACAACAAAGGTGAATTCATCAGTGCTGAAGCCGGTGCCGATATTCTCAACAATGCGGAGATGGGCAATATCAATTTTTCATTGGTAGATCATGCCGGATCCATCACAACAAAATACGATCATGCAGACAGGCACATAGACGCGATCATATCCCATCCGCTTGTCAACAAAAACTTGATTGAAAAACAAAGCCTTAAAATTGTCGTTGATGCCATCAACAGCAGTGGGGCAGTTTTTGTACCAATCCTTCTCAAAAAACTTGGCATTCCAGAACAGAACATCATTGTTTTGAATGGAGAAGTCAATGGGAAATTTGCCCACAATCCAGAACCATTGCCTCAACACCTGACCCAACTCTCTGCTGCAGTAATTTCCAACAAGGCTGATCTTGGCATTTCTGTTGACCCTGATGTTGACAGGCTTGTATTGGTTTGCGAGGATGGATCTATGTTTGGCGAAGAATATACCTTGGTTGCCGTTGCAGATTACGTACTCGGAAAAACCAAAGGAGATACAGTAAGCAACCTCTCTTCCACAAGAGCATTGAAAGATATCACTGAAAAGCATGGTGGTAAATATCACCCTGCAGCTGTTGGCGAAGTCAATGTAGTGGCCAAAATGAAAGAAGTCAATGCGGTTATTGGAGGAGAAGGCAATGGCGGCATCATTGTTCCTGATTTCCATTACGGAAGGGACGCCCTCATTGGCATAGCACTGTTCCTTACGCATCTTTCACAATCAAGCAAAACAGTTAAGCAGCTTCGCAGCTCCTATCCGGACTATTTCATCAGCAAAAACAAGATAGAAATGGATGGCACAACCAACCTCAATCTTGTTTTTGAGAAATTGAAAGAAAAATACAAATCAAATCCGTTAAATACCATCGACGGATTAAGGATTGAGTTTGATAACGACTGGGTACATCTGAGGTCCAGCAATACCGAGCCCATCATTCGAATCATTGCTGAAAGCAATTTCGAAACTACCGCCAACAATATTGCATCAAAACTCATCCGCGATATACAGGAGTCATTGTAAACCCTGTTTCGTATATTTGAAAAAACAGGTAGGATATGGCCGTCAGAATATACTTTGACAATGCTGCTACAACGCCAATAGACCCGATGGTGTTCGAGGCCATGACTCCCTATTTGACTGAACATTTCGGCAATCCTTCTTCCATTTATTCTTATGGAAGAGAAAACAGGCTGGCCATTGAAAAAGCCCGAAAATCAGTAGCGGCGTCCCTTCATGCACATCCATCTGAAATATTTTTCACCAGTGGAGGAACGGAGAGCAGCAATACCGCCATTTTTGCATCAATAAAGGAATTGGGCTGTACCAGGATGATCAGTTCCCCGATTGAACACCATGCAACGCTCCATACTTGCCAATTTATAGCTTCCAAAGGTGATGCAAGTCTCGAATTTGTGAAGATCCTTCCCAATGGACATGTAGACCTCAATGATCTGGAGCTGAAACTTTCCTCTTCATCAGAGAAAACATTGATCACCCTGATGCATGCCAACAATGAGATTGGCAATATCACAAACATCAAGAGAGTAGGGGAACTGGCCCAGCAATACAATGCTGTTTTTCATGCAGACACGGTTCAGACGGTGGGACATTTTCCTGTCAACCTTTCAGAAATAAATATTGATTTCATTACAGGAGCGAGTCATAAATTCCATGGACCAAAAGGGGTGGGACTGTTGTACATCAATGCAAACAACAAAGTGAATCCATTCATTCATGGAGGAGGGCAGGAAAGAAACATGAGGGCAGGTACAGAAAACATTTATGGCATTGTCGGCTTTGCCAAGGCACTTGAAATTGCCATGCAAAACCATGAGGTTGATTACGCACACATCTCATCATTAAAATCATACCTCAAATCTTCACTGGAAGAAAATATCAACGGGGTTGTTTTCAATGGGGATCCGGAGGGAGAAAGCCTCTATACGGTATTGAGTGTCGGATTTCCAAGAACAGAAAAATCCGAAATGCTGCTTTTCAATTTGGACATCAGGAACATCTGTGTTTCAGGTGGCAGTGCCTGTAGCAGTGGTGCCAACCAAGGCTCTCACGTGATCAATGCGCTCCAGTTACCGGAACAATCCACTGTGAGATTTTCTTTCAGCAAATACAATACCAGAGAAGAAGTTGACGCAGTCATTGGC
>Ga0222712_10002992_pt1 | contig 18810 bp, 17 predicted proteins | sample C33_657DmetaG_FD_165043 | JGI IMG/M metagenome (GOLD analysis project Ga0222712, IMG submission 165043) | Estuarine water microbial communities from San Francisco Bay, California, United States - C33_657D | ecosystem: Environmental > Aquatic > Marine > Unclassified | place: USA: California... | reverse complement strand
GAGGATAACCTGATCATCAATTGTCTAAAGCAAGGTGCTTCTGGATATGCGTTAAAAACTGCACAATTGAGCCATTTGATTGATGTAATCAACCAAACCACCAGAACTGGAGCCTTCATTGATGAACTCTCCATCGGAAAAGTGATCAGCAATTTGCAAACCAGGAAAGAGTCCAGCTTCAAAGATGTGCTGACTTTCAGGGAAAAAGAAATCGTTGCTCTTGTTGAAAAAGGGTACAGTTACAAGCAAATGTCTGATACCCTTTTTGTTACGACCTATACAATCAATTATCACCTGAAAAATATTTACAAAAAGCTCAACATCCACTCCAAGTCTGAACTCTTGTCCAAAATCATGGATGAAAGCAAATCCTAATCAATTCTCAACAATAATTTCGCTGTATCTTTGAGGCCATTCAAGTCCTTGCCACATGTCGAATTCAGCGCTGCCGATCAATTTCAACAATACTGAAAAAGCTTTTGCCTACAAAACTGACCAAGACCTTAAAAGAGCCCGGTTATTGTTTTCAGCAATGCAGTTTGCCCCCCTGGTGAAGCTTGGAATAAAAATCACACCCTGGGCCATCAAATCAGGCCTCCCCGTCAAAGGGATCATCAAAAGTACCCTCTTTCAACAGTTTGTGGGAGGTGAATCCCTCGAGGAAACAGTTGGGGTTGCAGATATGCTTGAAAAATTCAATGTTCAGGTGATTCTGGATTATGGCGTGGAAGGAGGAGAAGGAGATGAAGACAAATATGAGGAAGAAGCCAATTATTTCATCAAGGTCATCCAGTTTGCTGCCACCAGAAAAAACATCCCCTTCATCAGCATCAAAATCACAGGCCTGGTTTCCAGTTCACTGCTTGAAAAGCTGGATACTACCCTATCCACAAACAATACTGAGCCTTTGCTCCTGCGGTTCAATAACAAGCTTGAACAACTGAGCCAAGAAGAGCAGACCCAATGGCAACAACTCATCACCAGAACTACTAGACTTTGCCAGGCCGCATCAGAAGCGGGAATTGGTATCATGATCGATGCGGAAGAATCCTGGATTCAAGATGCAATCGATGTAATTGCAATCAACATGATGGAGCGATTCAACTTGGGCAAAGTTGTCGTTTACAATACCATACAACTCTATCGGTCCGATCGGTTATCATTTGTTTCTGACACGCTTGAAGCCGCTGAAAAATCCGGATACATCGCTGGGCTGAAGCTTGTGAGGGGAGCCTATATGGAAAAAGAAAGGGAGAGAGCCTTGAAATTTGGCTATCCATCCCCCATCCAACCCAACAAAGCATCAGCAGACAGGGATTATGATGCTGCAGTTCAGTTGTGCCTGTCAAAAATAGAAATGGTTTCCATCATCATTGCCAGCCACAATGAAAAGAGCAATCTTCTGGCGGCAACTGAATTAGGATCCAAACAGCTTTCCCCAGCCCATCCTCATCTGCATTTCTCCCAGCTTTACGGGATGAGCGATAATCTTACCTTCAACCTGGCAGCTGCAGGCTATAATGTCTCAAAATACCTCCCCTTTGGTCCTGTTCATGAAGTCATTCCCTATCTGATGCGCAGAGCCCAGGAAAACAGCTCTGTTTCAGGCCAAACCGGAAGGGAGCTTGAACTCATCAAGCGAGAATTCAGCAGGAGAAAAATCTGACCTGATCCTTAAAATTGACATTACGTATTAATACGTAACAAAATTGATGGTAATTACGCCTTACTAAGAAAAAATATTCACCCTATTTTAGGGAGCACTTGAATATTAAGTAAATTTATATTAATTAACATTTTTAGATGTACGGCATTATCAATCAATCGATTCAAGATCTAGTAGTCAAAGAATTTGGAGAAGAAACCTGGCTAAAAATCATTGCCAAAAGCAAGATTGATGTACATGAGTTTCAGAATCATCAGGTTTATGATGATACGTATACATACCGACTGGCAGGTGCTGTTTCAGAAGTCTTGCATACTGACCTCAATACGGTATTAAAAATGTTTGGTGAATTCTGGATACTTGAAATATCGCTTAAAAAATATCCTTCGATGATGGCTTCTGGAGGTTTGGGCTTCAAAGAATTCATGTTAAACCTCCCGAACTTTCACAATCGGGTCTATTTGACCTATCCCGAACTTGTTGCGCCAGAATTCAAAGTCCGCATGGACGGGGAATCCATGTTGGTCGAATACCATTCACAGCGTCCCGGACTGACGGCCATGATGGAAGGAATGCTCCATGGCATCGTTAAAATGTTCAAAGAACCTGGCGTACTAGTTTTGCTTGAAGCTGAAAAAATAAACAGCGAACTTGACCATGACCTTTTCAGGATCATATGGGAGAAGTAAAGCAAAACGATACAAAACCTACAGTTCAATTACCTGAGATAGATAGGCTTTTTCCATTCTACTTCATTGTGGATGAAGGCATGTCCATCGTCCAAAAAGGTCCTTCGCTTCAAAAAATCCTCTCGCAAAGCCCCGAATCTGGAGGTGCCTTTCACCATACTTTTTTCATTATCAAGCCGAAATCAGTATCAACGCCAAATTTTGGATACTTAAAATCAATCTGTTCGGGATTTTTATTGGTAGGTATCCATGGGGTTCCCAATACCATCCTAAAAGGACAGTTTGAATTGCGTGAGCAAGAAAACCAAATCGTTTTCTTTGGATCCCTCTGGGCCGAAGATCATGAGAAATTGGTTGAGCTTGGCATTACTTATTCGGATTTTCCTGCCTACGATGCCATTTTTGATATCCAACAGATGAAATCTGTTCTGAAAAATGAACATGAGGACCTCGAAAAATTGAAGCAGGAGATTACCATTATCAATCATTCTTCTGACCTTTTTCTGAACCTGCACAGCAGTGGTCTGATCCGAAAAGCATCTCCCAGCTCCAAGGCAATGTTGGGATATGAACCTTCAGAAATGATTGGTATGCAGTTTCAGGATCTTTTTTCAGATACAGAACGAATTGACATCAAAAAAGAAATCAGTGAAATCATCCAGTCTGGAAAGTCAAAAGAGTATGTAAGTTTTATTTTATCAAAACAGCATCAAAAGGTTGGCGTTGGTTTTGCCATTTCACCAGTAAACACCAACATCAAGAACACCACTCAATTGGTTTGTGTGGTGCGAGATATCACTGAAAGATTGAGGGATACTGAAGAAATCACAAATCTTGCATCTTTTCCCAATGAGAACCCCAACCCCATCTTCAGGATTGATGTCAATGGAAAGATTTTGTTCTCTAACAACAATGCCAAGACCATTTCAAATGTTATCTATGAGGGCACCATCTTCAACATCAACAATTTTTGGTCTCAGATCCTCATGGTCAAGCCAGGAGAAAACCAAATGACGGTTGATTTGATTGCCAATGAAAGAAATTATTCTTTCAAAATCATCAAAAGACAGGATAGCAAAGAGTACAACGTATATGGATCAGACATCACAGACAGGATAGAAACAGAGCAAAGGGCACAAGATAATTTCAACCGGCTGAATAATTTTCTTGAGTCAACAAACGATGTCTATTACCTGATTTACCAAAAAAATAAAACAAAAAACTTTTTTACGTCAAGATGGCCTCTCTTCATGGGGTTCAATCCCAAAGCTGGGGATGTTTGGGAAGAAAAAAGGGACTGCATTCTTGATGAATACAAGAAAATATATGATGATGCCATGCGTGAGTTTCAGCTCAATGGCAGCATGACAGTGCGATACAAGGTCAGGAACAAAGTATCTGGTCAGATCAGGTGGCTATTGGAAGAGGGCAAGATCAAGTTTGACTCTACACTAAACGATGAAGTAATCTCCGGAAGGTTAACCGATATCACTGCAAGTGAAAACTTTAGAAGTCAGGTTAGGGAATCTGAAGAGCGCTTTCAACTCATTACAGAATCAATGCCTGTAATGATATGGGTTTCCGGCCAAGACAACAAGGTGAGTTATACCAATCAGGCATCACGGGATTTTTTTGGATTTGACTTGAAGGAAATACCTGACCAAAAAGCATTTGAATATGTTGTGCATCCTGACCACAGAAAAATTGCAATCGACGATTGGATGGTCCATCTGCTTGCCAAGCAAAAATGCGAAATGCAATACCTTGCCATGAACAAACATGGTGAGTACAGATGGATTTTTGAAATGGCAGTACCGCGCTTTACACAAGAGCATGAATTCCTTGGATATATAGGTACCGCTTTCGACATCACTTCAGAAAGAAAAATGTTCTATACCCTGGAGGAAGAGAAACGAAAATATGAGATGATATCAAATAAATCCGCAGACATCATCTTTCTTATCAACAAGAGTGGAATCATAGAATATGTTTCCCCCTCCATCAAAAGAATTCTTGGATTTACTGAAAAAGAAACCATCGGAAAATCTTTTTTCAGCCTGCAATCACCTGACGGTAACATCAGTATTGAAGATTTCTCAGAAAATCATCTGGGGAATCAGCGTGCCTTGAGCTTTCAAATGCAAGACAAGCAAAAAGAATTGAAATGGATCGAGGCGGTGTACAGCAATTTCAGTGAAGATGAACTTGGAGGAGACAAATTGCTCATTCACGTTCGTGACATCAACGAACAATACATGGCACAAACCATGGTGATCGAGAACGAGGCAAAATACAGGAACCTCTTTTCAAACATGAACCTCGGCATCATGGAGGTAGACAATGATGAGAGAATTCTCTATGTCAACCCTTCTTTTGAACGCATTTCAGGATATTCTCAGGATGAGTTGTTGGGAAACAAGGCAGACAATATTTTCCTGACTGAACTTTCTGAAAAAGAAATCAACTTACAGGAACGCCGTAACCGTCAACATGGAAAAGAAGGCCTTTATGAAATCAAGATCAAGAAGAAGGATGGCGATCTTGCCACTTGGGTCATCAGTGGTGCTCCTACATTTGATCTGAAGGGCAAGGTGCGTGGTTCCATTGGCATACATTGGGATGTAACAGATATCCGAGACCTGGAAACCAAGATACTTTATGAAAGTGTTCAAAAGGAGAAAGAGTTGATGGAAGCCAGGCTACAGGCGGAAGAAGAACAGCGCGATGTGATTGGCAGAGACCTTCACGATGGGGTTGGACAAATGTTGGCCTATATCAGTGTCTACTTCAACATCCTTAAAGAGAAGGAAACGATCAGTGCAGATGATATTGACAAAGCACAATCCACCATCAAAAAAACCATTGACGAGGTAAGAAGACTTTCTAGAAACCTTGCCCCTCCCGCCATCAAGGACCTGGGCTTCAGGGAAGCTGCCATTGAACTGATTGCAAGCTATTCAATCATACCCAAGCCCTCCTTTAACCTTAAGATATACAAGGGGAAAGATCCGGATAAGTTCCTGCACGAACACAAAATCATGATGTTCCGTGTATTGCAGGAATTGAGCAGCAATACATTCAAATATGCAAAGGCCGATAAAGTAGACATCAGAATAGAACAAAACAAGAAGGGAATGCAGATGCTCTACAAAGACGATGGTGTAGGATTTGAAATGGCCACAGTCAAAAAAGGAATAGGACTGAAAAGCATTCTTTCCCGCGTTGAGTTCTATGGAGGGGATGTAAAAATAAAAACCAAACCTGGAGAAGGTATCGAAGTATTCATTAATTTACCATTTGAATTAACATTATGACCAAAAAGATCCGAATTATCATCGCCGATGACCACTTGCTGATAGCTGAAACCTGGGCTACCCTGATCAACATGGATCCAGAATTTGAGGTCGTAAAAGTTTATGACAATACCAAAAGTCTCATTGACGAAATAACAGACGTAAAACCAGATATTGCCATTCTTGATATCAACATCAATCCTTTTTCTGGTATTGAGGCCACAAAAATGATCAAGAAATTGGCTCCTGGCACCAAAATCATTGGGGTATCCATGCACAACCAACCCTCATTTGCAAAGAAGATGATCAGAAATGGGGCAACTGGCTACGTAACCAAGAACTCCAACAAAGTAGAAATGTACGATGCAATCCGTGCAGTGATGAAAGGTGAAAAATACATCTGCGCTGAAATACAACGGAATATCACCAATCAACTGCTGGTAGACGAAGACGACAATAAACTAAGCAAATTGACAGAAAGGGAAATCGAGATCATCAAACTGATCAAGAACGGCAGTACCAACAAGGAAATTGCAGAATCATTGTTCCTTTCACCGAGAACTGTAGAAACGCATAGGGCCAGGATCCTGAAGAAACTGGACCTGAAAAACTCATTGTCACTGGTGAAGTACATCAATGAATCTTTCATGGACCTTTAAAACAATGTATTTGGGGTTAGTCGCCCCAAATATTGTCCTTTCCTTCAAGCCATTCCTTCACCAACATGGTGGTTACTGATTTGGGTCTTTCTAATGGCATTCCAAGCGCCCTGTCCCAGCAGAGACTGGCCAATACACCCAAAGACCGGCTTACACCAAACAAAACAGTGTAGAATTCGTATTCCACCATCCCGTAATGCACGAGTAGGGCACCGCTGTGGGCATCTACGTTAGGCCATGGGTTTTTTACCTTGCCAAGAGCACTCAAGATTTCAGGAACCGTTTCGTATATCGACCAAACGGTCTGAACCAAAGGATCATTGGGCATATGCTTTTTACCAAATTCCATTTGTGCGGTAAATCTTGGATCGGTTTTCCTCAACACAGCATGGCCATATCCGGGAACAACTTTTCCCTCAGACAAGGTCTTCTTAACGTATTCGGCAATTTGTTCTTTTGAAGGAAGTTCAACACCCAATTTCTCACGCATTTCAAAAATCCACTTGATTACTTCCTGATTGGCCAATCCGTGCAAAGGTCCAGCCAAACCATTCATGCCAGCAGCAAAGCTGAGAAATGGATCGCTGAGTGCAGAACCCACCAAATGGGTCGTATGGGCTGATACATTACCACCTTCATGATCCGCATGAATGGTCATGTAGAGACGCATCAATTCCTTGAACCCTTCATCATCATATCCCATCATGTGAGCAAAATTACCAGACCAGTCGAGCAATCCATTGGGCTCAATGTGTTGGCCATCCCTGTATTTTCTTCTGTAGATGTAGGCTGCAATCCTTGGCAAACGGGCGATCAGATCGAGGGTATCATCAAAAGTAGCATCCCAATAGTCTTTTTTGTTCATGCCAGAAGCATAGGCTTTGGCAAAATGACTGCCATTTTGCAAGGCCATGATGGCTACCACAAACATGGTCATTGGATGGGATGAAACAGGCAATGCCTCAATGGTATCAAATACATAGTTGGGCACATGTGAACGCCTTTGCAGGGTGGCAGTGATGGTATCAGCTTCTTCCTGGGTTGGAAGTTCACCCAACAACATCAAGTGGAACAAGCCCTCCGGAAGGGGTTCTGAGCCACCAACCACAGTTGGCAATTTCTCCTTCAACTCTGGAATCGAATAACCACGAAAGCGAATACCTTCGTTGGCATCCAGCAAAGAGGTTTCAGTAACCAAACCTGTCATGCCTCTCATGCCCTGGTATACCTGGGACAGGGTGACCTCACCGATAACCTTGTTTCCATGTTCTTTGACCAGTTGCTTGATTTCCGCACCAAGGAGGTCTGCCTTTACCTTAAAGCGCTCTTTTATTGAATCCATCGGAAGAAATTATGAAATTGTAGACTGAATTTTTGGATGCGTAAAGGTAAAACAAAGCGACCGAGGTGCACAATGTTTTCAGAAAAATAATTGAATTATTTCGGGGCTTTCTTGTACAAATACAGCGTCAATCCTCCAAAAATCAGATTCGGAATCCACGCGGCCACATATGGGTCAAGATCTCCCTTGGTAGAAAAAATGGTTGAGAACCTGTCTGCCAGAATGAAAACTGCACAGATGATAATGCCGATGGCGAGATGAACTCCACTCCCACCCCTGATTTTCCTGCACGCCAAAATGGCGCCAATCAGGGTCAGCAGCAATACCGCAACCGGTGTTGAGGTTCGGTGCGCATTTTCCATTTCCAGTTCTTTGACTGTTTCTGAACCGCGCAATCTTTCTTTTTGGATTCGCCGTTTCAGGTCCGGGGAAATCATCCTGGCTTGTAAATATTCGTCGCGCTTGAGTTCAGAAGGAAGAAATGGCAATTTCTTAAAAACCTCGTATTCAAAGCTAACATCCTCATTCAGACCATTTAGCTTTCGCTCCACTACCCCATTCAGTTTCCATTTCCTTTTGGTAGTGTCCCAAGTGAAATTATCAGCCCTCAGGTTGTAGATCACCTGGTTGCCACTGATGGTTTCCATGAAGAGGTTACCCCCGGCTTTGCTGGTCGTGTCGTAGAAGCGCATGCCTGCATAGCTAAAGGAGTCTGTTCGCATGTAGATGCCACCACTGGTCGTTTGCGGCATGGCCAACTTGGTATATTTGGCTTCAAAAGTTGTCCGGATGGCATTGGCTTGGGGAATGATGTAAGCATTTGCATACCACAGTATTGAACCGAGCAAAATTCCACCCACCCAGTAAGGCCTCAAGATCCGTTGAAGGCTCACTCCAGAGGATAGGATGGCTATGAACTCAGAGAGATTTGCCATTTTTGAGGTGAAAAAAATGACTGAGATGAATACAAAAAGAGGAAAAAGCATGGCAACAATATGGGGAATGAAACCCACATAGTACTGCATGATGATCTGATTGGTGGAAAGGCCGGATTTGGCAAAATCATCCGTGTGCTCACTGATATCAATCACCGTACTGATTGTTGTGAGCAGTATCAGTGAAAAGAAAAAAGTGGTCAGGAACTTTTTGAGAATGTACCAGTCAATCTTCCTCATCATTACCCTGCAAAAGTATCATTTAATCCTTACCCAAGTACTTGGCGTAGGTTTCAAGACACCTTTTTCTTGCCACTTCATGCACAACCATTGGCTGGGGATACTGAAGCGTATCAAATTCGGGGACCCATTTTCTGATATAGATACCCTGCTTGTCAAATTTTTCGGTTTGCAAGGCCGGATTGAAAATCCTGAAATAGGGGGCGGCATCACAACCTGATCCAGAAGCCCATTGCCAGCCGCCGTTGTTGGCAGCCAAATCATAATCAAGGAGTTTTGCAGCAAACCAAGCCTCGCCCCAACGCCAATCAATCAGGAGGTGTTTGGTCAAAAAGCTTGCCGTAATCATCCTTACCCTGTTGTGCATGAATCCAGTAGCCATGAGTTCGCGCATGCCTGCATCAACAATCGGATAACCGGTTTCCCCCATACACCATTTGTCAAAATCTGCTTCACTGTTTCTCCATTCAATTTGATCATAAGCCTTCTTGAAAGACATCCCCTGGCCAACATGAGGAAAATTAGACAGGATCATGTGATAGAAATCCCGCCAGATCAACTCATTCAAAAAGGTCTCGTTCAATCCTTTTGCATGTTCAACCAGTTTCCTGATGCTCATGGTACCAAACCTGAGGTGAACGCCGAACCTGGAAGTTCCATTGACAGCAGGAAAATTGCGCAGGTCAGTATACCCTTTGACCAATGAATCCGGTACTGTGGTTTGGGGGAAATTCCATGCTTGTTCGGAAAAACCCATCGATTCAAGTGACCGAATGGCAGCGTCAGCATGTTGATAGCAGTTGCCGAGTAAATTCTCTGAGGGTGAAAATGAAATGGGATGGGATATCAAGTGTGACTTCCATTTTCTTGAATATGGTGTGAATACAGTATAAGGAGATCCGTCATCCTTGCTCACTTCCAGTTTCTCAAAAACCACCTGGTCCTTGAAAGTTTGGAATCCTGTGCCATTATTTTCTAACATAACCCTGATCATTTCATCCCTTTTCAAGGCATAATCCTCATAATCATGGTTGGTGAATACTGTTCCAATGGTATAATTGGCCAAAAGATCCTTAAAAGCCGCTTCGGGTGAATCATGGTAGAACTTGATGGCCGATCCAGTGCTGATCAACTCCTTTTGCATGGTGCTCAGCGCACGGTGGATGTATTGAACGCGAAGATCGATGGGCTTTTCAAGCTTGTCAAGGATATTTTTATCGAAAATAAAGACCGGCAGAACAGGCTTTCCGCTCTTCAGTGCATGAAAAAGCCCAGTATTATCAAAAAAACGAAGATCACGGCGGAACCAAAAAATATTAACCTCAGGTTTGTTAGACATGACAGTTTAACAAACCCGAGGTTGTTTAGTTGAATGAAAAGCTCTTTATGGTTGAATTTCCATGAACGATATGAAAAATCATTCATGAGACCTAGGCTCAATTGATGATTGGCCGATTTTCAATGATGCCAGACTTTACTGCATACATGACCAAACCAGCCAGTGATTTGGCGCCGGTTTTCACTTTCAGCTTATCTCTGATGGCTTCCACCGTTCTTGGGCTAAGGTCTACCAGGTCAGCAATTTCTTTTGTGCTTTTCTCCTCACAAATCATGCGAAGAATGGATATTTCCTTATCGCTCAACTTGGCATCAACCGGCAAAGATGCCTCAGCCTGGCGTTTTACGCGAAGACCGTCAATCAGTGCCTTGTTGGTGAGCTGATTAAAATAATATTCCTGCTCATGCACGGTTTTAACTGCTTGATAGATGATTTCTGAATCGGAATTCTTGGTCAAGTATGAATTGGCACCCAATTCCATGAGCTTGGAAATCATGGAATGATCATTGTGCATGGTGAGCATGATTACCTTGATCTCTGGATATAATTTTTTGATTTCAGGCAAAGTATTGATACCATCCATGATGGGCATCTGTATATCCAACAAAATTACATCAGGCTGAACGTGCTTCAGAACAGTGAGCAACTGCATGCCATTGTCTGCCTCTGCGATCATTTTAATGTCTTTGTGAACAGACAATGCGGATTTTACCCCCGCCCTGAAAAGGACGTGATCATCGGCTATAGCTACTTTAATAGGTTCGTTCATGTTTGGGCTTTTAGGTTTCTTTGGGATATTGACTATCAAATATTGTGTAAAATTAGGCGAAATCAAGATGCTGATACTCAGTAGAACTACCCTTTTATTAATGTGCAGAAATTACGGTCAATGTTGTCAGGTATGTCAACGAATCAATCAAATTGATCATAATATTCTGTATATCAATAAGATGGGAATATATTTGGGATGCAGAAAGTGAAAATTTCATTTCCGTGTTTTTCTCTTTTAAATTGGGGTTTTTCACCTCATTTACGAATTGACATATACTACTTTTAAAAAAAATTGATAATGTTCTTCATCCTCACAACAATTCAATACTTGAATATTTTAATATCATGCGTAGCTATATCAGTTGGTATAAGATATTCTAAAAGTTTAAAAGAAAACAAAATACTACTGATAATCCCAATCTCATCTCTACTACAAATAGTTTTTTCAGAAGTTCTAAAAATTATTAACCGGAATCACTTAGATGTTCTTGATCAATCAATCATACTTACTAATATTTACATATGTCTAGAATTCTATTTAATAATTCTATTTTTCTGGAAAATAACAGAATCTAAATTAGAAAGTATTTTAATTTTAGTTTCAACTTTAATTGCAACTATCGCTCTATTTATATTCCAGAAATTTGAGTTTAAAATAAATTTAATTTCAATTGATTTATTCCTAATAATAGAAGGTCCAATTATTTTAACACTTACCTTATTTTATCTAGTAAAATCAATGAAAATAAAAAATGTAATTAACTGTATACAAGAACCAAATTATATTGCAGCTTTGGGAATTTTCTTGTCATTTTTAGTACTATGGCCTGTAAATATTTTGCAAAATTACTTTTTGAAAGATACAAGTACTTTTTTTAATTTCTTTTTTATTGCTAATTCAACTTCCTACTTAATATTTTTTTCATTCCTTACATATTCTTTCTATGGTACAAGAAAATGAGGAATTTATTAAAATCCTTTTCCCGTCACTTTTTGTTTTTGTAGCAATCATCATATTGGTTGTAACATTTATTTTATTTTACACAAAAAATCAAGAAAAACTTGAATCGGAACTAATTCTATTAAAATCAAAAACTGAAAAAGAAATTCTAAAAGCCCAACTAGAAATACAAGAAGATGTCTCCAACAAAATATCCCGTGAAATCCATGACAATATTTCACTTGGACTTACCCTTTCTAAATTACAGATTACCAATTTTCTTGAATTGGACCAATCTAACAAAAATCTATTGACTTCCTCCATAGAGCTGATATCAAAGTCCCTTATAGACCTTAATGACATCTCTAAATCCCTTGATTCGAGTCAACTTTTCTCCCATGGATTGATTGATGTACTTAATGCAGAAATTGCTGTAATTAACCGTTCAAAAATAGTAGATGTGGTATTCGAAGTCAGAGGCGAGGTACTATTTCTTGATTCAGAAAAAGAGCTCATCATTTTTAGAATTTTCCAGGAATCATGCAACAACATACTCAAGCATGCAAAGGCCAGTAACATCACGATTGATCTTACATATGAAAGGGATTATGTACACTTAAAAATTTCTGACAATGGAGTCGGTTTCAATATTGAAGAAAAATTGAAATCAAAGGAAATTAGAAAAATGTCAGGACTCAAAAATATCCAACAAAGAGCTGAAATCATTGGTGCAGAAACCCATTTTTACTCTACTCCCAATATTGGAACAACCATTCACATTAAAATTCCACTAAATTAATTACAACCATGAAAAATGAAATTATCAAAGTAGCGATGGTTGATGACCATGTGCTGTTGCGCAATGCACTTTCTTCTCTCATCAATAATTCTGGAAAATGCAAGGTAATTTTTGAAGCGTCCAATGGTAAAGAACTAATTGTACAACTCGAGAATAAAAATCTACCAGACGTTGTCATTCTTGATGTAAACATGCCAGAAATGGATGGTCATGAAACAGCCTCCTATCTTCAACAATATTTTCCGGAGATTAAAGTATTGATGCTGACCATGTACGATTCAGAATTGGCATTGATTAGGCTTTTAAAAGCAGGTGTAAAGGGATTCATGAAAAAAGATATTCATCCTAATGAACTTCTGGCTGCCATAGAGTCAGTTCATGAGTTTGGATACTATTACTCTGCTCAAACCAGTAGCAAACTGGCGGGACTATTTCGTAATAACCAGGACCAGCAGCAATTGGACAAGGTAATGCTAACAGAAATGGAAATTGATTTCTTAAAATATGCCTGCTCTGAACTTACATACAAGGAAATTGCAGGCAATTTAAAAATGAATCCAAGGGCAATTGATGGCATGAGGGATAACCTCTTCACAAAACTGGATGTAAAAAGCAGGGTTGGACTTGCCATGTATGCCATAAAACACGGCGTTGTGTCTATTTAATCAATCAGTTTATTGCGGGTGCCGTACATGATCAAACCAGCAATAGTTTTAACCCCAACTTTGGTTTTCATGTTCTGCCTGATCGTTTCAATTGTTCTCGGTGAAAGAAAAACTTCTTTTGATATCTCTTCAGTTGTTTTGTCTTGTGCGATTAGCCGAAGAATGCTAATCTCTTTTTCTGTAAACTTTACGGTATTGGGATAAAATTGCCTGGTCGTCTTTTTTTGCTGCAATTTCATCAACACAGCCTTATTGAGCAGATCATTGAAATAAAAATCATCATTCATGCACGTAAGGATTGCATTGTAGATTTCTTCAGGATCAGTGGTCTTGGTCAGGTAGGCATTGGCCCCCATTTCCATCATTTTGGAGATCATCTCCTGATCATCATACATTGTCAAAACAATGATCCGAACTTCCTCATATTCTTTTCTCAGTAAAGAAATGGCATTGATACCGTCCATTTCTGGCATCCTGATATCCATCAAGAGGACATCAGGTAATTTGATCTTCATTTTGTGAATCAAATCCTTTCCGTCCTCAGCCTCCCAAATGATTTTCAGGTATTCTTTTCCCGACAAAGCCATTTTAATGCCATCTCGAAATATCTTGTGGTCATCTGCAATAGCTACTTTAATTGTTTCAATTGTTGACATGGTTCAAAGGGTTTTAAGCCAATCTGATATATTCATTCGTAAAAAAACCTAGGAGTCATACGCTTTAATGAACAGGTATATCTACGAGCAGCTTTTTGCTGAAAAATTGGTTCAGTTAGCAGGAATTGATCAAATAAAAAAAATCAAAACCGACGCTGATTGGCTTTAAATAGAATTGGAGTTGAAACTAAAATGAAACAAAAAATCGTATTACTTAGAAAGTAAAAACGCTGAAATATGACACTCCTAAAAGAGTGTTTTGATGTTTCTTTTTTACTTTATTGATATTGGAATCTCAAAGTTGCATTAAATTTTATCATTTGAAGAAATCATATGATATGATTACTTGATAAAATAACTTGCGAAATCATCGACAAGTAGATTTTCCTCTTTTTTTCGGGGAAAAACACGAAAACAAAGACCGTAAATTTACGTATTTCAGAACGTATTTTTCCCCTATCTTTGTACAAGTAATAAATGCATATAAATTATATTTTATTGATTTTTAATGTTTTACATTTATATAACCCGATATTTTTATCGTAATTCTACTAACCCCATTTTTCCATGGATAAATAATCACTGAAATTCAAATTCAGAAATGAAATAGCTTTTTATCCACAAAAATATAATAACATGTTAAAAAGTAATGTCGAAATCCAAGTACAAAAGTTGGTTGATGAGTCATCTGGCGAGGATGTAGGTTTTGATTTGGGAGTAAAAATGGTCAAGGATTATTACGATGCTACAGGAACCGGCACAGCACAATTCGTAGGAAAAAACATCATTGAAAAAATACTAAGTCAACCTGAATGCATTGGAATAAATATATACAATGCACTAAACGAAAAGGGTGAAAAAACTTACGTATTAGTTGGATTAGACAAAGAAAATAATCCAATTTTAAATATTACTGCGGTAAACCTTGATGGCCAAATTAAACATTTAGAAGGCATTGTTGCTGATAGAAGTAAGGTAGTTCAGGGATGGTTTGACATCTAAAAACTTGTTTTTGAAGATTTAAGAATTATATTTGTTAAGTAAAACTTAACGAACATCGCACCGTACCTTATTTATTTATCAATTTTCTTAGGGGTAGTACCCTTACTCTCAATCATATTGATTAAGCAGAAGTCTTTGCCGTTTAAGTTACTTCTATTCTATCTTCTATATTCATTAATTTCTGATTTGGTTCTAACCAAATTAAGTATCAAATATTTTGAGTCCGAAATATATTCATTTCGCCTCTTTACAGTAGTAGAATATTTTTCAATAACATTCATACTATATTCCCAGATAGAAAGTCTTGTTTTTAGAAAATTCATCAAATATTCTAGCTTAACATTCGCTTTTTTTATTTTTTTTGATATTTACACAAATCCATTAAATGAATTTGATTCCATACCTACGGGCATTGAATCATTACTAATTCTAACTACCTCGATAATTTTATTATACGAGAAGATTCTTAAGTCAGATAATTACTTTACTGCATTCGTTTGGATTCCCATTGGATTAATTCTTTTCTTTGCTGGTACATTCTTTTTGTTTGTTATGTCTCAGAATAACTACAGCAATACTGACTTTAATGATAAATATGGATATATAGTGGCAGTTTTTAAAATATTAATGTACATATTCTTTTTTGTGGGCATAATTTCCGAGATTAAATCAACAAAATTAAAAATACAGAATATCTAATGCCCCTCCTCCAAGCCATATCATCCTCCTCAAACGTTTCAACCGTGCTGTTCTTCGGCACATTGGGGATGTTGGTGCTTGCTATAGGGCTGGTAGTATTCATTGTTTTTCACCAAAGGAAGGTCATCAAGTATCAGCAACAGTTGCAGCGCTTGGAAGAGGAACAACAACAGATTCTCCTCAATGCATCGATCAGGTGGCAGGAAGAAGAAAGGCAGCGGATTGCGGCTGATCTTCATGATGATGCCGGACCACTACTGGCTACAGCACGTCTTTATTTGAATGACAACCTGGTGCACCAAGACATTTCTACCCAATTGCAGAGCATCTACAATGCAAAGCAAATCATAGATGATACCATCCAACTGATCAGGAACATCTCTCACAGCCTGATGCCCCCTACTCTCAAGAACTTCGGTTTGGAGTCAGCAATCAATGACCTGTTCCAAAAAATCAGCGGTTCTGGTGCCATCAATGCTAGCTGTCGTTTTCATGACTACCGTGAGCGCATGCTTCCACAGCGTGAACTGCTTATTTTCCGTGTGGCACAAGAGTTGGTCAACAACATCCTCAAACACAGCAATTCCAGTTTCATTCACCTTACACAGAATACCAGTGATGGTATATTTTATATCCGTTTGCACCACGATGGCAAAGGAATTACCCAGGCTGATTTCGAAAGAATGAACAAAAGTTCTGTAGGGCTTGGCCTGAAAAATATCCAAAGCCGGATGAAAGTGCTGGATGGTAGTGTTCTTTTTGAAAAAGATGCCTCCCAGACTTTCTATAAAGTCACCTTGGAAATGCCTATTTCTGATACTACCGCCTGATAACCTATCTTTGTAATGGACCACTGAACACGCAAACCATTGCACAATGAATATCATAAAGGTTGGAATAGCCGATGATCATAAAATCTTTCGCAAAGGGGTAATTCTCTCCTTGAGGCAATACACCAACATTTCCTTCATATTTGAAGCCGAGAACGGTGAAGAACTCATGACCAGGTTAGGTGAGGAACAACCCGATGTTGTGCTAATGGACCTTCGGATGCCAGGAAAGGATGGAATTGAATCAACCAAAGAGGTCAGCAAACGCTATCCAGATGTCAAGGTCCTTATCCTTACGATGTTTGAAGACGAAAGGTTTGTCTCCCATCTAATGGAAAATGGGGCCAATGGCTACCTTCTTAAAAATGCAGATCCCGCCGAAATCAAGAAAGCCATCTTGGAAGTGATGGTGAAGGGGTATTACCTCAACAATTTCGTCAACAGGGTGCTGCTCAGGAAATCAAATACAAGAAACAAGGCAATACCATCCCTTAATAGCGAAATTGTCATGTCTGACAAAGAAAAAGAAGTAGTTAGGCTGCTTTGCATGGAATTTACTGCTGCAGAAATTGCACAAAAAATGGAAATTTCTCCAAGAACCGTGGAATCCATCAAAGACAGGCTGATGGAGCGTTTTGGGCTAAAGAATACAGCGGGCCTGGTGTTTTTTGCGGTAAAAAACAACATGATCGACTGACGATTTCCAATGGAAATGTCAAAATTATCCTGTTTCTAAGGCAACCTCCCTTTTTACGTTAACTTTGTAAAAAAAAATGAGCAGGCACGGAAAAGTTCTTGTGGCAATGAGTGGTGGCATCGATAGCACCGTTGTGGCATTGATGCTGCACGAACAAGGCTATGAGGTGATTGGCATCACCATGAAAACCTGGGACTATGCCAGTTCTGGGGGAAGTAAAAAAGAGACCGGCTGCTGTAATCTCGACTCCTTCAATGATGCCCGTGCTGCTGCAGTACACCATGGTTTCCCACATTATATTCTGGATATCCGCGAAGAGTTTGGAGGTTTTGTGGTGGAGAATTTTGTAGACGAATACCTGGCAGGAAGAACACCCAATCCCTGCGTCATGTGCAATACCCATATCAAATGGCGTGCCTTATTGAAAAGAGCCAATGCCATGGATTGTGAATTCATTGCCACTGGCCATTATGCAAAAGTGAGGGAGGAAAACGGCAGACACTTGATCAGCAAAGGGATTGATGAAACCAAAGACCAGAGCTATGTATTGTGGGGGCTTCAGCAAGATTTGCTGGGAAGAACCTTGCTCCCTCTTGGTGGATACAGGAAAACCGCTATAAGACAAATGGCACACGATTTCGGATACCCCGAGCTTGCCAAAAAAAGTGAGAGCTATGAGATCTGTTTTGTGCCAGACAATGATTACCGTGGATTCCTGAAACGCAATGTAGAAGGGCTGGAAGAAAGGATGAAGGGTGGAACTTTTGTAGACAAACACGGCAAGATCCTTGGTCAGCACAAGGGCTATCCATTCTATACCATAGGACAAAGAAAAGGACTGGACATCGCACTGGGCAAGCCTGCTTTTGTTACCGCAATTGATCCTAATACCAATACCGTTGTGCTGGGCGACGAAGAAGACCTCATGAAAAAAGACATGCATGTTGCCAAAATGAACTATATCAAGTATGCCGGCATCAATGATGGAATGGAAGCAACCATCAGAATTCGTTACAAAGACATGGGAAGTGCGGGTACGCTGCATAATAATGATAACGGTATTCGCGTTTCATTCTATGAAAATGCCAAAGGCATTGCCCCAGGTCAATCTGCCGTTTTTTACGAAGGTGACGATGTGATTGGCGGCGGCATCATCCAAAGAACTGAACAATAATGCTGAAAAGCAAAAGCATACTCTTTCTTTCATTCATCTTCCTGCTGATGGCATGCGAGAAACAGACTGATGTATTCAAGACAGAAAGAATCAAGGATTACTTCCCATTAAAGGTGGGAAAATACATCAACTATAGGCTGGATTCCACTGTATACCTCAACCTCGGTACCAAAAAAGAGCTACACTCCTACTTTATACAGGACAGGATTGATTCCATCATCACCGATAACCTGGGCAGACCTTCATACAAAATAAAAAGAACCATCCGGAGCAACACAGATACCACAAAATGGAAAGACCTGATGTCCTACCTGGTCACCTACGACAGTACCAGGCTTGAGCTCGTCCAAGACAATCAACGCTACCTTAAAATGGTTGAACCCCTATCCAACGGATTCAACTGGAAAGGCAATT
>Ga0222712_10002991_pt1 | contig 18815 bp, 21 predicted proteins | sample C33_657DmetaG_FD_165043 | JGI IMG/M metagenome (GOLD analysis project Ga0222712, IMG submission 165043) | Estuarine water microbial communities from San Francisco Bay, California, United States - C33_657D | ecosystem: Environmental > Aquatic > Marine > Unclassified | place: USA: California... | reverse complement strand
AGTGTTTCACGCTGGTTATAGCCAGGTTTTCTCATTGCGATATTGCTGGTAGAATTGACCCTCTAGCGAAGGGCATCACATGACATTTAAGGTCGGCGAAACCGTTGTTTATCCTCATCACGGGGCAGCATTAATCGAAGCTATTGAAACTCGCGTGATCAAGGGTGAAGAAAAGACCTACCTAGTGTTAAAAGTTGCTCAAGGTGATTTAACCGTTCGAGTTCCTGCAGAAAATGTGGATCTTGTCGGTGTTCGCGATGTCGTTGATTCTGCTGGGCTAGACCGTGTATTTAACGTCTTGCGCCAGCCATACACAGAAGAGCCAACTAACTGGTCACGTCGTTACAAGGCAAACCTAGAAAAGCTCGCCTCAGGCGATGTTATTAAAGTTGCTGAAGTTGTTCGTGATTTATATCGCCGCGACTTAGACCGTGGTCTATCAGCTGGTGAAAAGCGCATGCTCGCCAAGGCGAAGCAGATCCTAATCTCAGAGCTAGCTCTTGCAGAGCGCACTGATGAAGAAAAGGCTGCAGTAATCCTTGACGAGGTTCTTGCCTCTTAAGTTGTGAGCACACCTTCACTCAAAGTTATCGTGGCGATTACTTCGCCAATCGCCTTTGAAACACTTGATAGAAAAACTATTCTCCAAACAACTTTTGCAGTTGCGCATGCATTTGCAATCGAAACTTCACTTGACACTCACTTAGCTATAGCTGTTAGCGAAGCTGATGCCCACAAAGTCAGTGATCTTAATTGTGAGCTATTGATCTGTGACCCACATTCACCTTCATCTCTGGCTGCGGCAATTAAAGATGGGCAGGCCTGTGATTTGATTGCAATTCATGATTGCCAGCGCCCATTGACTAGAACTCAGCAATTTCATCGAACAGTTGAAGGTCTTATAGGTGATGTTGATGCGATTCGCCCAGCTGCAGCTTTTACTGAAACTCTTAAAGCTGTTACAAAGGATAATATTATTGAGAAAACCATCGACAGAAATTCAATACTGCGCATTTCAACTCCGCAGATGGTTCGCTATAGTGCGATAGATTTCCAAGGCACTGGGTCAAACTGGTTTGTTCCATTAAAAGCTAACGCTAAGACTGCAACAGTTGAGGCAGATCCAGAGAGCCTTCGTGTTAATTCAGTTGCAGAAATTGGATTAATGGAGTCTTTTGTTCACTGGCAGCAAAGCATTGCTCGCTAATCCTCTTTTTTTAAGTTTCTATACTCTTTCAGCATTTTAAATGGCTTGCTGAAGGTCGATCGAGGCAAGTTCCATAATAAAGATTTAGGCCCTCTCCAAAAGCGCTTCCATAACCTCAGTGGTTTTGTTGCAATTCGATGAGGTAAGTCTTTTAGATAGTTATCCCATAAGTCATTACTCTCATGTTCAACCCGAGTGTGACAGATTGAACAAGTAGTTGATACCAATAATCGTCCTGCATAGACCAGTTCATGAGTTGTTTCTGTGCGGCAGTGGGCACAGTTAAGTTCAGCTTCTAATACTTCATTACTCAATCTTTGTACCCCCTTTGTGCTAGAACGTGTTCTGCAATCGCCAAATCCTGCGGATAAGTAATTTTCACATTAGAAACATTTGCTGAAATTGCTACAGTCTTAACTTCTGGAAAATACTTTTCCATACATGCTGCCGTGTCAGTTCCAGTAAAGCCATCACTAGCAGCTTTGATATACGCCTCTAGCAAATCCTTTGCATGGAAACCTTGCGGAGTTTGTACACGCACAACCTTATCCTTTTGTAGCGTTTCCATTTCATAAGCATCCACGGCGATTGTAGGAATTGCACCTCCGTGACGAAGTGCAGACTCAGCAATCTCTGTAAATAACGCTGGGGTTGCAAGTGGGCGGGCACCATCATGAATTAAAACAACCTCTAACTCACCTGCCCTTATTGCAGGAGCTAAGTACATTAATGCGTTGTATTCACTCTCATGGCGTGTTAAACCACCAAAGACAATCTCTACATCAATTCCTCGAACTTCGCGCTCGAGAGTTTTGCGGGCCAACTCCTCATCGCCGGGGTGGATTACCAGAACCACTCTCCCATGTTTAAAGTTTTTAGAGGCATTTGTTATAGAGCGCGAAATAATTCGCCGTCCGCTCAAAGGTAGCCAGACCTTATTGGTCGTATGACCAAAACGATTGCCAGAACCAGCTGCTAGCACAATTAGCCCCGCTTTGATTCCTGACTTCATGTCGTAATTGTGTCATGCTTATCTACATGTTGCGATGGCGTAAAGATAAGAACCATGTTGAAAAAGCTGCTGAAATTATCGCTAAACACCAGGCTAAGAAGGAACGCAACGCTGGATTATTTACGCAATTACAAGAAGAAAAGCGCCGCCAATTGGGGCTACACCCAACGCTTAGGCCAGATCCCAAAGAGGTGCGGGAAGAGAAAACAAAAGACCCTCTCACTAAACGCCAGAGAGCGTTATTAGAAGAGCTAGGACTTAAATCTCCAGCAAAAAATAACCAAGATAAAGATCAAGAAGCGTAAGTTAGTCCTAACTCATCTTGTTCCCTACGAAGCTTTACAATCAATGAATCTTGTTTAAGTTCAACATGATCATAGGTAAGTAGTTCTCCCACACCAATTGGCTTGATGATCTTTGCACCAGCAACTAATCCAATAGGCACTAAATTCTCACGTTTTGCATCAAGGGCATTATCTGCATAACCACGCACTGTGTAACCACCAATGCCATCAATGACATCCCCTACTACTAAATTCTTCTTTGTCATAGATACAACTTCAGCATTTAAATGTAGGGCAAATAATGAAGACTCCCGATCTAAGATGGCACGATAAACAGTGATAGGTGCTTCAATTGAAGCTAAATGATACGGGCGATAGAGAGCGAAATAAGGTCCAGGTCCCATAGACAAATAACTCATCTCATGGGCAATGTATGGATCTTTATGTTTTACGACTACAAATACTCCAGGTGCCACATCGCCTGTGCAGTAATCAACCACTCCGGGACGATCTAGAACTCCTCCATCTTCCTTTAAGGCAAATGTCTCTTGCAGAGTTTTTATAGATGAGGCAGGCCCATACATTCCACGCTTTGAAAGCTGCAGTCCTGTGGTGTTTGCTAGAGCAACCATCTCAGTCATTGTTTTAGAGCCATCTGTAAATGAGCACAGCATCTTTGGATTCATCTTTTTCTTTATCGCAGTCTCTTTGACTGAATCAGGGTTGCTGAGTGGCTCAAATGGATTGTTCTTTCCCTTTCCAGCACACACTATTTCAAAGTTGAGATCGCGAGCATAATCAACTAGCACCTTGGCTTCAACGGGTTCATCTCCATGGCAGACGGCATATATAACACCGTTATCTTTAGCAATTTTGTGCAGCAGTGGACCAATAGTCACATCCATTTCAACATTGAGTACAACTACATCTTTTTTAGCTTTAAGTGATGAGTAAGTTATTCGTGCTCCAATGTCGGGAATACCTGTTCCCTCGACAACCAGATCTACTGGAAGTTCACTGATTATTTCAGAATTAGAAGTTCCAGTAGATTTTCCTTCAAGAATTGCTTGTGTAAGCACTTCTTTATCATCACTAAAAATAATGTCAGTAATTCCCAAATCTCCATAAACTATTTTGATTCTCTCTGTATCAATATCAATAACTACTGAGAGAGAAATCCCATCCATATGTCCAAGTTGATTACCAAATCCTCGACCCATTTGGCCCGCTCCTACTAGAGCGATTCTTGTGTCACGTCCAATTTTCTTGGAATGTTCGCGCAATCGTGATGAGTAAGACACCGTAATCCTTTTCTAAGGTTGAGAAATCACAACGAGGCGATCTCCGACTTGCACTGCTGGAAGCGACACTGCTTCTACATTTACATCTCCAGGCATTTCAGGTTCAGTCAAACCATTTGCCTTGAGATCTAAATGTCCAAGATTTAATAGATTTTCACTAGCGACTGATCCAACAGCTAAAACATTAAATTGATTTTCATTTATTTTTATTACATCCCCAACAATTGGTGCACGGTTTGAAACATCAGGCAGATGAATTATTGAAAATTCATGTAACTCAGGGGGTGCATTTTCACCAAACCAAACCAGCACGCCTTGTTCTGCAAAGTCAGCAACCAGTTCGCCAACGGACGTAACTGTCGTAGAGTAAACAATCTCAGGCAAAATATTACTTTTCTTTAATATCGTCTGGCTTCACACCTGAGACAAAGAGCTCTTTGGTGATAAACATTGCAAGAGGTCCAGCTGGGCTTGTTGCATGAATATCTACCGTTGGTACTTTCTTCATTGGATAGACGCCCACACGTGCTGTTCCACCACAATCAATAACTGCCACGGCTATTTTGTCGAATGGGACGCTGCTCTTAAACCCATCAAATGGTGTGCCACCTGTTAACTCGGCAATACGAGCAGCTACAGGGTGAATACCACCGCCAGTAACTGAATAGATATATGGGCGATCATCTGTAGGTGTAATTGTTAAAGGTCCACCCCAACCACCTTTACCTGCAGAGATAACTACTGATTTGTAACTGCCCATTTTATTCTCCTTTTTATTGTTGATTGATTCTACTAATTAGAGTATTAAACCCCAAGGTGTAGTTGCCCACACCTTGGGGTTTAAGCCAACTATTACTTGCTGCTGTATAGACCGAAGCTGGCGAAGTAAGCGATGACTACAGATAGAGGACCGGTTACCAAACGGCTAAATAGCACCGCTGGAACACCAACTTCTACTGTCTCAGGCTCTGCTTCACCGAGAGCTAGTCCAACAGGGATAAAGTCGCAACCAACCTGTGGGTTGATAGCAAATAATGCTGGAAGTGAGTATTGAGCAGGGATATTTCCCTTGCCAATTTCAACACCCAAAAGCGTTCCAACGATTTGTGCAATTACCGCTCCAGGTCCAAGCAAAGGAGAGATAAGAGGAATTGCACAAATTACTGAAATGATGAGCAGTCCTGGCAATGTAGATGCAGAACCCTTTAGACCTTGAGCAATCCAGTCACCAATACCAGTTGTGAGAATTAAACCGATGATGAATGAAATGAAGGCCATAAATGGGATCACGTTACGAATAACGGTATCTACTGAGTCACGACCAGCTTGATAGAGAGTTCCGACCACTCCACCAACGGAACGGCCGACCTTAACAATGAGATTATTAATTGCGCTCATGTTATGCACCCTTCTTCATCATACGAGCGGTAATTGCTTCTGTGAGAATTCCGCGAATGAAGATAACGACTAGACCAACAAGCAAGTAACGAACAGCTAGGTCACCAAGACCATAACCAAGTTGTGTGATACCTGTTGCGATTCCTACGTATACGAAGAGCTCGCCTGGGTTTGCATGCGGGAAAATACCCAAGATTGGATGAACAAATGAGACCGCTGAATCATAGAACGCTGGCTTGAAGCGTTCTGGTAAAAAGCGTCCCATTGTGTATGCCATTGGATTTGTCAGTACGAAAACTGAAACAAATGGAAGAATCATGTAACGAACTGGATACCAACGTAGTCCAGGACGCGCAGCTGCCTTTCCAAGATTTTCAATTTTTTCAGGACCGATCAAACGAACAAGTGCATTTACTGCAGTTAGCAGCACTATCAGTGTAGGAAGGATTCCACCCATAAGTGAGAGAAATACTTTTCCACCCTCGTTGAAGACTTTGATAAATTCTTCCGCTCCAGTAGCTAGAGCGCCAAGGAAGCCATCTGGCTTATCAACTGTTGCCTCTGCTGATAAAAGAACCAGAGAGTTAAAGTTCAATGCACACCTCCTAAGTGTTTTGTGTTTGGTTGTACAACCATTAAATGACCACCCGTACGGTTAATTTGGTCATTATTCTCCACCTGTCTTGATCCGTTCAAAGTGTTCTAGAATGTGCTGAGCACTGCTCTTTGCAGCCTCTTGTACTTTCTTTTTTTCACTTTGCACGATTCGGTCACCCGAAGCGATCTCGTCGATAGAGAATCCTGTGTATGTTGTTAAGGGTTTAGATTTAGCAAAAATGGTAAATCCCTTTAAAACCATTCCATCTTTAACAATTCTATTTTCATCACATGTCAATGCCACGAAGGCCCGGCCTCCTCGGTATCTGCGACCGCCAACCCCGATCGCCATTGTTCCTTGTTTGCGAAGGCCACGAATATCATCTTGAAAAATTTTTGCTTGCTTATAAGCAAACCACAATTGGAAGAGCCACATAATTCCTATGAGAATAAAGATCTTGCCTAAATTACTCATGCGCTCGCCACCGCCGTTGGTTGCAGGTACTTAATTACAGAGTTAGCACATGCTAAATCCACTATTAAGGTACCAAGAATTCCCGCTCTAGCAGCTCCCACCACGCCATAAACCTTCTCAGATCCTGAAGCTATGCCTATTACACGCGGGATATTTTTAATCTCTTCCAGGCTAAGCCCTATCACCCGGTTATCCATCTTGGCAGAAAGTGGGCTGCCATCTAATTTATAAAAGCGGGCAGCTATATCTCCTGCATAGCCCTTAGCTAAATTTTCTCGCTCTGTTTTTGAGACTTTGAACTCCTTGAATACCATTTCACTTGAAGATGATCCAGCAGAGCCAATTCCTACCAGTGCAACATGGGCTCCACGCGCGATTTGTATTGATTTAGCAATACTTTCTTCCTCTAGCAATGAATCTCGCACTTTCGAATTGCTTACAACAATAGGTGAAAGAAAAGGAATAAATTGAGCATTAAGATTTCTTGCCAAGGTGCGCCCGACTTCCTCAGCACTTACAGAAGTGTTAATTGATGAAAGTGAGCCCATAATTTGGGCTACTTTTATTCCCGAGAGTATTTCTGAGTGTGTATTTACTACAGTTGCTTCAACTCCGCGACCCCAAGAGATTGCAATAGTCTGATTATCTCGTAAATTCTTAAGTAAGGCGTTTGCCGCAGCGCGCCCAATAGTGTTAAGCGTTAAATCATTTGAAGCATTAGCAATAACTTGAACATCTTGAATTTTTAATAGTTCAGAGAGTTGTGAAGAAAGAGATTCATGCTTATAAGTAGGTGCAATAACTTTAATTTCAACGAATCCTAAACGCTTTGCATCACTTAACATTCGCGAGACATTAGAGCGGGAAGTATTAAGTTTTGACGCTACTTGATCTTGTGAGTAGTGAGCTTCGTAATACAGGCGCGCTGCGCGAAGGATTAGATCTTCTTCGCGTTGCTTCACTATCGTCACATCCGTTCAGTCGTTGAACATTTGGACAAGTGTGCGCTTATCCATAGCAATAAATCAAGTATTTGGGTCATTATTTTTAAATTTTAAAGCCCTAAATTGTGCAGTTCAACCAACTGAGCACGGGCTAAATTCTTAGCGTCCTGGGCTGTTTTTGCAGCTAGTACTGCTTTACCGGCCAGTAATAACTGCTCTAAAGAGTGAGCAGTAATTGATTGCGCAACATCGCCAAGTGTCGTCACATTACAGGAGAGTGAATTCACCCCTAAGCCGATGAGTACTGGTGCAAGAACTGGATCTGATGCGGCTTCACCACAAACCCCCACAGGGCAGTTGTTCTTTAGTCCAGCTTGGGCTATCAACTCTATTGCGCGCAATAGGGCAGGTTGCCAAGGGTTATTAAATGCAGCAAGTGGTGCAGACTCTCTGTCTGCTGCATGTAAATACTGGCCCAAATCATTAGTACCAATTGAAATAAAATCACAGACTTTAGTGATTTCATCTGCAAGAAATACTGCTGCTGGAACTTCAATCATAACCCCTGCTTTTTGTAATCCATATTCACGTGCCATTTTCACAAAGGTGCTTGCCTCACTTGGAAAAGTAATCATTGGGGCCATAACCCAGACCTCAACCTGTGAATCTTTGGCTGCTTGTGCAATGGCTTCTAATTGAGTTCTCAATAAATGCTCATGCGTGATGCTTGTTCTAAATCCGCGTATACCTAAAACTGGATTTGGCTCTTTATCAAAATTGATAAAGGCCATAGGTTTATCAGCCCCAGCATCAAGAGTTCTGATAATAACTTTTTTGCCAATAAATGGCTTAATGAGTTCCGAATAAATAGCTGTTTGCTCTTGTAATGTTGGCGCATCTTTGCGATCAAGGTATAAAAGTTCAGTTCGCAATAACCCAACGCCATCTGCACCTGATGCAACTGCGACTGAAGTCTCTTCTAGTCGTCCAATATTTGCATATATTGGAGTAATAAAGCCATCACTTGTGGCATAGCCATCAGGGCCATGGGCTAACACCCTTGATTTACGTGCTTTAATTTTCTCTATTTTTTCTGCTATTTGTCCCACTAATTGAGCATCTGGGTTAAAAGTGACCAAGCCTTCAGTTGCATCAACTGCCACGTTATTTCCTTTATGCAATTTAGCAGCTTCAATTACATCGGCACATGCAACTATTGCTGCAATACCGTGTGAACGGGCGATAATTGCGGTGTGACTCGTAGGCCCACCCCCTGCTGTGACAATTGCCAGAATTTTTTCTCTATCTAAATCTGAGGTATCTGCAGGTGATAAATCTTGAGCTATCAAAACTGTGGGTTGTTCAAACGGCGGAATCTCAGGGTAGGCAATTCCTGCAATTTCACATAGTACGCGATCTCGAATATTTGCTACATCACTCACACGTTCAGCTAAATAGCCTCCAGATGCGCTGAGTAATTCTTGAAAAACTTCAGCTGCTTTAACCATGGCATAACTTGCAGTATGCCCACTTGCAATAAATCCAGCAGCTTCTTCTGCAATTGCAGGATCAGTAGCTATTTCCATAGTTGCTAATAAAATGTCACGAAGTTCTCCACTTGTTCTAGCAGCGCGGGCTTCTAAATCTTGACCCACTCTTTTAATTGCTAAATTCAAAAGATGGCCTTCTTGTTCAAAACTCAATTGTGACATCTGGCTGGTTGGTACAGGGATATTTGTGCTTAGTAAAAAAAATGGGCCAACGGCAACCCCAGAACTTGCTGATATGCCTTTAAGTTTCATATCTAGCTTCACCTCAAGTTCGGATTTTTACTTCGTTAGTGATGCAATGAGTGCATCTAGAAGCATTGCGCCATCATAAAAGTCACAGAAATTCAAATCAATAGTTAGTGAAATATTTTTCTCTAAATTCCCAATATCGCCAATTGTAAGTGAGGTTATTTGATTAGGAAATAGTAGCGGGGTTGCAGAATTCATCGAATATGCTCGTAAATCAAAGATTGTGGTAGTAGCCCCTGTGAGCATGGCTAGGGGAACTTTGCCATCGATTGCAGACTCTGAAGTTCTAGCAATCAAAGAGGTGAGATCTTCATGGGATAATTGGTCGGGGTCTTTGAAGACTGGAAGAGCACTTCCATATTTAGATTCAATTATGAGCGCAACACCAATATTTGTATGTATGGCTAAATCTGGACGAGAGCGCAATGTTTTTGCCCACGCCTTAATAAGCATTGCTATATCAAATTCTGAATTCACTTTTCGGCTAAAGGATGCCTGAGCAATGCTGCGAGAGTTCTCAATTGCCTTTGCAACTAAAGCCCTATTTGCCTTTTGACGCGCGGAAATTACTGGGTCAACTCGGGCATTTCCCAAATCATGCATCGTGATGGTGTTATCAGGACCTGTCGGTGCAATAGTTCGAATATCTATTCCACGGGCCATAGCTTCAGTGCGAGCTTTTGGAACGGCTTTCACTTTCTCATTAAGGACTATCGCTGGAGTTGGCTGGGCTATTGTTACTTCAACTGGCTCTACTGGTTTTTTCTCAATAACTTGAGATGTTTCGCCTTCTTCACTACCAAAATCAAATGCCATAACTTCTGTCTCTGTGAGCATAATCAAAACAGGTTTACCAATTTCGATAATTGCCCCAGGTTCGGCCACAAGAGATTCAATTACACCATCGGCAGGTGCATCAACCTCCATGTCGATTTTATCGGTCATAACTTCGAAGAGAATGTCTCCAGATTTAACATGATCGCCAACTTTGACATGAAAATTAATCAACTCACCGGTCTCCATAGTCATGCTCATTTTGGGCATGACAACGGGGTACTTAAAACTCATCGCCAGTTTTTCACTATCTCGCGAGCTGCAATTTCAATATCCTCAATTTGAGGCACTGCAGCTTTTTCTAATTGTGGTGCATACGGAATAGGAATATTCATACCAGCAAGACGCTTGATAGGTGCGATGAGTGAGCCAAATGAGGCTGAACCAGCCATTTGGGCAATCACTTCATTAATAAAGCCTGCCTGTGCTGGCCCCTCTTGCACAACAAGCAAGCGACCAGTCTTATCAACGGATTCATAGACAGGTTGCATATCTAAAGGTGAGATTGTGCGTGGATCAATGAGCGTTATTGATATTCCCTCAGTAGATAACTTCTCACATACTTCCCACGCTTTATTCACCATAATCCCAGTTGCCACAATAGTTAAATCTTTTCCTTCGCGCACAACTTTTGAGACTCCCAATGGAATTCGCTCTGAACCTTCTGGAACAGGCTCGCGTCCTGGAATCTTGTATAACAACTTATGCTCTAAGAAAATTACAGGATTTGGATCATCAATAGAAGAAAGCAGAAGCCCTTTTGCATCAGCAGGATTTGAAGGAACTACAACTTTAAGACCAGGCACAGATGCAAACCATGGCTCTAAGTTCTGTGAGTGCTGTGCAGCTGCTCCTGTTCCTGATCCTTGAGGTGTGCGTAAAACCATTGGCACATGTAGAGCACCGCCTAACATAAAGTGAATCTTTGCCGCTTGATTTGCTATTTGATCCATAGCTTGGGCAGTGAAATCAGAGAATTGAATTTCAACAATGGGGCGCATTCCTGAAAGTGCAGCGCCAACGGCTGCTCCAACAATTCCTAGCTCTGCAATCGGAGTATCTAAAACTCGTTCTGCGCCATAGCGATGATACATATCTCCAGAGACCCCAAAAGCGCCACCATAAATTCCAACATCTTCACCGAGCAGAAAAACTTCTGGCCGCTCATCAAATGCAATAGACATAGCTTCACGAATAGCCTCTGCCATTGTCAGCATACGATCACTCATGCTGAAACCTTCTTAAAAACAGCCTCTAACAACCCTGCTGGATCTGCAGGCTTAGCTTTAACAGATTCATTAACAGCAGCAATGATGGCATCAGTTGCTTCTTGAGCGATAGCCTCACATTCTTCTTTACTAAGTAATTTAGATTTAATTACTTTTGCAGTGAACTTAGGAATGGGATCTAATTCGCGCCATTCCTCAATTTCTTCTTTAGTGCGATAGAGATTTTTGTCAGAGCGAGAGTGACCTTTCCATCTATAGGTTTCAGCAATAATTAAAGTTGGACCCTCACCAGCCTGGGCGCGTTTGACTGCAATTTCGGCTTGTTCATACACATCAATGACATCATTTCCATCAACATTTACTGCAGGAATTCCATACCCTTTACCGCGTTCAGCTAAATTATCAATTGCAAATGCTTTTTCAGTTGATGAAGACATGCCATATTTGTTGTTTTCGCAAAAAAGAATTAAAGGTAGTTTCCAAATTGCGGCCAAATTCGCAGCTTCATGAAAAGCGCCTTCATTCATTGCACCATCACCAAAAAAAGAAACTACAACAGTTCCTTTTTTAGTCATTTTTGAGGCTAAGGCTGCACCAGCTGCAATTGGGATACCTCCTCCAACAACACCGTTAGCGCCTAAATTGCCTGTCTCAACATCTGCAATGTGCATGGATCCACCGCGTCCACCGCAGTAGCCAATTTCTTTTCCGAGTAGTTCAGCAATCATTCGCGTTAAATCTGCACCTTTTGCAATACAGTGGCCATGACCACGGTGAGTTGAGGTAATTTGATCTTGCAGAGTCAAAGCCATGCACATTCCAGTTGGTGAAGCTTCTTGACCAATTGATAGATGCATAGTTCCGTGCATCATTCCGCGACCAAAGAGATCTTCAACGGCTTCTTCAAATTTGCGAATACGCCACATGTATAAAAGCGCATGGCGCGCATGCTCAGGTGATGAAGTTGGATGTCCCATAATGAGGGGGTGTGCGCTCATATTCTCACTTTCACATTTGTGCAGGTATTTGAATATATGTTCATATTAAACACTACTCTAGGTATGGATACGCTAGCCCTATGAAGGAATTTCGTGCAGTCGTCGCAGCCTCAGTTGGCTTACACGCGCGCCCAGCTGCCCTTTTCTCCCAGGCTGCCAAGTCCTCTGGCAACACGGTGCGATTAGCAAAGATCGTAGATGGCCAGATTGGAGCGAGAGTTGATGGAGCAAGTGTGCTTCGCGTTATGACATTAGGAGTCAAATGTGGAGATGAAGTCGTAGTCACCGTAGAGGGTGAGAGTGAAGAGGAAACTATTGCCAAGCTGAAAGAAATCATAGAGAGCAGTGACCATTGAATTCTAATTTGCGCATAGGAGTCGGTGTTGATGCTCATCAATTTGGCAAAAAGGGACCTTGTGCCTTGGCTGGATTGTCATGGCCTGATGTACCACGTCTGATTGCTCATTCAGATGGCGACGCCGCAGTTCACGCCCTCTGTGATGCAGTTTTGTCTGCTGCACAATTAGGAGATATTGGAACTTTATTTGGTGTAGACAAACCTGAAATGGCTGGTGTTTCGGGTATTGAGATGATTAGGCAACTGAGAGAATATGTAATTAGTAAGGGAATTGCTATTAATAATGTCTCAATACAAATTGTTGGTAATCAACCAAAAATTGCCTCACGTAGAGAAGAAGCACAAAACGTTTTGAGTCAAGCTTTAGGTGCACCTGTTTCGATAACCGCCACAACCACTGATCAGATGGGTTTTACAGGCCGAGGTGAAGGTATTTATGTTGTTGCAAATGCACTTGTAGAGATTTTATGAACTTACGACTCTATGACACTGCAACTCGAGAAGTAGGTGTATTTAAACCGCTCATTCCGGGTCAAGTTTCTGTCTATGTATGTGGAGCAACTGTTCAATCACATCCGCATATTGGCCATGTTCGAAGCGCAGTGAACTTTGATATTTTGCGCCGCTGGCTAATATGGTCTGGTTATGACGTAACTTTTATTAGAAACGTTACAGATATAGATGACAAGATTTTGCACAAAGCTGTCCATGAAAAATCACCATGGTGGGCAGTTGCAATGAAGTATGAGCGCATTTTTAGCCAAGCCTATGCATCCTTAAATGTTTTACCGCCCACCTATGAACCACGGGCAACTGGGCACATCACCCAAATGGTCGAACTGATGGAAAAACTGATTGCTAATGGTGCTGCCTATGCCCCAGGTAATGGCGATGTGTATTTAGAGGTCCGCAAACTTAAGCGCTATTTAACTCTTTCAGGTCAAAAGCTTGATGATCTACAACCAGCTGCAGATGCTGATGAAACATATAAAAAAGATCCACGTGATTTTGCACTTTGGAAAGCAGCAAAGCCTGGAGATCCATCATGGCCAACACCATGGGGGCCGGGTCGACCTGGTTGGCACTTGGAATGTTCTGCAATGGCGCACGCCTATCTTGGTGAGGCATTTGATATTCACGGCGGAGGCTTAGATTTAGTTTTCCCTCACCATGAAAATGAGATTGCGCAATCTGAGGCAGCTGGATATAAATTTGCTAACCGCTGGTTACATAACGCTTGGGTTACACAAGCTGGTGAAAAGATGAGTAAGTCTCTTGGAAACACTTTGCAAGTGGAAACTATCTTGCAGCGCGTTCGTGGGATTGAACTACGTTGGTATTTAGGAAGTGCGCACTACCGCTCAATGCTGGAGTACTCAGAGGCAGCCTTAGATGAATCAGCTGTTGCATTTCGTCGTATTGAAAACTTTTTAACTCGCTCAGTTGAGATTCTTGGAAGGCAACCAGAGCCAACAATTACCGATGCCTTTTGCGCCGCAATGAACGATGATTTAGCTGTGCCAGCAGGTCTAGCTTCGATTTCAGAGAACCTACGTCTTGGAAACCAAGCAATTACTGATGGTGATAAAAAGGCAATCGCTAAAAATGCAAATGAAATCCGCGGCGCTCTGCAGATTTTGGGCTGTGATCCCTTTGATACGAATTACCGACAAAGCGCGTCAGGAAATGTCAGCGCAGCACTTGATGGTGTTATTCAGTTGGCGCTAAAGGAGCGCGCAGCTGCACGTGAGCGTAAGGATTTCGCTGCATCAGATGCAATCCGTGATGGGTTGCTTGCTTTAGGAATTACAATTGAGGACACAGCACAAGGGCCGCGTTGGTCAATGGAAGAAAAGAGTTAACCATGGCCGGCAATTCATCACGCAAAGGCGCAATTCGTCAATCTAAAAAGGGTCCATCTGCAGGTACTGGTGGAAAGAATAAGAAGCGTTTAACTGGCAAAGGTCCAACCCCTAAAGCTGAAGATCGTCCTTATCACGCTGCTGCTAAGCGCAAGAAAGCTGGCGAGAAGAAAGCAACTCGTTCTCCTTCTGCGCGTTCAACTTCTCCACGTGCTACAACAATGACTCGTTCTGCACCTTCTCGTGCACCACGCGGTGATCGCCCAAGAGGTGAAATCGTTGCAGGCCGCAACGCGGTACTAGAAGCATTACGTGAGGCAGTACCTGCCACAGAGTTATTGGTTGCTCGCAGCATTGATGTTGATGATCGTGTTGCTGAATCACTCAAGCTGGCACTTCACTTAGGTCTACCAATTCGCGAAGCACATCGCGCAGAAGTTGAAGGCATTTCACCTAATAGCCAGGGAATTGTTCTAGCTATTAAGCCTTACCAATACTCATCATTTGAAGAAATCACCTCGCGTGCTAAAAATCCAGCTCTCGTTGTTGCACTCGATGGTGTGACAGATCCACGTAACTTAGGTGCCATTGTTCGAAGCGCTGCAGCATTTGGTGCAGCAGGTGTATTGATGACTGAGCGCCGCGCTGCTGCAATGACTGCATCTGCATGGAAGGCATCAGCTGGCGCAGCTGCACGTATGCCAATTGCTCAGGTCACAAATCTTGCTCGCACTATTGATGCAGCTAAGAAGTTGGGCCTCTTTGTCGTGGGCTTAGATGGAGAGTCTGAAGAAACTATTGCTTCGATGAAGATTGCTACAGAGCCAATTATGATTGTTGTTGGCAGTGAAGGAAAAGGTCTTGCACGTTTAACTCGTGAAAAGTGCGATCTGGTAATTTCTATTCCGATTAGTGCATCAACTGAGTCTTTAAACGCCTCTGTTGCAACATCGATTGCGCTCTTTCACATAGATCAGGCACGCCGCAAGGGGTAAGTAAGTGATTTACACTCGTTTTATAGCACTCGGTGACTCCTATACCGAGGGTATGTCTGATGAAAAACTACATGGCAACTACCGTGGGTGGGCAGACCGCGTTGCAGATGGCATGGCTAAAGCACATCCTGATTTCACTTATGCAAACTTAGCTGTGCGCGGCAAACTTGTTAGACAAGTCATTGATGAACAACTTGAAGCAGCGCTAGCTCAAGTTACTGGCCCCGAAACACTAGTTTCTTTTCATGCTGGTGCAAATGATGTTATTCGACCTGGATATAAGCCTGAGATTGTTTTAGCCCAATACGCAGATGCTGTTAGACGCCTTGCTGCATCAGGTGCAACGATTTTACTTTTTACAGTATTAGAGCGAACAGGTAACACAGGACGCTCTGCAAAGATGTGGGAAGAGCGCTTTGGTGGATTTAATCGAAATGTTCGAGCCGTTGCACAAGAAGTTGGCGCAATCATCGCTGATGCAAATGAAGAACCAGCTTTTAGTGATAAGAGATTCTTAGCCTTTGATCGCTTGCATTTAAATGCTCTGGGTCATGAACGTGTTGCAGATGCAGTACTGGAAATTCTCGGACTCCCCTTTAATCCCGGCTGGCGTGATCCTCTGCCACCTGCAAAGCCCGAACCTAAAATATTGAAAGTAGTAGTCAGTATTTTGTGGTTTATCACTTTTGCTCTGCCATGGATGTGGAGAAGGGCACGTGGAAAATCATCAGGAGATGGTCGAAGCTGCAAATATCCAATCGCCATTGGCTGGCCACTGAATTTAGATTGAAGTAAGCGTCCACTCCCAGGTGTGTAACCCTGGTTTGATTTTGTATTTAGGCAAAGTATCTGGACCACATGATGAAGTTCCAACTCCGCGATGTGCTCCATCGATATGAACAACGACGTTGCCACAAGCTTTTACTTCAACATCATGGGTGGCATCAGCTAAATCCACTGCTCTATTAGGCGTTACAGAGACCTGTAATGGCTTACCCATCTGGACTCTGACCCCATGCCCAGTTGCATCAGTTACTTCAAACCAGCGCACCGCGTTATGACCACCATTTTCTTGTGGCCTGACATATGGAATGTATTGATGTGCAACAGTTGAAACAAAGCGATGAATACGAGCAATCTTTCGATCTGGGTATGACTCATGAGGACCTGAACCAAACCAGGTCACATCAGTGAGCGCGCCATCTAATTCGAAGTTAATACCAACACGTGCAACGTCCGTTAGCACCTTAGGTAGCGTCACAGACTCTTTGACTCTAAAGCCATCGGCGACGGGAGTAATCAATTGAAGATGCTTAATGCTAATCCCAGTACTTGTCTGCCAAGTATTTGTGATTTTAGTACTGGTGCGATTTTGTGAAACAACACAGTCGGTTCGATCCAAATCGCGCAAGCCCCAGCGGTTCCACTTAGTTGCAATGTGTCCGATGCGATCGTTATCAGTGGGCGCGCGCCATAGAGTCAGAGTTGGTGCAACAACACCACGTGGCAAAACAATTTGACCGTAGTCATCTAGAACATTTGTGTATTCATCAGAATCTTTAGCGTTCTTAATTGTTAGAGCACGTGAAGGCAGAGCCATCTGATTCCAGCCAACTTCAGTAAATGCTGGAGCCCATGGGGTGCTATCAATGTTTATGATGGAGAAAGTTATAAAGCGCTCACCTGGGCCATCGGCCTTAGCTAGATGCTTTGATGAAACTTTAAATGCAACAGTTTTACGTGGTGCAACCTTAGGTAGCTTTACTTTGCCACTATCGATGATGAGGCCATCACGAGTGATAGTCCAGCTGACTTCATACTCACTTAAGTCTTTAAAGAAGTGCTTATTAAAGATCTTAAAAGATCCAGTTGATGCCTTTACGGCGCTGATGTTGGCAGGGGCGGCAATAGCCTTAAATTCAGCCATTGCAGGCTTAGCGGTGCGATCTGGGAACACCATTCCATCACAGCAGAAGTTGCCATCATGCTTCTTCTCACCGTAATCGCCGCCATAAGCGTTGCGCTTTGATCCGTCCGGCATTGTTTGTACTGGACCGTGATCCCAGAACTCCCAGATAAATCCGCCTTGCAGACCTCTTGTTGTTTCAATAACTTCCCAATACTCAGCCAGAGTTCCATTGCTGTTACCCATAGCGTGGGAGTACTCGCACATAATCAATGGGCGATCTGCTTTGGCAGAAGTTGCATACTCTTTAATTGCGCTCACAGCTGGATACATCGGACAAATAACATCGGTAAGTGAATGTGAACCCATCCAATTACCACGGATGCCACCTTCATAGTGAAGTGGGCGTGATGGATCAAAGTTACGTGCATAGGCGGCAGCTGCTTCATGATTAGTTCCAGCGCCTGATTCATTTCCAAGCGACCACATGATTGCTGCTGGGTGGTGAATGTCGCGTTGAATCATTCTGCCCACACGATCAACGAATGCAGTTAAATACTTTGCATCATCACAAATAGATGCAATGAATGCATGGGATTCGATATTTGCTTCACCGATGACATAGAAACCAAGCTCATCACAGAGATCTAGGAATGCTGCATCGTTGGGGTAGTGGGATGTGCGAACTGCATTGAAGTTCCAACGCTTGAGTTCAAGTAAGTCTTCACGCATATCTTCACGAGTAAGTGCGCGGCCTGTGTATCGGTTGAAATCGTGGCGGTTAACGCCATAGAACATTACTGGCTGACCATTAACTAAGAAGTCCTGACCCTTTACTTCAACAGAGCGGAAGCCAATCTTTTGTTGTGAAACTTCAACGATGTTTCCATCAGGATCGATGAGTTCAACGTGGAGGGTGTAGAGGTTGGGTGATTCTGCTGACCAGGCTTTGACTTTAGGAATGCGGGTATTTAAGGCGATTTTGCCCGCTGGCCACGGCTCATTTTCCAAAATAGCTTTCTTGGCATCTTCTGGCATATTGCCATGCCAAAACTTTCCATGGAAATACTCATCACTTCTAGCTTTTAACGCTTCAGGGCGCTCAGTCCATTTGGGGGATTGGAAAACCTTTAGCGTTGATTCAATGTTTGCCGCTTTAACTTTTGCAAGTTCTTCAATGGATACACGTAGGGTGTAGTTGTGCGTTGAGATGTTATCAATTGAGGCGATGTATGCACGGATATCAAGAGTTCCGGTGGTGCGATCTTTTTCAAGACCTGTTGTTGTGTAGAAGCGTTCAATGAAAACCTTATTAGTTGCAAAGAGTTTTACGGAACGAGTAATTCCACCATGCCACCATTGGTCTTGGTCCTCAATGAAAGTTGCATCAGACCATTTTGTAATATCAATTCGAACAACGTTCTTGCCACGCTTAACAAAGCTTGTAACATCAAATTCTGCAGCAAGGCGTGAATCTTTAGTAAGACCCACTTCAATACCGTTAATAAACACAACTGCTACAGATTCATAACCACCAAGGTGTAGAACAATGCGTTTGCCCATCCAACCTTCAGGTAGATCGAAATCTCGCTCATACACACCATGCGGGTTTTCTT
>Ga0222712_10002989_pt1 | contig 18820 bp, 19 predicted proteins | sample C33_657DmetaG_FD_165043 | JGI IMG/M metagenome (GOLD analysis project Ga0222712, IMG submission 165043) | Estuarine water microbial communities from San Francisco Bay, California, United States - C33_657D | ecosystem: Environmental > Aquatic > Marine > Unclassified | place: USA: California... | reverse complement strand
GCATTTTCTTTTTCGTCCCTTTCTTTATAAATATCATTAACCCTTCTATCCTCGTTGGTTAATCCTAAGAATTTATCAATTAAAAAGTCCTGGTTGAAATATGGAACTTCCTCTTCGCCTTTCTTTTCTTTGATTTCAGAAAGACCAGCAATAAAATCTATTTTCTTGATCAATTGCTCAATTTCCTTGGATTCACCGAATTGATTATCAGAATTAAACTTAAGACCTAATTGGGATCTAAAGATGGTATCGTTGTTTAATTCTGGATGATCCAGTGTCATTTGAATCCATAAAGGCTTTAAAAGAATCTCTTGATAGATGGATCTTATCCTATTAATAAATTTATTGTATCTAATTTCATCTCTTTCTGCTGATTCCGCCCCGATTTTATAGGTACCTACTGTTCCACCTGATCTTGCAGCAAATCTGTTGAAAGGAATCTTAGAATCTGCCTTAAGCTTATTAAAGAAATAAACGACTGCGTCTATAATATTTAAATTAGGTCCTGCTGAATTAAGGGTTTCTACCTTTGGAGATTCCCCACCTTGAACAGGGAAAAGATAGTTTTTATAGAACTGTAAATTAGGTCTTCCATTAACGCTTAATTCTCCGGAATCTGTATTTAGTTTAATATCTTCCTTATACATGCTCATCAACTCCCCTAGAGTTTCTTTCGCTTTTTGAGGGGATCTTGTACCAACTGGAACGGTCATTTTAATTCTGAATGAAGCATTCATTACATTCCAGATAATTCTGGTATGCTCCATGATCTTTAAAAGATTATGGGATCTAATTAATCTTTCGCAGTAGCTAGTTCTACTAGTTGTGTTACCCTTAGCATATGAAATATAAATAACTTGGGAGTCATATAATTTCCTTTCTTTTACATTATCACCAAAATATTGATACCAGATTTGAACAGTTTGACCAGCTGCATTTCTTTCGATAGAAGGAGTTAATGAAATAGGATCAATCTCCTTAAATCCAACAATCTGTTTACCATCATCAGAATAGACTATTTCAAAGGATAAGAATCCGTCGATAAGAAATTGTCTAAAGTACTGCCAAGCAGAAATTCCGTTATTAAATCCATGAGAGACGTAAATCTTACGAAAGTTATCTCTTAGAGATCCTATCATTTCTTCGGATAACTCCAAATTAACTAGGGATAAACCACAGCAAAAATTTCTATCATCATAAACGATAGCTTCGTCTGCAAGAATATCTAAGATCCATTCAATTTCAGCATTGATTGCAAATCTTCTTAGAAATTCTCTTTTAAAGGGATACTCTTTATCAAAGTATGCAATATATTTTCTATTTGACGTATCCTGAGCTGCTAAGCTGTAAATGAAATCTTCATCAGCATCTCCTAGTGCTAATCTCTGTCTCATCATTGCTTCAGACACACCGATGGCCTGTGAATTTTTCACTACAAGATCCTTATACTCCATTCCGAAAGATCCAATCTTACTTACGGTTTTAAGTATTCTCCCCATATTGGGATTGTTCTGCGAAAAGTTGTCTATGAATCCTGCCATTTTTTAAAGTTTAAACTCGTCTTGTTTTTCTTCACCACCTTCTGCTGGTGTTTCTCCCTCTTCAGCTTTCTTTTCATCTTCTTTCTTTGCCTCCTCTGCTTTCTTCTTTTCTGCCTTCACTTTAGCATTCTCGTTTGCTATCTTATCATCATCAGTCATGCCTAGATATTTGTCCAGAACATATCTTAATGAAAAATAAGGGTTTCCGTCTCCGTCCATAAGACCTGAGATTTTACTTACCTGGTCCTTTCTAGCATTAAGAATTTCCATATATCTAATTTCAGCAAAAGAGTTATCCTTCACATAATCCAATCCAAATTGACTCTTAACCATGAAATCCTTTTGATATTTAGGATAATCTAAGCTAAATTGAATCCATAGTGGCTTAAGCATGATATCTTGGAAAATAGATCTTAATCTGGTGATAAATTTAAAGAATCTGATCTCTTCCTGATCTAGACCTTCAGCATTACCACTATATGTTCCCTGTGTTCCTCTGTCTTCTCTATCAAACCTTGAATAGGGGATCTTTGAATCAAGTTTTAATTTATCAGCAAAATATGATAGAGCTTTCAGGTCACTAAAAGGAGTAGCATCTCCAGATCCAGCTAATGGGGTAATATCTGGGGCACCGTTCGGGGTAGACGGCATTAAATAGTTCTTAAAGAACTGGATATTCGGTCTACCATTTACAAAAAGTTCCCCAGAATCTGAATCTAATCTAATATCTTCTTTATAGATACTCATTAGTTCTGCTAAAGACTGTTTTGCTTTTTGTGGTGATTTAGTTCCAATAGGAACTGTCATCGTCATTCTATAGGAAGAATTCATCACGTTCCAGATGATTCTGGTGTGTTCCATGATTCTAAGTAGATTGAAGGATCTAACCAATCTCTCAACATAACTTAATCTTGTTATAGTATTTCCCTTTGCGTATGAAATGTAAATGATTTGAGAATCATATAACTTTCTAGTCATCGCAGGATTGTCCGGATATTGGATCCAACATTCAACGAAAGATCCGTCTAATTGTTTTTCAACAGATGGTAAAAGAGACGCAGGATCTAATTCTTTAAATCCGATAATCTCCTTACCTCTTTGATCAAAAACGATTTCAAATGCTAAGATACCATCAACTAGGAATTGCCTAAAAAAATGCCAAGCTGAAATGCCCTCATTAAAACCAAAAAGATTATAAATTTGTTTATATCTCTCCTGAATCTTATCCTCTAGTTTATCCCCTATTTCTTTGATATCCACATTGGAAAAATAAGCAAAGAAGTTTTTATCATCATAAACTATTGCTTCGTCGCAGACTGTATCTAGAATGAATTCAATTTCAGGATTTAAAGCAAACTGACGAAGATAAACCTTTTTGTTAGGATAATCCTTATCGAAGTAAGCAACGTATTGTTTAGCACTGGTATCCGCTTTCCTGAGAGTATAAAGAAGACTTTCATCAACGTTTCCCTTATCAATGAACTGAGCTTCTGTTACACCAATGGCCTGGGAGTTCTTCACTACCATATCCCCATAGCTCATTCCGAACGTCCCTATTTTCTTTAGGTTGTTCCAAATATTACTAAAAAAAGGATTTAATCCATTGTCTCCTAAAAATCCAGCCATTATCCGTATTTATTGTATATATCGTTTAATACAGCCCCCTCCAAAGATTTGGTATCTAGATAAACAAGATACTTCCATTCCTCCCGAGGAATCTCTTTTAAACCCTTAATTTTTTCCAACTTATATCCGTTGTATGCATGATTATACTTGATACCACCCATTAAAGTTTCTAAAACCTCCTTATCGAACCTTAAAGGAAGCTGTGATCCTTTATCTCTTTTATCGTTCTGATCCATCATTTTTCCATAGACAGCATGCAAACGAATTAAAAAGTTCTTACGATCCCTGGGTGTTAAAAGTATCATATCAATTCCAACTAAATTGCTTTTGGTCAGGGTTATTTCTCTAGAATCTAAAAAAAGAACAGGTCTATGATTAATATAATCTCTTTCGTTCTTTAATGAGGAGTCATAAAAAAATGTATAAATCTTTCCAGGGATCAGCGATTTAAGACTATCAGATTGCTTAAGAACCGAATAATTGTTTCTGTAGTGTAAAAAACTCTCCTCTGTTAGTTTAGCCGGAGATCCAGATTTTTCTATGGCCTCCGCAAGCTCCCTTTTGAAGTCCATTATCTAAAAATAAAATTTTCATCTACTGCTCCGAATCTATATCCGTTATGCTTAGCAAATCTAGTTGCTGCATCAAATTTTGCTCGATTAACAATCCAAGTCTCCATTTGTTGGTTATAGCTTCTGATCTTTTTTTCTGTCATATTTCCTTCTATGACTGGTTTTTTCTCCAATTGATATTGACTAGAAGGTTTAATTTCAATCAACCACCCTTCCTCCTCTCCATCGGTTTTTTTCACCTTTATATAATAGTCTGGGTGATAAGTGTGGGACTTTTTATCAATAGGACTCCAATATTCAATACCAACTGGTTCAGATGACCATTTTAGTATATTTGGATTCTGATCACAATATTGACAGAACCTTCCTTCCCAGGAAGATCTGTAAATTATATTATGAATGTCACCAATGTATTTTTCAGGATTTCTTGGAACGAATTTTCCTGACTTAAATCTGCCATTAGGCTTAACTGATTTAATGTTAACCTTAGACATTATAATTTTGGTTATCTTCTTTGGTTATTCTGGAAAACGGTATTGTTTTAATAGATCTGGTAGAATGGATTTTTTTCCATCCCTTTTGCATGCCATTCTTGGCAATCTGAGAAATAAAAGCAAATGGGTTATCAGACTTAGCAGGATCAAATCTGTCCCAGTATTTAATCAAATCTTCTAGACCGAAAGCTATGCAATCTTCTTTGTCTTCGATATCCCTGTAGGATTTTGTTTTAGAAAGTCCATTAACTATAAGAGTAAACATCTTAACTGTCTCTGGTGTTAATCTTCCTTTGTCTTTAGATTCAAGCAGTGCTCTCTTTAAATCTTTGTTTTTTACATATTCCATTAGTTTTCGGTGAAGTTATTTTGGAGGGCTTCAATTTGTTTTTGAATGTCTTCCTCTAGTTGTGCAAGTCTATTAATAGAATCTTGTATAACCCTTAAACCTATTTTACTGTTGGATTCGCTACTTGTTTCTAATTCTTTTAGTTTTCCTATGGTTTTATGTAGATCCTCACTAAAAAGTAAGAGTTCGCTACCTGTTTCATCAGGAACGAACTCTTCTCCATTATTTTCCAGTATTGTTTTTACTTTTTTTTTGTTCTTGCCTTAGGTGCTTTAGCTAGACCAGCTCTGTTTAGAGGCTCGTGATCTTTTTTACCGTTCTTATTGTGGTTACCTGGTGCTTCTGCTAATTCAGCGTCGTCTAGATTTTCTACGAATTTCTTAGGCTTCTCTGATTTTCCCTTAGGTGCTTTTTCTACGTGTTGATTAGCTTGTGACTCAGCTAATTGGTGATCATCTAAATTTTGAATAAATGAAGCACCATCCTTAGCCTTTCCACCAGGTGCTGTTGCTAAATTTTGTCCTTTAACTAGAGATTTTAAAAGTCCTGTCCATTCTTTTCTTGATCCTTTGAATGGAAGTTTAGCTAAATTCATATCTCCAGAAACACCTACAGTTTCTTTGGCTTTTTTGCCACCTCCTACTTTAAGAGATCCTAGATTATGTTTACCTAAATCGTCGATATCTTTTGCTGCAGAAGCTGCATTACTCTTAGGAAGAGTTGCTAAATTGTGTTTAGATAGATCGTCAACATTTTTTGCAGATGATTTAGCTCCTTTAGAAGGTGCTTCTGCAAGATTCATATCTTGTTTTTCGTTAGTTTGTCCAATTGCATCAATTTCATTTGATACTTCTAGATTAACATCAGAAATCTCGTCGTCAGTATCCATTACATCACTGAAGAAAAATTCTCCAGTTTTTCCATTCTCAAACATTACAGTGTAAGTTTTAGAATTTCCATTAACTCCAACAACTTTACCTCTTTCACCACTTCTTTTTACCTTAATATCAGTGTTGATAGCGTATCCTTGGTTTTCATTAACTGATACTTTTTTATGTCCTTTTTCAAATCTTTCAATTTCAACTGTGATTTGATTCCATTTAGATTTAAGTGTATTAGATTCTACTTGAAGCATTGCTTGTGCTTCTTTAATTTCTGAAGATTCTTGAATTAAAGGATTTTGTTTGATAGCAATGTTAATCTTTGCAATTTCGCTTTCTACAATTTCTAAATTTTTCTTAATAGCTTCTTTATCATTTCTCATGATTGCTAAGATTCTATCTTCTTTATCTAAAACATCTGCCATAGATTCAGAAAGATCAAATCCTAAGAATTCTTTTACGATGTTAACTGCTTGATTTCCGTTACCCTCGAAAAGATCGTTTTTCTTCATAGCTGGGTTTACTTTATGTACATAAACTTTATCGCCCATTTTGAAGATGTTTGCTTCTACACCTTCGTAAAGGTTAGAAACTATTTTTTTACCGAAATCAACTTCGGCTAAATAATCAACTGCTTCTACAACGCCAACTGCTTTTTTAACAAGATCAGCAGATCCGTTGAAAGTGTTTCTTAATTCCATCGAAAGAACAAATCCTAATTGATCAGGAGAAATTCTTCTACCATTTAGATAAACTGACTTAGTTTCTGTTTCGCTTTCTAAAACAACTGAGATTTTATTCTTACCAATATAAAGATCTGCACCGCTTTCACTTACTTTCACATTAGAATCTGTAAGGTTGATAACAGCGCTTAAAAATTTGCTAGGAAGTTTTGAAGCCTCTGCCCTTTCTAAGATAGAAATTCTTCCGTTGTTTGATTTAAAAAATCTATTAGATGTTACAAAAACAGAATAATTCTCAGACACTAATGTTGGAGCAATAATTGAATTTACTGTGCAATTATTAGAATTAACTTTAACCTCAAATTTATTAGGAGATTTAGCTTCGATTGCAGCAAGATTTTCAAATAGATTTCTTACGATCGGATTAAAAGCCCATTGCTTTAAATCTTTAATTAAAGATTCTGAAACCTTATTCTCTGCATTTACCCAATTTTTCATGGACTCAACCACAGATGAGAAAAGGTCTCTACCGCCAGATCTGTTAATTTCCTCCATTGCTTTTACAACGGCAATTTCTCTTCTATTAGACTCGTATGTTTTCTTAAGATTTGCTAAAGATGCTTTTGCATTAACTTCCCAAGAAAGGCCATCCAACTCTTGAATCATTGATTCTAGAAGGAAAGCTTCTGAAATACCCTTAACGGATACTGCATTAATATATTTGTCGGCTAGGATTTTACCTTCGGAAAGCTCTGCAAATGCAGTGTTTCTAAGAGCCATTGCTGTCTCTAAAACACCAAGAGAGAAAGAAGGTTTAGCTACTTTATTATTCTCTTTAGAAGCTTGCTCAATTTCTTTAGCTACTCCATCTACATAAGATCCAGCAGCGGAAGCTTTACTTGCTCCTCCCCAGCTTTCATTTAGCATACTAGCAGCAGCCTTTGCCTTTTCCATTTTAATCTGAGCCAGATTAGTATCGAAATTATTGTTCTCCATTTTTGTGGACTTTTATTTTATTCTATATATCTATGTTCTAAAACCATTTTTTAAGCTTTTAGTGTTTAAGCTCAGCATATCCATTATATATCGAAAAATTGAAGGGATTCAGGATACGTTTAATCTTATATAGTCAACCATTGGTCCATGATTACCGTTCCAAAATCCTGCATCTATACCAGTTAATTGAACCTCCGCTGTTGTTATGGTATCAAATGTTGCTGGTATTTCACTTCTATTTAAGGTTAGTGTTATATCTGTATAATTTGCAGGGGCAATACTATTTCCAGTTGTTTTTGTCGTAACAGTTCCCCCACCCGAGTTTTTAAATAGTAATGTAAAAGTATACGTATCATTAACATTAGCAGTATTTGCTATTCTTTGGATCCTTATAACTCCGCTGAATGAACTTGCCGATAATATCTGACTACTAACATTTACTGATTGACTTACGGTTCTACTCGTAAATGTAAAATATAAAATTCCATCAAGAACAGCTACTCTATTAGATGAAGTGTATGAGTATGTACCAAATCCACCAGATGCGGTCCATCCAGTTGTTCCTGAACTAAAATCGGAGTTAGTCAGTAATTGGGTCTCAACGAGAGGCTCCGGTAAAGGTTGCTTAAAAAAGGAGACAGGGAATACTATCATTATGTAAAATTTTGTATATAAGATCCAAAATACTTAGACCCATCATAAATAAAAGTATAAACATCATATCTGCTGGCAGTTGCGGTCATAGTTGGAGTAGAAGTCCATGCCACAGTTCCCGGCCAACTAACTGTAAAAGAACCGGATGCGTTTTGCCTTATTATTAAAATATAGGTAGCACCCGCTTGACCGTTACTGAAAGTGAACGTAGTAGGATTAGCGTTAAGGGTAAAAGTTTGAACATTACTCGTATTCCAATCTACTGCAGTGGTTGAAGTAGTGTTTCCGTTGGCATCTGCACTCACCCAAGACTGTCCCGAAGTTACGTTCAAATTCCCAGAATATGGTGAAGAAAAGGAGGTTCCAGAGGTACCTGAGCTACCAGAAGTACCTGATGTCCCTGCTGATCCTGCTGATCCTGAAGTCCCAGTCGAACCGCTAGTTCCTGATGAACCAGATACACCGGTGTTTCCTGAAGATCCGGATGTTCCAGAGCTTCCTGCTGTTCCTGAAGTACCAGAAGTCCCTGATGATCCCATTGCTCCAGATAGTTCTACTATGCTTAGTGTAGGACCATTTACCTCGCCAAATTGGAAAGTTCCAGCAATACCACTAACTGTTCTCATCGAGTACGTGTAAGTACCAGCTGCAGGGGTGTCTATAAAATCCAAACAGTATGGAACGTTTACATTGTTTCCTGCTGTTTCAGCTTGAATTATATTACCTATAGGACTAGATCCTCTGTATATTTGAAGCCTTATCCATCCCGATGCCGATTGCGGATTTGCATCCCCCGTTACCTGGATCTTAACCGGATTTCCTGTTGTTGTAATTGATCCAGATACTATGGTTATCCCTATTGTACTAACACTATTTACTTGAGATCCTAAAACTTGTGTATAATTTTGTGGTCCAGGTATGGATGATCCAGAGGTTCCGGAAGATCCAGAGGTTCCAGTCGAACCGGAGGTACCAGTAGATCCCGATGTTCCAGAGGTACCTGATGCACCAGTCTGTCCGGATGTTCCTGACGTACCTGTGCTACCTGATGTACCTGAAGTTCCAGAGGTTCCCGAGGTTCCTGATGATCCGGAAGTTCCAGAAGTACCTGCTTCTCCTGAAGTACCAGAGGTACCGTCATATCCGTCTACTCCACTAAATCCAGAAGTACCTGATGTTCCTGATTCGCCGGAAGTACCAGATGTACCAGAAGTACCCGATGTTCCTGGTTCACCAGCTTCACCAGATGTTCCAGAACTTCCTGAGGAACCTGGGGTTCCTGCTGGTCCTTGAGAACCTGTTACGCCTGCTGTTTTCCATCCAACTTTACCACTGAGGCCTCCGCTAGTTCCCTGATTCCAAACTAAAAATTTATCGGAAGAATTATCAGACTGTAAACCCTCAAAATAAATCTCGCTATCTGCAATTAATGCTTGGTGAGTATGTAATCCCTGTGAATCTACGTGAGCTATATTATTTTCCCCCACAACAAACTGATGCTGATAATTGTGAGGAACTCTATTTTCAATAATGCCATCATAAGGCTGACCTGGTACAGGACCTCTTACTACGATTCCAGCAGTTCCTGCCGTTCCGTCGCTGTGATAAACTATTCTATAGATGGGATTTCCACCTGTGCTGTATTCAAAGGGATCTATTGTAAGGGTTTTTCCATCGAAGGTGAAATTGGAATCTCCTTTTAATAAATTTGGTCCACCGTCTGTAAATAAAACTATTTGATGTTCTCCTCCGGACTCAAAAAGCTGTCCAATATTTGCATTAGTTCCTGAGGTTCCTGATGTTCCATTAGATCCAATCCCAGCATCCCCAGGATCCCCAGTCAAAGAAATTTGCCATGTACTAAAACTCCCGGATCCCTCTACTTTTATCGGTGTGAAAATTAGTTGTCCGCTAGTCTTATTGTAACTAACTACTCTTCCTATGATATAGTTATTTTCATCATGAGCTACTTGAATAAAGTCATACTGCTCATATGATAAATTAGGATCGGTTGTTATCGTGATATTAGAATAGGGCATTTTATGTAGGTATTGTTATTAGAGTTCCACTAGTTCCGAAATAATCTGCAGGCAATGGAGTGCTTCCTGACGTACCTGATGTACCTGATGTGCTGGAATATCCAGATGTTCCACTAGTTCCTGTTCCTGCTGATCCATAAGCACCACCGGAAGCGATTATTACTTTTACTGTTACTTGATAAGCATGAGGATTATGAAAAACTATTCCTCCTTGCTCGTATAAAGGACTAGAATTAGTTTCCTTTGGTTTTACTGCAATTCCCATCCCAGCAGAATCCCCAGGCTGCCCACTCCAAATGTTTATTGCACCTATTGGATATGTTTTACCTTCGTAAATTAGATTAATGTATTTGTCACTGTCCTTTGTAAATGAAGAGGAATATTCCACTTTAGCCATAAAGAATTTTATCTCACCAAAAGAATTAGCGAGTCCTGCATCATCTAATAGGAAAGCACTTCCTCCATTAAGGGTTAAACTTTGAGAAAAGAAATCATCAATATCCAGAGAGAAATCACATAGATTAAAAGAATTTAAAATAGAAGAGTCTTTCGTGAAAACAAAAGTGCAGCGATCAAAATGACCTCCCTGTATCAAGGTGTTTGCTAAATCTGCTTTACATATTAAGGGTTTAGTTGCCATTAATTAATTACTAATATTTCCAATTCTACTTCTTTCAAAGTAGTGTTCCTTATAATAATTCCTCCAAGAGATAAATCAGGAGTAGTTGGTTGAGGACTTAATAATGGAACAAATTCTGGATCTACGACCGGTGATGTTATTCCAGGAGAAACTGTATCTCCCACCACGTTATAAGGTTCTAAATCCCATCCATGATGTTTAATATGATCCAGTGTTTTACCTGTTAGGAAAAGAATATTTTTTAAGGGAAATAAATTTCCTTTATATTCCCAATGAATTAATCTTTCAGAATCTAAAAGAGATTTATCATACTTAACCTTAACAATTACTAGAGAGACCTCGCCTTGATCCTGAGCTATATTTCCACCATAAAGATCGTATGAACTTTCTGGCTGAATGTATATTCTTTTCTTAAAATTTCCTCCATTGATTGATGCTGGATGAAAAACATCAGTCATATCGATGGAATATAAAACTTGAGAACCCATGATTATTTTTAGGAACTGGCCCTCAAATACAACTTTCTTCTGCTTCTCTGGGTTGCAGTCTATGTACTTAATGTAGCGGGAATCTGTTGAAAGTATATTTGGCATTTTTAGTTTTATAATCTAGTTGGGTCTCCTTTGGTAATTAATAATTCAGGTGGAACGTTTTTAGGATCAGCTTCTTTAAGGCTTTCTGCTTTTTTCTTCTTATTATAAACATTTCCTAGCTTATATCCACCAAACTCTCCATCTTCTCCCTCTTCTTCTTCCTCTGAATTCTCATCTGAATCTTCCTCCTCTAGTTCTTCATTAACTATTTCAGTTTCTTCAGAACCTATTTCTTCCACAGTTTCTTCTTCTAAAGAATCTTCTGTTTGCTCTTCTTCTATTTCATGAACTTCCGGAGAATAAACTATTTCATCATCTTCCTCCGGGTTATACTCGGGAACCGGTGTTAATCCGATAATAAAATCCTTAGGTAATTCTGTTTCTATTGATTCTGAATCTGGTTCATCTTCTGCTACCTCTTCTTCCTCAACAGGCTCCGGAGCTCTTAAAACTATTTCCAGTTGATCTGACCCCTGTTTTTTGAAGATATTTTTAATTTTTTCTACAATAGACTGCTCTGAAGGTTTTTCTTCCTCTTTGTTCTCCTCCTTCTCTTTATTCTCAGGATCTTCTTTTTTCTCTTCACCTTCGCCAGGAATTTTGCTAAAAATAAAATTAGCAGCGATCACTAGTGCGATAGCTAATGGATCAAAAACTAGCATTAAGGCTATGATGAACCAGTTTACAACTTCATCTAAAGTTTTTCCAGTTAGTTTAGCAATATATTTTAAAGGACCAACTTCCGCTGCTAGATCTTTATTGGTAGACAAATCCAATATTTCAGTATCTAATTCGCCTATTTGTTCAGTTTTTGATGCAATACTGTCTTGAAGTACCTTAATGTCTTCGTCTAATAAAGAGCTCTCCTTACTTAACTGATTCATCTGGGATCTAACCGAAGAGACTGACTTATTTTGGGAAATGAGATTATCAGCATTAGATTGCTGTCTGTTTCTCATATCTGACAATGTGTTTTGCCTATTACTTTTTAATTCCAGTTGTTTTTCTGCTTGATCCAGTTGTCTTTGGATCATTTCTTTCTTTTTGGTGATTACAGCAGTGTTTTTATCAACATTTTCTACTTTGTTTGCTGTTTCTTGATATGCAGAGGATAAAAATCCGTAAATACCAGCAGAGGTAATAACAATCAAAACAAAACATGCGATTGTTAAATATACTCTCAGTACCTTATTAACGTCATCCCAGAATCTATATAAAAATGATGCGATAACTAATTTTGCAAATTCTAAACTGGCTGCCATTACCATTACGTTAGTGGAAGCCCCAGCAAACATCTTTCCTATTCCAAAGATAGAATAGAAAGCAGCAGAAAATGAAATACTAATAGCTGACAATGCAACCAAGTAGGGGAAAATTTTGTTGTTTTTCATTTCTCGATTTTACTTTATTTTCTATATATCCACAAAAAAAGGCCCGCTTAATAAAGCGAGCCATTATATATGTACAAAACCGGCAAAAACGTTCTAAACGGCTTCTATGCCTTGTTGGGCAGCCGATAAATCTTTTCTTAGGTCATCTAATTCTTTATTGTCTTGACCGATGTTATTTAGGGATTGTTCGAAAGATTTAAAAATTTTAATAAAATCTTTAGCTAGAGAATCTCCCTTCCCCGTGAATTTATTTAAAAAATAATGGGTTGCCTCAATTTCTAAAGCACTCATGAAAATAACATTATTTTTAATGCCGTCTTTCTTTACTTCTTCTATCTTTTTTGTGATTTCTAGAATACCCAATGCTTCTTTTCCTCTCCATTCGATGCCTTCCATTACATTAGAATAAACCTCTAAATCTGTAGCTGTCATAGAAACTCCATAGGATTTTCCAGAAAGCTCTGCTGCTTTTTCGTCTACTTTTTTTTGTGCACTAGCAACTTTAGCTTCGTCTACTGTTACATCATTTAATTTTTCTGCCATAATTTAATTTTATATTGAATTTTAGATAGAAAAGAGGTTAAGTTTCATTTAGATCCCATGGATTTCTCGAAACTGGCTAAGCAATTCTAAGAATTTTCTAAGGTATGTTTTAAATTCATCCTTGGTCACTGTAAACCTTTGAATCTCGGATCCTTTTTCGTTGGAGATCCAAATCTCTCCCCTATCCGGAATTACTCCATATCTTTCAGCATAGGCAAACATGTAAGCGGAGATTTGACACTTATAAGAAAGAATATCATCTTCGTCTTTAGGAGAGCTTGCAGATTTAAAGTCTATAATTACGTGATTTCCCGAAAAATCCTCAAAGATGAAATCTGTTGCTCCTGCCCATCCACCTCTAAAATCTGTCCAAAGAAAAAGCTCGTTGTGTAGAACACACTTAATATCTTTCCAAAATTCTTCATGGTAGAAATTCCAAAAAAGATCCCTTCCTTTTTTTATTATGTCTAACTTTTCTGGACTCTTCTCTTCCTCCTCTTTAGCAATTTTTTGTGCGACCTCTAGACTATTGTCTACAGATCTAGAAATCGCATACTCTAGCAGAAAATGCTCAAGCATGTTGTGCATAACTGTTCCTCTAAAAGATGCTTTATCGAGTATCTGCTGCCATCTTTGCTCGCCGAACTTTTCTCTTAAGTGTTTGAATTTAGGCTCCGTGATGAGCTTTAAAATGGTTGTAACGGAGGGTAAAACTAATTTTGTCTGATGATCTCTAACAACCTCATAAGCTCTTCCCCAGGGATAGCTTTTTCTCTCAATATTTGTGTTTTCCAAATTTAGGTATGTGATATTATCCAGTGGTATGCTGAGGAGATCCACTGTGTTTTATTTTCGACGTAAAAAACTAGTGTCCAAAAAATTGTTCTTGAAAAAATCCACCACCAACTCAAATTTCTTAAATATGGATAATAAATCAATAAATAAGATGTGGTGTCTGGAATTTCCTTGTACTCAGGAATAACTATCTCGTGTAGGTTTAAAGAAGTGAGATATTCATTTATGCCTTTGCTTTGCTCAATTAAATATGCTGGCCACAATTCTCTAGGAAGATCTGGCGACATGGTAACCTCTGGAGGTAAATTGACCACTGTATAAATTCTTCCTATCCAATCCACCCTTAAATTATTCTTAGACCAGATCGGAGAATTCACACTTTCTCTCTTTATTATTCTTCTTAGAAAGAAATAATTTTTGATGTCTCTAATGACCCCAAAAACTTTAAAAATGCTAGATAAAAAGTATTTCATATTAATCGATGAAGTTTAATTTAATTCCAGGAAACATTTCTCTGATTTTGATACGTGCTCTTCTGATTCTCGTTGCAACCGCTCTCTTCTTCATGTCATATTTATCAGCTATATCTTGATACTTCATTTTATGAAGCTCTCTGTCTATTAGGATGTCTTTGTAAATAGCAGGAAGATTTTTCATCTTCTCAACAACCTCTTCGTAAAGGTCATCGAATCCTCCTTCAGAATTTTTTAATTCCCAATCAGGTTCACTAAAAATATCTTCTGGTGTGATATCGGAAAGAGGGATAAACTCGTCATGATCCTTTCCATCTAGTTCGATAGATTCATAAACAAGAGGAGTAAATTTTTTAGAATTCTTTTTAATCAAAAGAGATTCGTTTCTTGCTATGTTATAAGCCCAAGTTGAAAAATTACCTCTGGCTGGATCGTATTGTGCAACCTTTACCCAAATCTTTTCGAATGTTTTAGAAACTGCATCTTGAGCAACCTCTTCATCTATCAGAATAGATTTACAGTGATTCAACAGTCCGGGCTTTATTCGATCATACAAAGATTTAAAATCTTTTTCTTGTGTCGTCTGTAAAAATTTTTCTGCTAGTTCTTGGATGCTCTTTGCCATTTTTGAAATAGGTTTTTGGGTTTACAACTTAATATAAATAATTTCAATCCCTGCCTGGTTAAGCAAATCTAAAGAGGTAGTATTTCTGTAAAATTCAGAAAAAACTATTCTTTTAATTCCGGATTGAATTATAAGCTTAGCACAATCATAACACGGGGATAACGTAACATACATGGTGCTTTCAAAAGCACTAACAGTGTTCTTTGCTAGTTTCGTAATAGCATTTGCCTCTGCATGTAAAACATACCCTAATGTGTTATTGTCACTGTCCTCACATTCGTTAGGAAATCCAGTAGGTGTTCCGTTATAGCCATCAGAAATAATAGTTTTATTTTTAACGACTAAACATCCTACTTGACTTCTTTTGCATTTCGAATTTGTTGCCCATTCTTTAGCCATTCTCAAATATACAACATCGAGTTTGAATTGCTTTTCATCTGAGCAAATTTCTAAAGAGTGTTCAACGTAATTTTTATTCTCCTCCAATTTCTTCCACTTTTAAGTTTCCTTTGAATTGATCTATTAATGGATACACCGAATAAGCAGGAAACTTACCTAGAAGAGAAACTACCTGATTTATTTCAGCCTCTGAAAATGTTTCTTTCTCCTCCAAAAGTTTAAGAACTTCTATGCTAGAATCAAATGGGTTCATAAGATAATCCACTATGGATTTCTTAAATTCATCATTAAGACGATATAATTTTTGGCTTTCTGACATATCTTTATGTATTACTACACAAATATATGAAGAAAGTTTCAAAAGAAAAAATGCAATTAGTGAAACTTGTGAGTTGCGTCCGTCATGATTAGTGGACTCTGTAAAGTTCTGAGGATGTCTTTCATTACTTTAAGTAGCTCAGCATTGGTTTTGTCCTCCTCTTTTTTAGACTCCTCAGCAGCTTTTGTTTCTTCTTTTTTCTCTTCTGTGGCAGGAGCAGCCGGAGGAGGCGTGGTCTCGCCAACTGATTTTTCTGGTTCTGAAACCGCAGGATTTTCTTGAGCAGCTGGTGTAGGAGTAGGTGTAGTAGCTGCCGGTGCGGGAGTAGCCATTTTAGTGGGTTCAGATACCTTGGTTGCAGGGGCAGGAGGCTCTGGTTGTTTAACCCCCTCTGCAGTAGATTCGTTAACTATGTTTGCAACAGATTCCGGGGCATTACCTGTTAATTCTCCTCTAAGACCTTGAGCTATTTGAGATGCTCCCGCTCCTCCAAAAACCTCTTGCATATCAGATTCGCTAAATCCTAAAGCCTTGCCGAATTCTGAAAGCATAGGGTTATCAGCAAAATTCATAGCTTCTCCTTCAGCTGTGCTTTCTTTTCCTATTTCAGTAACTGGGGATTGTGCTGTTTCCGTTACTGTGGGTCCGGTTTCAGTGGTAGTTTGTACTAGGGGAGCAGCGACCTCTGGCTCCTTTTCCATACCTAAATTTGTTTCGCTTATTTGTGCTGGCTTAGCATCCTGATTTACCACCGGAGCCAATGGGGTTTCCTGCTTTAGATTTTGTGTATCCGCAGCGGCAGTAGGAGCTGGAGTGACTGGCATCACCGGAGTTTCTATTGATTTAATTTCGGCTGGTTTTTCTTCAGTTTTTGTTTTATCTGTTGATACCTTTGACCCGGACTTACTGGTCATCAAAGAAGTTGCTAAATCATCTTCTTGCTGAGCCTTTCTTAATCTCTCCTGATATTCAGCCTCCTTAACAACATTTGCATCTGTTGCCTGTACAGTAATTTTAGATAAAGCACGATCCGCATTTTCCAGATATAATTGATCACGAGCTTCATCATCCCTTTTTAAACCCAATTCCTTAACAAATTTAATTATGGTGGAATCAAGTAATGCCCCTATATCATCCGGATTTAACTTTTTAAGTGATGTGTTTTTGAATGGATCTTCTACGTCCTCGTCCCCCGATTGAATAGCATCGTTTAATTCCTCTAGCCCTTGCTTCACAGTAACAAAGGACATCTTAGTGGAATCTTTTAATGCTTTAACAGAATCAGATCTTTCGAAGCTTCCAAAGGTATCAATTCCCTTGTCTAGCAATTGATCTGGCGTATAATTTTTTAGCTCTTTAACAAAATGGGTAGCTCCGAAAATTACCCTTTCAGCCGCTCTGTCTATAAATTGCTGATCCTTTGTTTTCCCTGGTTCATCAACAAAGTTAATCATACCAAAAGGCTGAAACACACCCTGTTGTGCGTATCTTTTTGCTATATCGAAAGCAGGAGCAGGTATCTCCGCAACCTCGAACCTATCTTTTCTTAATTCCTCGACCCTCTGGTTGTAATAGTCTACCTTTTTAGTATCGGTACTTAAATCTGGATTTTTTTCTTCTGCCAACGCTGGAGATTATTTGATCTATATATTGATAAAACTATCTCTTCCCTAAATTGAATATAGGAACTAACCCTTCTTTCTCTTGGAGAGCCTTTTGATTCTTTTCTTCTATTTCGGTATTAATCTTGTTTAGAATAATCTGAAATTCAAAATAAGGTAATTTTTCTAGCTCAGAAAATGAAATACCATGATCCCTAGCAAACTTATACTTTATATCAAAGTAGTTGTCCAAAGATATCTGAAACAATGAAAAGGGATCGGATTCCTCCGCGAAATCGGATAGGAGCGGTGACCTCAGCACCGCACTTGCTACATTTAACCTCTAATGAATTTTTGGTAGCAAAAGTTATTTGATCTGACGCTGAATCCGATAAAACAAATTGTGTGTACGTCCATCCTTTAGAGATGTTTTCATATTCGTTATAGCTCTTCTCGTCAAGTTCTCTCCAATTAGGAATTAAGAACGAGGAAACCTTAGCAAAGGTCTCGTCATATTTTTTACCCTTATCTGATTTTTCTTTTAGGATCTTTCTAATTTTAGTAGATACCCCGATAGTAGGGATAAAGAGCTGAATCGGGGGTTCTCCGTTTTTTGGAATTAAATTAAAGCATCCATTGTCTTTATCGTAATACTTTTTAATCTTTTGATCCAATTTGAATGACGAAAGAACTCCTGATGTAAGTTCTATATCATTTGGGATTGGACATCCCTCCTTGCTACAAGGATTCTTAATAGGAATAAAAATTCGATTTTCGCCCTTAACAAATGTTAAATCACGAATTGACATAAAAATATAGAATCTATCCTCTTGATATAGATCAAGGTGACTTAGCGTACCCTCTGCCCATTTAACACTAGAGCACTTGGAAATAATATGATTTATTTTATCATCGATATCAATAGGATCATTTTCGTCAATAGTTGAAAAGTGTCTGATCTCTCCAACCTCTGCAGATCTGATAGAAAGCTCCATGCCTTCGGGATATCCAAAACCTTCAGAGGGAAGATTTGCAATAGGCAATTTTTTCCATGGGGAATTCATCCCTGAGATATCAAGCATCTCTTCAACGAAGGATGCTTTTCCTAATGATTTTGGAGCTTCTTCCTGAATGGGAGGTGCATCATAATCTAATCCACTTTCCATTTCTCTTTTAGAAAGCTGGTCTAATGCCTGTTGATCTAAATTTTGATCCATAAATCTTTTTTATTTTATCTATCCTCTCTTTTAGTATGGAAGATAAAATAAGATTCAAAAATACTACTTAGATTTATTTAAGTATCTCGTAAGTAAGATATAAGACAACCAAAAACAGCCGGAAATGGAGTAAAAGACCGCATCTGCAACCCAGTAAGAACCACTCAGATCCATGATTAGCTTGAACAGGGCGTCGTACCCCAACGGGAGGAAGAACATTGCTAACATTAGCGAGGTATCTTTGTATAATACCAGTCTGTCTTCTTTGTTTTTTAGTTTTTTCAGTTTGTTCGTCACCGTCGTCCATATTAGGGTTTGGTTTCCTTTTAAAAGAAATGAATCAAATAAAAAGGCTTATCGGTAGGATAAGCCTTTTATATATTCTTTTT
>Ga0222712_10002988_pt1 | contig 18829 bp, 14 predicted proteins | sample C33_657DmetaG_FD_165043 | JGI IMG/M metagenome (GOLD analysis project Ga0222712, IMG submission 165043) | Estuarine water microbial communities from San Francisco Bay, California, United States - C33_657D | ecosystem: Environmental > Aquatic > Marine > Unclassified | place: USA: California... | reverse complement strand
GTTCATCAATGAAGGCTCCAGTTCTGGTGGTTTGGTTGATTACATCAATCAAATGGCTCAATTGTGCAGTTTTTAACGCATATCCAGAAGCACCTTGCTTTAGACAATTGATGATCAGGTTATCCTCGTTATAAGCAGTGAGCATGATGATCTTGGCGTCTGGGAATTTGCTCTTGAGGTAAGGAATACCTTCTAGCCCCGATTCTCCAGGCAGGAAAATATCCAGAAGGATGATGTCAGGTGCTGGGTTGGTTTTGTAGTCGATTTGCTCTTTGGCCTCTTCCATTGAAGCGCAAGAAAAAACAACGGCCATCCCTTCAGCACTGTTCAGGTAATCCCGAAAGCTCTTCAGTAAAAAAATATTGTCCTCAATTATGCCAATTCTAATCATATCATCTATGCTCTATCGCAATTTAATGATCATTAATAATATTTTTTATGTTCGACTAATATATCCTGAAACTAACTACTAAATACAGCTAAAATTAGTAGCATTGTCATAAATTTCCGAAAAGCCTTGTCTTATTTTGTTATATATTTAACCGCTTTTAATCACGAGTAATTAAACAAAAACGCAAAAATGTTTTTTTCACATTTTTTGACGTTTTTCCCTCTTTTATAATCGTGGAAAAAACACCAATTTGTGATTAATACTTGTTGACTTAAAAACAAACACCATGTTGACACCTGCAAAGTTGACTGCCATTGATAATGCATTCGACGGAATTGCCTTACTTGATAAGAATGGCAATTACATGTACATGAACAAAGCACATGCCAATATGTTCGGCTATGACTCAGCTGACGAGCTACATGGAAAGTCCTGGCAAAGTATTTACACACCTGAGGCCGCAGAAAGGTTGCAAAAAGAAGTTTTTCCTGTACTCGGAAAAAATGGCAACTGGTCCGGAGAAACCATTGGCATCAGCAAAGACAAAAAGCCTGTCATGCAATATATTTCCCTTACCAATCTACCCGATGGTGGTTTGGTTTGTGTTTGCAGGGACAATTCAAAGGCCATCAATGCCAACCGCTTGCAATATTTGATGAGCAACCTGGGCAAGGGAATTCTTGTGGAAGATGAGAATCATTGTGTTGTATTGGTGAACAGGCAGTTTTGCAATCTTTTTCAAATTCCTGTTCAGCCACACGAAATGATCGGGGTCAATTGTTTGGACTCCCTTCAGCAATCACTAGCGCTTTTCAAAGATGCTGAAAAGGTGAAAACTGATATTTTCAGCATGATGGGTAAGCAGGAACCCCTGATTGGACAGGAAGTGGTTTTAATCGATGGCCGCATTCTTGAACGTGACTATGTTCCCATCATCATAGAAAACACTTTCAAAGGCCAGCTTTGGAGTTACACTGATGTAACCCAAAACAGGCAGTTGCAAAAAAGCCTGGTGGATACTAAAAACAGGGCGATTGCTTCGGAAAAAGCAAAGTCTGCTTTTCTTTCCAACATGAGCCATGAAATCAGGACACCCATGAATGCCATCATGGGTTTGGCAGAACAGTTGTCCCTGTCTCAGCTCAATGAACAACAGCATTATTTTGTGAAGAACATCACTGATGCAGCCCATGGCTTACTGGGCATCATCAATGATATCCTGGACATGTCTAAGATTGAAGCAGGGAAGATGAATATTGAGAAAGAGATTGTCTGTTTGAAAGACATCAATAAAAGTGTTGAAAATATTCTCCGACCCAAAGCAAAAGAGAAGGGCCTGAGCTTTGAGACTGATTTTGATCGAAAAATAGATCCCAATCTTTTTGCAGATGAAGTGCGCATCAGGCAAGTATTGATCAATATTGTAGGGAACGCCATCAAATTTACTGATTCCGGTTCGATTAGGCTTTCCAGTAAGATGATTGAAGAGAAGGACCATTCTCAGCGTATTTTGTTTACCTGTGAAGATTCAGGCATTGGCATCTCTGAGGAAGGACTCAAGCATATTTTTGATGATTTTTACCAGGAGGTCAATGAGAACAACCACCGCCAAACTGGCTCAGGGCTTGGGCTGGCCATCACCAGAACACTTGTCAACTTGATGGGTGGAAAGGTTTGGATGGAAAGTACCAAAGGTGTGGGAACCAAGGTGATGGTAGAGATAAGTTTTGAAATGGTTGCCGCTGATGAATTGATGAAGGAGACTGTTCATTTTGATGACTGTGGATTGATCAAAGACAAGAAAATCCTGATCGTTGAAGACAATAAACTCAACAGGATGCTTTTTGCCATGATGATCAAGAACATGAGCGGAATTCCGGATGAGGCTGAAAATGGACTGGAGGCAGTTCAGATGATCAGTAAAAACAAGTATGATTTAGTGTTGATGGACGTACAGATGCCCATCATGGATGGGCCAACCGCTTTGGCGCAGATCAGAAAGAACCATGGTGAAACTGTTCCTGTTATCGCACTTACAGCAGCTGCATTCAAATCAGAAGTGAGCCATATGTTGAACCTGGGTTTTGCTGATTGCATCACCAAACCCATTGACCAAAAAAATCTCCAGCATCGTTTGTGTCTTTTTTTCAAGACGGGATCGGTGAAAGAAAAATATTATCAATCCATCCACAAAAAGATTATCTCCAATATTTCTGAAATGGCTGGTAATGAACCCACCCAGCTTGCGAAAATGATGGAGTACCTGTTGGACGAGGTGGGTCATGCATTGGGCGAATGGCAAATCAGTGTACCGGCAAAAGATTGGGAGAGTGCAAAAAGAACCTTACACAGGGAAAAAGTGATGATCAAATCAATTGGCATCAATGGTTTTGATGGTTTGATCAGGGAAATTGAAGATGATACCATCAGGAAAACCGAGTCAGAAATGACACTGATGTTTTCACAGCTTATAGACCTGTTCCACAATTTGCAAAAAAGAATCAGCCAAAAATAAGCCTACCAGGTAAGCTCCAGTTTGTTGTTTCTTCTTTCGTTGTCTGCCATCCTTTTGGTAGGATCAATTTCAATCTTCTTTAAATCAAGCAGTTTCCTGTCGATGGTGATCACATGGGTGGGATGGGTCCATTTCCAAGGTTCACCTACGGTGCGCTTGATAGCAGGCTCTTCATTTTGCTTGCTGCCAAACATCAGGTATTGTGGGATATAAGCAGTTTCTTTTGAACCATCCTTGAATACCATTTCAATATCAATGGGCATGGGCATGGTTCCTGCATTCCTCAACCGAATTTTCATCTTACCGCCCTCATCCCAAAGGCTGTCAATTCCGTAATCAATTGTCTTGGTGGTGTTGACAAAGAAATCCTTGTACCAATCCAGCTGTATGCCACTTTCATTTTCGGCCAACCTGATCAGGTCGTTCACATTGGGATGTTTGAATTTCCAGGTTTGGAAATATTTCAACAGAATGCTGTCTCTGACTGGAGCTCCAACAATATAACCCAGTTGCTCCATGAAAACTTCACCTTTTGAATAGGCATTGGTGCTGTATGCTGTGTTGCTGCTGTAATGGTCTGAATGGGTAGTCAATGGCTCATTGAAATCGCTTTTTGAAAGAGCAATATAGGCATTGTATGCCCCAAGATGAGGGAATGAATCCTTTCCATCATGCAGGAAATTGTTGACATTCGATTCGGCAAAGCTGGTGAAACCTTCGTCCATCCAGGGGTAGAGCGATTCGTTGGTGCCCAGCATCATCTGGTACCAGCTGTGCATCCATTCATGGATCACAACTCCTTCTCCGGCCCCTTTGAGCAAGGTGGCCATCGGATACTCCATTCCGCCATCTCCTCCCTGTATGAAGGAATATTGTTTGTAAGGATATTCGCCGTAATGCTTGTCTATGAAAGGCAATGCTTTGGAAGCCAGTTCCAGCACACTGTCCCACTGTGTCTTGTAGTTGTTGATGTAGGCATTCAGGCTTGATCCTTGCTTCATCCTTGCTGGCATTGCATTGAATTGAGCCGTCAATGCAGCAGTGTCAATTGTATAGAATGAATGAAGGACGAGCCCCTTTCTTACCTGCTTAGAATTGTGTACATATCCTGGATCTGCTGCCCAAACAAAATCATGCACATTGGGGGCCTTGAACTTCCATGTAAGGGTATTGCCTTGCGTTGGTTTGTAGGGGAGACTTGAATATTTTTCGTAACCATGACCAATTTCATGTGGGTTCTGCAGATAACCGGTTCCTCCAATTACGTAGTTTTTGTCGATGGTGATGTTGACTTCGAAATCTCCCCAAATGCCATAAAACTCCCTCGCAACATATGGAGTAGGATGCCAGCCTTGCAGGTCGTATTCCGCCAATTTCGGATACCACTGGGCCATGCTGAATTTTACCCCTTCAGCATTGTCTCTTCCGCTTCTCCTGATTTGCATCGGCACCTGGGCCTCAAAATCAAGTTCAATGAGCGCCTTGGATTTTGGTAGAATGGGTTTGGTCAATTCGACTTTGAGAATGGTTTCGTAGGCCGTTGTTTTTTGCAATTGTCCATTGACCCGGAGGTTTTTGACTTCCTGGAATCCTATTTCATTGGGCTTGAGGTTGGAAATCCTGTCGCGAACGCGTTGATCCCAGTCTGCACGGCCCCTGATCAGTTTCTTTCCCAATTCCTGGCTGCGCATGTCCATCATGCTGCCTGGTTGAAAGGCATTCCACTGCAAGTGATAATAGAGCACTTTTAAAGTATCAGGAGAATTGTTCCAATAATCAAGGCGTTGTTTGCCTGAAAACCTGTTGTTTTCCGCATCAACTTTTACATCCATCTTGTAATTGACTTTTTGCTGCCACCTGTCAGCCTGAGCAAAAAGAGCATTTTCAGCAATAAAGAGGCAGAAAAATGCCGCCAAAGCAGCAGCAAGATGAATTTTCCTCATAAACAATGGTTATTTCTCCGAAATTAATGCCATTTTATAAAAACACATTGATTTTTGGCGATAATGTTTTTGGGAGCTATTTTTGCAGCATGTTCGCAAACGGTCATATTCACCATCATCATAACTTGCCTTAGGGGAAGCCTGGTAATGGTGTATACATAATTCGGGCTTGCCATTGGTAAGCCTTTTTTTATTTTTAAACAGGATAGCATGGGAAATGAAACAGTATTAAGGATTGCCATTCAGAAGTCTGGCAGGTTGTATGAGGACTCTGTTCAGCTTTTGAAAGAATGTGGAATCGACCTCAGGAATGTCAAGGACAGGTTAAGGACGGTATCTGAGAATTTTCCGATTGAAGTATTTTTCCTGCGGGATGATGATATTCCGGAATATGTTGAGGACGGTGTAGCTGATATTGGCATTGTTGGTCAAAATGTTCTGGCTGAAAAAGACCGGAAGGTTGACACGGTTGAAGCGCTTGGTTTTGGCAAATGCAGACTTTCCATTGCCATTCCCAAAGCCATCGAGTATACGGGTATTCAGTCGCTTGAGGGTAAGCGGATTGCAACAAGTTATCCTCACTTGGTTCGGGAGTTCCTTGCAACCAACAAAGTCAATGCAAGCATTCATGAAATCAGTGGATCGGTTGAAATTGCCCCCGGCATTGGCCTTTCTGATGTGATAGTTGATTTGGTCAGCAGTGGAGGAACCTTGTTCATGAATGGTTTGAAGGAAGCGGAAATCATTCTTGAATCTCAGGCGGTACTGGTGGCCAGAAAAAACCTGGACCAAGAAAAGATGGCCATTCTTGACAAACTGTTGTTCAGGATCAGGGCAGTGAAAAAAGCCAAAAAGAGCAAGTATGTATTGATGAATTCCCCCAATGACCAGTTGGAAAACATCATTTCCCTTTTGCCGGGAATGAGAAGCCCAACGATACTTCCCCTTGCCAAAGAGGGATGGAGCAGTGTTCATAGTGTATTGAGTGAGGACAAGTTTTGGGAGATTATTGAGAAACTAAAAGCGGCAGGTGCAGAGGGAATTTTAGTTGTTCCTATAGAAAAAATGATTCTTTAAATTTTACCATGCAAATCATACACTATCCAGAAAAAGAAGAATGGGCAGGCATAACAGAAAGGCCGGCCATTGAAAATGGAATGCTTCGAAAGCAAGTGGGCAAGATCATTGCTGATGTGAGAAAAACTGGTGACAGGTCGCTCAGGCGGTATGCCAAGAAGTTTGATGGCGTAGACCTGAAAAAATTAGCAGTTGGTCAGAAAGAGATAAAGGCTGCAGAAAAAAACATTTCTGAGTCTTTGAAAGCTGCCATCAACGTTGCCATTGAGAACATCAAGCGGTTCCACAGTGTACAGGTTGAAGAAATAAAAAAAATTGAAACGATGGATGGGGTGGAATGTTGGAGAAGACCCACCTCCATGAAAAGGGTAGGGCTCTATATTCCTGGTGGTTCTGCTCCTCTGTTCTCTACTGTCTTGATGCTGGGTATCCCTGCCCAAATTGCAGGATGCAGTGAGGTTGTGCTCTGCACGCCACCATCTAAAGACGGGTCCATTCATCCTGCCATTTTGTATGCAGCACATCAAGTTGGTGTAACTGAAATCTACCGTTGTGGCGGCGCCCAGGCCATTGCAGCAATGGCATATGGCACAAATTCTATCAAGAAAGTGGATAAAATATTTGGGCCGGGCAATCAGTACGTGACGGCTGCAAAACAACTGGTGCAGATGGATGGGATTGCCATCGATATGCCTGCAGGCCCCAGTGAGGTTTGTGTGTTGGCTGATGGTACGGCCAATCCAGATTTTGTGGCAGCAGATTTGTTGTCTCAGGCAGAACATGGCCCGGACTCCCAGGTATTGCTGGTTACGAATGATGAATCCATCATTGAAAAAACCCTAAAGTCTTTGCATGCACAACTTGGTTTGCTGGAAAGAAAGGATATTGCTGCAAGAGCATTGGAAAACAGCAAGGCTGTGCTTTTGAAAGAAATGGATGATGCGATGGAGCTGGTCAATGATTATGCAGCAGAACACCTGATCATTGCTTCAGAGGATGCACACCGTTATGGAGCAATGGTCATCAATGCAGGTTCTGTATTTTTAGGAAATTATACACCAGAGAGTGCAGGTGATTATGCGAGCGGAACCAACCATACACTGCCAACCAATGGTTATGCAAGGGCATACAGTGGCGTGAGTGTTGATAGTTTTGTGAAGAAAATCACTTTCCAGCAAATCAGCCAACAGGGTATTCAAAACATTGGAAAAACCATCATCACCATGGCTGAAGCCGAAGGGCTGGACGCACATGCGAATGCTGTTAAAATCCGCTTAAACCAATGCTAATGTTCGATCTCAACAAACTTGTAAGAAACAACATCAGGAATCTTAAACCATATTCATCTGCCAGGGATGAATTCAAGGGTGAGGCCAACATCTTCTTGGATGCCAATGAAAACTCCCTGGGTTCTCCTTTGATCAAATGGTACAATCGCTACCCAGATCCCATGCAATGGAAGATCAAGGAAAAAATTGCCAACATCAAACAAGTACCTGTCAACAATATTTTTTTGGGCAATGGCAGCGATGAACCCATCGATTTGCTGTACAGGTGTTTTTGTGAACCAGGAATGGATGAAGTGATCCTGTTTCCACCCACCTATGGCATGTATGAGGTTTCTGCCAACATCAACAACATCGCATGTAACCGGGTGTCTCTAACCCCTGAATTTCAATTGGATCTTGAGGCACTTGAACCAGCCATCAAACCCAATACAAAAATTATATGGATCTGTTCTCCCAACAATCCAACAGGGAACAGCATTGACCGTCAAGACATCGAAATGGTTTTGAATAATTTCGATGGATTGGTTGTGGTGGATGAAGCCTACATCAATTTCTCCCGCCAAAAATCATTGGTGAGTGATCTGGCCGATTACCCCAATTTGGTGGTATTGCAAACGCTCAGCAAGGCCTGGGGCCTGGCAGGGTTGAGGGTGGGTATGGCATTTGCGTCTGAGGAAATAGTTGGTTATTTGAACAAGGTAAAGCCTCCGTATAACATCAGCGAACCCGTTCAGGAACTGGCCTTGAAGGCACTGGATGAAATTGGTCAGGTCAATGACATGATTCTTCAATTGGTTGATGCAAGAAAGCAACTTGAACAGCACTTCGTGAAGAGCCCTCAGGTGGTCAAGGTCTTTCCATCCGATGCCAATTTTCTGCTGGTTGAATTTACCCATGCCAAGGCCATGTATGATTATCTTGTCAGCAAGGGGATTGTTGTCCGTGACCGCAGCAACGTGTTGCTTTGTGACAACTGTCTTCGCATTACCGTGGGAACCGATGACGAAAACATGAAGTTGATGGATGCCATCAATTCTTTTCAATAAATTATTTTAATTCAAGTTCATGAAAAAAGTATTGTTCATCGACAGGGATGGCACCCTAATAAAGGAAGCTCCTCCAACGTATCAGATTGATCATTTTGATAAGCTTGTTTTTTTTCCTGCTGTCTTCCAGTCCCTTTCCAGAATTGTGAAGGAGTTTGATTTCGAAATGGCCATGGTGTCCAACCAGGATGGGCTGGGCACTGCTTCCTTTCCTACAGCAGATTTCAAGCCTGTGCATGATCATATTGTGAAAACCTTTGCCGGTGAAGGAATTCTTTTTGATGAGGAGTTCATTGACCCGAGCATGCCACATGAAAATTCACCTTCAAGAAAGCCAGGCCTCGGAATGCTGGGCAAGTACCTGAACAATCCTGGGTATGATCTTCAGGGATCTTTTGTGATCGGAGATCGTTTGACGGATATTCAGTTGGCCTTCAACCTGGGTGCCCAATGCATCCTAATGATCAGTGAGGATGGTGCAGGCGTTGTTGACCTTGATAGCTTGGAGGATGGTTTAAAAAATACTGTTGCATTTGCCACAGGTGATTGGATGGAAGTATACAAGTTTCTCAAACATGGGCTGAGAACTGTTCATCATGTACGCGAAACAAACGAAACGCGCATAGAAATCAAGCTGAACATCGATGGTACAGGGAAATCAACGATTGACACTGGCCTGGGTTTTTTTGATCACATGCTTGATCAGATTGCGAGGCATGGCAAGATGGATCTTGACATTGCAGTAAAAGGTGATTTGCACATCGATGAGCACCATACCATTGAAGATACGGGAATTGCCCTGGGAGAAGCCATCTACAAAGGGTTGAGCGACAAGCGGGGAATGGAGAGGTATGGCTTTGCTTTGCCAATGGATGATGCAGAGGCAAAGGTGTTGATTGATTTTGGCGGAAGGAGCTGGATTGTTTGGGAAGCAAGTTTCAATAGAGAGAAAGTAGGGGATATGCCAACTGAAATGTTTTATCATTTCTTCAAATCATTTTCAGATGCTGCCAAATGCAACCTCAATGTTTTCTGCAAGGGCGATAATGAACACCACAAGATTGAAGCGATCTTCAAGGCTTTTGCTAAAGCCATTCGGATGGCTGTGAAAAAAGATCCGATGCATGATGCGCTTCCCACAACAAAAGGAATGCTTTGATAAAATGAAAAACCCGGTGAGAACACCGGGTTTTTATGTCTAAAGCCTTTTTGATGGTTAAATGAGTGGTTTTTGGTTTTTCGGATGTTGGATGCGGCTTTCGGACAGTTGGATAGTTTGGTTTTTGCGTAGGAAATTTGGATTTGTCTGGTTTTAGGAATTGGAGATTTTTCTTTTGGAAATTGGATTTGGTTGTAGGAATTGGAGGTTTTACTTTGGATATTGGATTTGGTTTGGTTTTTCTGGATATGTTGCTCTTTCGATCAACAATACAAAGATACCTTGCCTCATGACTATACACAAGAGCAAAACAACCCTTTTATTGGTGTTCAGTAATTACTCCTATTCCTGTGAATCTACGTGAGTAAAGTATCGTAGATCTACGATACTTTTTTGAGTTCAGGTGCAATATTGATTGCTTTATGCATAAATCCCTGATCAATCATCCATTGGTCATTGTAAATTTTACCAACGTATCTGCTGCCGTGGTCATGAAAAATGCATACCACCATATCATCTTTTTTCAATTGCTCTTTTAGTTGCATCAATCCTTGCAAACAGCTGCCAGCACTGTATCCGCAAAAGATTCCTTCCTCTCTTGCGATTCTTCTTGCCATGATGGCGCCGTCCTTGTCTGTGACCTGTTCAAAATGGTCAATCAAAGACATGTCAAAGTTTTCAGGCACAAAGTCTTCTCCAAAACCTTCTGACACATAGGCATGAACCTTGGTCATGTCAATCAATCCGGTTTTATAATAATGGGTCAGTAAGGATCCATAGGCATCAATCGCCCATATTTTGATGTTGGGGTTCATCTTCTTCAGGAACATGGCGGTTCCGGTGATGGTTCCACCTGTACCTGCCGTTGAAACAAGGTGGGTTATTTTTCCATCCGTCTGATTCCAGAGCTCTGGTCCTGTTGATTCGTAATGTGCCAGTCTGTTGGCAAGGTTATCGTATTGATTGGCATAAAATGCATTCGGGATTTCTTTGGCCAATCTTTGTGCAATAGAATAATAACTCCTGGGATCTTCCGGTGCAACATTGGTTGGGCAAACAATCACTTCTGCTCCAACGGCACGGAGGATGTCTGCTTTTTCCCTTGACTGTTTGTCTGTAGTAGTGAAAATACATTTGTATCCTTTGACAATTGCTGCCAGTGCAAGCCCCATCCCCGTATTGCCTGATGTACATTCGATGATGGTTCCACCGGGTTTTAATTTTCCTTCCCTCTCTGCGATTTCAATCATTTTGACAGCCATCCTGTCTTTGATGGAGTTTCCTGGATTGAAATAGTCAACCTTTGCCAAAACCTGGCAAGGAAGGGCCCGGGTGATCTTGTTGATTCTGATCAGCGGAGTATTCCCAATTGTTTCGAGAATATTGTTTTTGATGTCCATACCTATTTTTTGGAAACAGATTTTTCAGGGCCTTCAATTTCAAAGCTCAGGTTGGCTGTGATCCTGTATTCTTCAATCTTGTTATTATTGTCTATGGTGGCGCTATGGTCCTTGATGTAGATTGATCTCAGGTTCTTGATTGTTTTGGAGGCTTCCAGGATGGCTTTTTGTGCTGCATCCTCCCAGCTTTTTTCAGAGTTGCTCAAAATCTCAATGACTTTAATGATGGCCATGGCATTTGTTTTAACGGTGATGAATGGATGCAATCTAAATTCCTAACAAGGGTTTATGAATGATTGGACTTCATGCGTAAGATGATTCAAGTCATCATCAACAATGACAGCTGCCATGGGATAACCCTCAAGCGAGATTGTATGTTTGCATCAGTCGGTTAAAGGACATCGTCCCATGCCGGTTTGATTAAAGCAGACAATAGGATTCCGTAAAAGGGTTTAAAACTGCTGTATCGCGGAACTGGGCAATCCCCAGTTCCTTTTTTTTGTATCTATCGAAAACGTTATCGCAATTGTATTCGATAGCTTATATCGTTTCTGTCGATCTCATTTGGTCATGCGCGTTGGCAATCTTGATATATTTACTTTGATAGGTTTACTTGTAATGAATACTGGTAAAGTCAAGTGTAAAAAGTAAATACATGACCATGCGCTGTTTTTCTAATAAACCAAATTTCATTGATACCATCTGTTTGAACAAATTCAAAACGATGATCACTTTTGGATTGGTTGCTTTGATATGCTCATCTCAGGCATTTGCTCAAGACAGCACAGACAAACGCTGGTATCCTCAGTTGGGGAAAAACGAATACCTCAATCCGGTGATCACAGGATTTTTTCCTGATCCATCCGTGGTGAGGGTTGGGGAAGATTATTATTGTGTGAACTCAACCTTTGAATATTTTCCTGGCATTATCATTTCTCATTCCAAAGACCTTGTGAACTGGAAACAAATAGGTCATGTGTTTTCTAAATCTGAGGATCTGGACCTCACCCAATTCTGGGACGGGATGGGTATCTGGGCACCAGACATCTCATATTACAATGGTGAGTTTTATGTATTCTATTGTACTGTTCAGTTGAAAAAAGACAGGAGCTACAATGTTCGGGGCAACTACATGGTCAAGTCCAAAAACATCAATGGCCCCTGGAGCAAGCCCGTTCAACTGACTGACAATGGAAATGATCCCTCACATTTCGTTGACGAGAATGGGGACCATTACATGCTTTTTGCAGCAGGAATTCCGCAGGGCAATGGTACCAAGATTGTCAAGTTGAACAAGGAATGCAATCAAATAGTGGAAGGTCCCTTCTGGATTGAGACAGAGGGCAAGAAAGCAGCACCTGAAGGGCCACACCTCATCAAAAAAGATGGTTATTATTACCTGACAATGGCAGCGTCTGGCGGGTTGTTCAGTGGTCACCACATGCTGGTGGCGAGATCGAAAAATATTTATGGACCTTATCAGAATTCACCTTACAATCCATCACTTACACAGAAAAACCCCAGTGCCATCAATTTTCACCAGGGGCATGGTAAACTCTTTGCCACGCAATTCAATGAATGGTTTACCATGGTGATATCCCAGCGTTGGTTGCCGGGAAATTTAAAAGGCAAGCCAGCCAAAGGAATCAGCCAGCTGGGCAGGGAAACTTCTTTGATTCGGCTGGAATGGACAGCAGATGGTTGGCCGAGGGATAATCCGAGCCGTCAACCTTTGGATATCGACACCAAGCCCAATTTACCTTCACATCCAATGACCAATGCGACATCAGATGAATTCACAGCGTTAACCCTTTCAATGCCCTGGCAGTACAGGAGAAATCCATTGTACAGTCATCTGAGTCTGGTTGAGAGAAAAGGTTCACTTCGCCTTTATACGAGTGATCATGACATCGATTCCATCGCTGGAAGAAACCTGATTCTTCAACGGGAACGCTGGCTCAAGTACACAGCTGTTACAAAACTATCTTTCAATCCCAGTTCAAAAGAACAAGCCGGAATTGCCTGCTATTACGATACGAAAACCTATGCGCGATTGGGGCTTCAAAAAGATCAATTGGGTAAACTTCAACTGGTGCTGGAAGAAATGAAATTTGGTCAGCCTTCCATTAATGCGATTGCTGCTGTGAATCCCACAGCAAGTATCTATCTCAAAGTGAAGGTGGATAAATTGCAAAGAGAGTTTTACTACAGCTATGACAATAAAACCTGGATGAGCGCAGGAAGCATTCCCGATGCCGCTTACCTCAGCGATCAGGGAACACCCAATTGGGGGTTCATGGGCATGATGGTGGGTATGTATGCTTTCAACAGGGGGACAGGCAAGAGAATTCCCGCAGACTTTGATTGGTTCCGCATTTCAGAGAACAAATAATTGGTGCTAAGAAACAAAAATTATGAAAATGAATATTATGCTGATGGTGTTGAAACGCGTGAGTTTTTCATTGTTGTTTCTCTCATTTTTTTCCTTGTCGGTGAAGGGACAGCAACCTGCATCAAAGACAAATCCTTATGGTGAAATGACCACACTTGTGCAGTTTAGTGGTCCTTCAACGGGAACATACAATCCTTCTGAAGAGGAGAAAAAACGCATCGCCTGGTTCAGGGAAGCGAAATTCGGGATGTTCATGCACTGGGGATTGTATTCCATCATGGCAGGATATTGGAAAGGTGAAAAGGTAACCGGCGGAGAATGGGCCATCAAGATGCACAAACTTCCGATTGAAGAATACCGTGCGTTGGCCAAAGGGTTTAATCCTACGCAGTTTGATGCCAATGCATGGGTATCGCTCATCAAGGCTGCTGGCATGAAATACCTAGTGATCACAGCAAAACACCACGATGGATTTGCCATGTTCAATTCAAAGGCGTCAAACTACAATATTGTGGATGGAACTCCTTTTAAAAGGGATCCCATGCTGGAACTGAAAGAGGCTTGCCACCGTCAGGGAATTAAGTTTGGGCTTTATTATTCTCATGCACAGGATTGGAACGAGCCAGACGCATATGGAAATGACTGGTCTTTTGGTGGGTATAAAGGTGACATGGATGCTTATCTTGAAAAGAAAGCCTTGCCACAAATCAAAGAAATCTGTGAGCAATACCGGCCTGATCTCCTTTGGTTTGATACACCAGGTGGAATGACAATGGAACGCGCTAAAAAAGTAACTGATCTTGTGCGCAGCATTGTTCCGGATGCATTGATCAACAGCAGGATCTTCAGCAGCAATGCACCTGGAATCTGGGATTACATGAGCAGCGGAGACAATGACGGGTTTGCCCAATACCATCAAGTACCCTGGGAGCTTTGTGGAACCCTGAACAAGAGCTGGGCCTACAAAAAATGGGATACAGCTTTTCGTCCTGTCAATGAATTGTTGTACCACCTGATTGATGCCGTTTCCAAAAATGGCAATTATCTTTTGAATGTGGGTCCTACAGCAGAAGGTCAGATTCTGGACCCTTATGCCATTCGGTTGAGGCAAATAGGGGATTGGATGAAAGTCAATGGTGAAGCCATATATGGATGCAGTGGAACTGCTTTTGGCACCGAGTTTGGCGACTATGCCATGGTAGAAGGGAAAAAGAAATTTGTGGCATCACCTCCCAACTGGCGTTCTACCACAAAGGCCGGAAAGGTATACATCCACGTGCTTAACTGGCCACCGGATGGGAGGCTCGTACTTCCACCATTAAAAGGAAAAATAAAAAATGCCTTTATGTTGTCCTACCGAAACAAGAAAATCAAAATAGAACAGTCTGCTGATGGTTTGTTATGCCATCTTCCCTCCAAAGCGCCTGACGCTTTGGCCACGGTGATATGCATGAACTTGTAGAGGGCGTTTGAAAGCCTGTAAAACCTGCTTGCTGTTTGATTATTCCAGCATGGAACTAAATTGGCGTACTTTTGCGTCATGCAGAAAGCCTCCTTTTCTATCCAAGATGCCCTGTCCAACTTACAGATCAAAGCGCTGAATGAGATGCAACTGGCATCCCTGGAAGCCAACAAAGCCGCTGATTCAGTGGTATTGCTTTCAGATACTGGTTCCGGCAAAACACTTGCATTCTTGTTGCCCATTGCCCAGTTGTTGGACAAGGAAACCAAAGTGAGCCAGGCAATCATCATTGTGTCTTCAAGAGAATTGGCTTTGCAAATTGAGCAGGTGTTCAAAAAAATGGGAACTGGATTCAAGATCACCTGCTGTTATGGTGGGCACCTGCGTGAAACTGAAGAGAACAACCTCAAGCAAGCTCCAGCCTTGATTGTGGGTACTCCTGGAAGGCTGGCTGACCATATCAGGCGGGGGAACATCACTACCCCCCATATTGAGACCCTGGTGCTGGATGAGTTTGACAAATCATTGGAACAGGGTTTTGAAGCGGAAATGTCATTCATCATTGCATCCCTGCCCAACCTGAAAAAAAGAATGCTCACCTCTGCTACAGAAGCAGTTGAAATACCCGCCTTCGTGGGATTGAAAAATCCTGTTGAAATTAATTTTTTAACAGGGGAGAAGTCTCCGGCACTGGCAGTACAAATGCTGAGAAGCGAAGATGCCAATAAGTCTGCTGCACTCTTTAACCTGATTTGTGCCTTGGGCAACCGTTCCACCATTGTGTTTTGCAACCAGAGGGAAATTGTAGAGCAGGTAAGCAATTTTCTGAAAGACAAAGGCATTGTCAATGTATTTTACCACGGCGCAATGGAGCAACAGGAGCGAGATGTTGCGCTCTGCAAATTCCGCAATGGCAGTTCTAATGTGCTGGTGACCACCGATCTTGCTGCAAGAGGGTTGGATATTCCCAACATTCGTTACATCATTCATTACCAGCTTCCTACTTCAGAGGACTCTTTCATTCACCGCAATGGCCGTACAGCCAGGATGGAGGCCAGTGGAACAGCGATTTTATTGCTTGCCCCCCAGGAAACAGTTCCGCCCTATATTCTCCCTGAACCTTCAATCATTGAACTTCCGGCTGATTTGACCCTGCCATCCAAGCCAGATTGGTCAACCTTTTATATCAGCGCAGGAAAAAAAGACAAGGTCAACAAAATTGATATTGTGGGATTTCTGACCAACAAGGGTAGGCTGAAAAAAGAAGATATCGGTTTGATTGAAGTGAAGGATTTCTTTTCTTTCGTAGCCGTTCGTAAATCCAAAGCCGGATCCACTTTGCAATTGATCAAAGAGGAAAGAATCAAGAACAAGAAGGTAAAAATTGAAGTGGCCAAGTAAGGAACCATTCAAGTTTTAATCAAGTGCAATGGCACCAATATGCGGTTTATTTCCAATTGGTTTTCCAAGAATGTCTTTGTCAGGATTCATGCCCTGCAGCAAGCCAAGAAAATCACCAGAAAGTGGTTCAATTTTTATGCCCTTTCCTTTTATGAAATCAATATTCCCAGGAATATAATCTTGAATGCGCAGACCGCCAGGATTTTTGAAGAAAGGATTCCCCATTTTCGGGTTGGAGTCTTTGATCACTGCATCTGCTGGCCATGCATTAGTTGAATACCAGAGGTTATTTTTGAAAAATACCGGGCCATCCACACTTGTGCTTACTTTATCCGTTTTATTCTGATCGCCCAGTACCATTTTGGATGCGCCCATGATGCAAAAAATATTATTTGCAATCAATATACCTGTTGATGTTCCATCAATTGCAATTCTTGCTGTAATGGTTGTGTCCACATAAATGGTATTGTTATAGAAGTAGCTATTTACAGGTCCTTTCCGTGGTTTTTGATCACCCTGATAGCCACTCAACCAAAATATTTTACCTTCTTGAAATGCACCATTTTCACCTTTGATGCGAAAGCCGTCATTTACGCTTATGTTGTACCTGTATGCACAATTGTAATTGTTGCCCAGTATTTCACAGAATCCACCTGCATTCCATGCACTGAAATTGTACTGAAGCACAACATGATCGCAGTTGAAATCAACATGTGCTCCTGCCGAATCACCCGGACCGTTCGCATGTGTGAAGCTGTTGTTTTCAATCAGCACCTGTGAAGCGCTCCATGTCCAGAGTCCGCTTCCTCTTCCCCATTTGCGACTATCGTTGTTGCTTCCCGAATGATCCACCGAATTATGGTGCACATGAATATTTTTCACTTCACTCATTTGTATGCCGGGCCCTCCGGTATTGGCAATATCATTTTCATGTATTTTTATCCAGTGAATGTTTTTGTTGGATCCTGTGATTTTGATGCCAGTATGGTCCACATCCCTAATGCGGCAATTGCTGATCTCAACCTGCGTGATTTGAGCTGTAGGGTGATCCGCTAATAGGCGAATACCCCAACCATACCTTTGTGTTCCGTTGGCGGTTTTCACTTCTTCTGCATTTCTCACAAATCCTTTGTTCTCAAAATAAACATTCTTGATTTCAAGACTATCTAGCTGAATATTCTTGCAAATTTTTCCTGGTGATGCCATAATTTTTACTCCAACGCGCATCTTGTCTTCCGAAGGTTTTTCAGTTTCAAATCCATCTGCTTCAATGATAACATGCTTTACTACAATATAACTGCAATCCTGGATCAACAAACCATTGGGCATGCCCTTAGCGTTTATCATAAATTCCATCTTGGCTTCTGTTGTGGGCTTTTCGCTACCAGCAAAATAGCTGCCAACAACAACCAATTTACCAGGAAGGCCTTGTACGCCAATCAAACGTAGTTCACCGTGGAAAACCTGTCCCGCGGCAAAAAGTATCCTGTCGCCAGGTTTCAACAGAACGGTATTTATTTTTTCTATTGATTTGAAAGGTTGTTTTTCTGATGTGCCTACATTGGCATCATTCCCTGAAGAATTATTGATGAAATAATCTGTTGCAAAAGCACAATGCAGGGATAATAGTGCAACTAAAAAAAATATGATTTGAAGCCGGTCTTTAAGCATTATTTCAATTTTAATCGTTAGCTGATATGCAGGTATTGATCAATTCTGACAGAAAGGTTTCTGCACACCATTTTTTATAATATTATTTGTTGCCTATGATCCGAATGGCTTCTTTGGCAAATCTCTTTCCCAAACTGATGTATCCTGCGCCTGACATATGCAAATCATTTTTTATGGCTTTGCCACTTCGATCAAAGCCGTCATTCAGGTCATCTGTATTGACCCATGCGAAGCGGGGGTTTGATTGGGCAACTTTAACTTGTATTTCTCTTATCAGATTCCAATCCAGATATTGTTCATTTGTCAAACCAAAATCGCTCAGCCTGCCTATGACGAAATTGATATCCTTTCTATGTAGGTCGGCTGAAAGTTGTTGATATAACCCCAGCAGGCTTTTTTCATAAACATTGCCGAGTTGTTCTCTTGCATCGCGTTCTCCTTGCATCCAGATAAATGTTACAGATGTAATTTTTTGGGATGCAATTGCTGTGTTCACCTTTTTCATCAGCGAATCGTACAAGTCTGTTTGGGCAGTTGGCTTATCGCCCTGCATGGGTTTCCAATCTTTATACCAGCCCCGGATGGGTTGGGCACCCATTGCGTCTTTCACCACGATTACCTTATTTTTTCCGAATGCAGCTTCAACAGTTGGAAGAAATGATTCTTCTGGCTTTAGCCCTGCCATATTGCTTTGGCCAGATAGAATAAACAAGTGTTTTCCCTCCTGGGCAATAGCTTGCTTGGATGCGGCCATCAATGAAAACGAGACAATCAGCATTAATTTTATTTGCATACTTATTTCTTTGGGCATTAAAGATAAACCAAAAATCAGGCGAATATGGGACGGCCGGATCCACTTTGCAATTGATTACAGAGGAGAGGATCATGAACAAGATGGTGAAAATTGAGGTGGCCAAGGAAATAAAAAACCCCTGAATCATTGATGATCAGGGGCTTTGTGCCCAGAACAGGAATCGAACCTGCACTACCTTGCGATAACCAGATTTTGAGTCTAGCGCGTCTACCAATTCCGCCATCTGGGCGAAGAGTGGGATGCAAATTTATTGCTTCTTCTCCGTTTTA